>ERZ779898.984-NODE-984-length-10770-cov-4.016799_pt1 | contig 10770 bp, 7 predicted proteins | sample MGYA00511902_ERZ779898 | MGnify/ENA primary metagenome ERZ779898 (study PRJEB29588, sample SAMEA2144588) | human gut metagenome | biome: human gut; feature: human-associated habitat; material: faeces | place: Denmark | collected 2008/2010 ...
TTCATCGAGCAGTGTTTCGTTGTTGGGGAACCTGCCATGACGGCGGTAGGCTTACCTGTACCCAGGACGATGCCGAAACTGAACAACACCCTGCGCTACAGACAGGAAAAGGCGGCACAGAAACCGCTGTTCCTTGTCGAGCGTGCCGAGAAGAAGCGGCAGAAGCAGGAGGCCAAGAACCTCCGACGCGGTCAGCGGATGCACGAGAGAGCTGTGAGGCGTAAAGAGATAGTACGGTGTGTGTCCTGCTGAGTTACCCTTGTCAAGCCATGACGGTCTGGACGGAGACTGTCAGCTTTCCATAGGGGCAGGAGGGGTTTGCCGATCTCTTCTGCCCTCCCTCTTAAGTAAAAAGGAGAAACGCAGCGTGAAGAAAAGAGAAAACTATAAAGTGAGGTGGCTGTCCCTGCTGCTTGCAGCGGTGATGGCTTTTGGTGTTGTGCCCGTACAGGCGGAGGCGGCGTCCACAAACACGGCGGAACTGGAAGTCGCTGTCTCCGGCAGTACAGCGACTTTTACACTGTACGCGGAGAAATTTGATGCGGCGGGCTTTTGTGTCAGCGGCGTTACGAGCCTGACGCCCGCGGACGGATTTAATACGGTTGTCAACAAGGCGGCAGACAGCAAATACGAGCTGTTAGTCCAGTCAACTGAACCTGTCAACGCCGAAAAGGGCACGGTCATCGCCACGGCGGCTGTCAATGGCGACGTAGCATTTGCGCCGGGCAGCGCCGCATATTTGGAGAACAAGGCAGCCGTGGCCTACAACGGTTATCAAACGTTGATCGTGACAACGACAAAGGAAGCATCTTTGTGGGCGGTCAAAGCGGCGGCAGTCAAAGAGTTGACGGCGCACATTGAGGAATGCCGCAGCGGCGAAATTACCGCGGCACAGCGGGAACTGCTGGCACGCTGCCTGCAGGCCGGTAAAGCCGCCATTCACAACAGCGGTATGAAGGACGCGGTGGGGACTACGCTGAACGAGTATAAGAATAGAGCTAACGAGATCGTTGAAAGCCAAAAAACAGCGGATTTCCCTAAATTGACGGCGTTGTCTGACAGTGCGGGCGGTGGTGCATTGACAAGTGTTTACCCGGCGTTTTCGCCGGAGACTTATGCCTATTTCCTCAGCAATGGCTTGAACATTGGGAATGTGCGGACGCTGTACGCCGCTGTTCCCGACGGAGTAACAGTAAAGTTTAATGGCCGCGACATTGCCGTCAGTGATGGAGCATTTTCTTTTGACGTACCCTATGAGGCCGAGAAAAATACATTCGCACTGACGTTGACTGATACGGAAACTGGGCTGACCAGCAGCTATGTGTTCTGCAGCCTTGGCACAGTCAGCGGTGGGTTCAATGCTGCGACGCTGAAGCTGTACGACGAGGAAGGAAATGCCGATCCCGAGAAGGTCAGCAAGTTTGAGAAAGAAAACGAGCGTGTCTTTCATGGCAGCAGCCTGACAGATACGGTGAGAATAGGGTTTCAGGTCTTGCAGCAGGGCGGCGCAAATTCCGAGTTCTATGCGGAGCTGGTGGACGAAGCCGGGAAAGTGATAGAGAAATTCTCCTTGGCGGATGATAAGGACATCCAGCAGGATATTGTATCAAAAGCGATCACGCTGAAACCGGGTATGAACTGGTTTTTGCTGCGGCATTATGGCGTGGACAAGTCCAAATATGTAGACGGTAAGCCAGCGGAGACACCCGCCTATAGAACAGTGGCCATTGTGGTCAACTACAACGACCCGACGGAAAGCGATGCGACGCCGGAGGGAATATCTGTTTGGCTGGAGGGGTCAAAGGGCGTAAACCGTCTGGAGGGCTTCGATGACGAGACAACAGAGTATAACGTAACGCTACCTGTGGATGGTTTCCTCCTGGGTGAAGGACAGCCGGTGCATTTGGCGTTAAAACTCAAGGAGGGCCAGACGGCGACGGTCTACGGTGGTAATGATGTGGCCCAAAATCGGTATCTGAACGCAGATGGAACGTACCATGTGGCGGACTACTACGCCGACCAGCTTATGAAAAAGGATGCGTTTGATGTAACAGTCACGGTCGCAGCCAAGAATGGCGTGGCAAAAACGGAATATGTGCTTCATGTGACCAAGGCCGGTGGCCGCGGCATGCTGGTTCCGGCGGTATATGGCTATAAGGAGGCGCTGATCACAAAGACAAATTCCGTGGAGCGTGGCGTGCAGCTGACATACGCAAGCGTCGTTATCACGGACGAGGACGGAACGCAGATCGATACGGCGGCAGCCGCGCAGAAGGGCTGGTTCACCATCGAGATCGAAAAGCTGGACGTGCTTTCCGGTACAGGGAAGTCGGATGGCGGCAATTTTACAGTAACGCTCCATAAGGTAGGCAGCACGAAGGTGACGCTGTGCTTTGATGACGGCAAGGGCGAACCGCTGCGTAAAGAAGTGATTGTGGACGTTAACTACGATGTCAGCATGATAGGTGCGGGCATCGAGCAGGCACAGGACCTTCTGGCTGACGAGAGTCGGCAATACCCGGACGAGGCGCGAAGTGAGCTGGCCGGTGCGATACAGCAAGCGCAGGCCGTGTACAACACGTACTACAGCAGGCGGCGTGAGATGCTGACGGGAGCGCAGATAAGCAACATCAACAGCGCGGTGGACGCGATACAAGCGGCGATAGAGACGTTCAAGGCCGAGGAGATCGCTGCCATTGTGACGGATATTGAACCGCTGGATATCACAGAGCTTTCTGTTCCCAACGAAACGACCCGGCAGGAGGTCATCGCTCAGCTGCCCAAGACGGTCATTGCCACGGTGGGCGGAGAAAAGAAGACGCTCACGGTGACGTGGGAGGATACACCTTTCTACGTGGACAAGGACGAAAATCCGCGCAATTATACCTTTAAGGTGCGCCTGCCCGCAGGATATAAAGCCGCTGAAGGTGTGATGCTGCCGGAGGTCAAGGTGATACGCGGCACGGAGATACACGTTGACCGTGTAGAGAGGGTACAGTTCCCCGAAGGCGCAGAGACCACTGCGGAGGGCGAGGCCATACTCCGTGTGCAAAAGGGAGAGCTGACGGGCCAAAGTGGCATAGGGAATATGTGGTTCGATCCCAGCGGCAGAGGCGGCAAAGTGGACCTGCCCACAGAGTGGGAATACGTCAGCGGAACGTCCTACAGCGGTAAGACTATGGAGGATTTTAACGGTGATGTCTGCGGCACATACAAATTCCGCGTCAAGAATATCGACTTGGATGAGCTGAACAGGCAGACCGAGGAAAAGTGGGATGATACCCGGCAATGGAGATATGAGTGGGCCAGTGATGCGGAGCGCACCATGGAGCGCGTGTTGACCGTGGTGATCAACCCGGACCCGGAGAAGCCGGACGACATGGGCGATGACGGAAGCGGAGGCAGTGGAAACGGTGGAAACAGCGGAAACGGCGGGGACAGCGGCGGTATCAATGGTGCGCTGAACGGTCAGCCCGTCACCGGCGGCCAGTACCGCGATCTGCTTACAGATCCGCTGCCCTCGCAAGGTGATACGGGCACTGTGCCGCCCAACGCGGGGACGTCGCAGACTGGGCGAAAAACACAGTCTTCCACGGCCAAACCCAACACAACGCCCGCGGGCGATGCACCTGCCGGAGAGAGCAGCGGAGATGGCACGGGAACACGCCGCGTGATCTCTGTGAGCAAGGACGAGCAAAAGGGCACAACAGACAACATGGTGAATGAGTTGGCGGTGCTTCTGCCCTCTTGTGCTGCTCTGTTGGCCGTTGGCATTATTCGCGGAATAAAGCGGAAGGAGGAGTAAGGCGTATGAAGAAAAGAATAGGCGCATTGCTCCTCGCGCTGTTGCTGACAGTGTCCGCAGTGTGCGGCATGGCAGCGCCTGCCTACGCCGATACGGAGCCGGCTGGCTATGTGGTCATGTCTGTGGAAAAGCTGACGCTGGGACAGGGATTTATCGCGGAGCCGCAGAAGGTGGCCTTCTATAAGGGTGAAACGCTGGCGCAGGTGCTTGACCGCCTGCTGACGGCGGAAAACCGGGAGTATCTCCACACCGGCGCATTGACAAGCGGTTTCTATCTGTCCGACATACAGGATGCCGACCGCGGCATAGTAACGATTCCCAGCTACATTTACGCAATGCTCCCGGCGGGAAAGACCATATCGCCGCAGGACAGCAGTCCGGCATATTTGGGCGAGTACGATTATTACCACCAATCCGGGTGGATGTATTCGCTCAACAACGCCTTCCCGGATGTGGGCGCGGGCAACGTGGCGGCGCAGGACGGCATGGTGGTACGCTGGCAGTTTACACTGGTGGGCTACGGCGGCGACCTGGGCAACAGCAATCCCTCGGCGCAGAGCCCGCGGACGTTTATGGATCGCACGAAGCTCTATACCGTGCTGGCCTCTCTGCGCGGCAGTGAGGCGCTGAAGGTCGGCGGTAGGAAGGAATGCTACGATGACCTGCTGGAGAAGAGCACGGATATTACATGGGAAATGTCCTCGGAGGACATCGACGAGCTGAACACACTGGTGGCGGCGCTGGGCGGCAACAAGGTCACGGATATACAGCTCCCCACCCACGAAAGTGGTGTCAAGACTGTGGCCTACGGAACAACGCAGGATGCCGCGACAGCGGATTTCCCCACATACCTGCGGGCCACGGTAGATGGCAAGAGTCAGATACTCACCGGCATCACGGAGTGGCGGCTGGACTACGAGTTCGGCGCGCCGGGGGCGTACCGCTTCTACCCGGTGCTGCCGGAGAAATACAGCAGCTTTACCGTGCTGAACGGTGTCTACCCGGCCATGACTGTGGTGGTAGAGCCGCCGTCCGGCGATATCAACGGTGATGGGCTATTGGATGTGCGGGACGTGTCGCGGCTGGCAGACCTGCTGGGTCAAACAGGGACGCCGCTGTGCGACATTGATGGCAGCGGGGTGGTGGCGTGGATGCCTTCAGACCCTTTGTAATAAAGGAAAGATCCTGCTCGAGCGTAAAGTCGGTGTTGATACGGGTTGTGGTGGTTGACTGCTCACCATGAAGTGCAAGCTGGGTCACAGAGTTAGGAGAGCCTTGCTCATCTTTAGGGAAATAGCCCCAAACACCATCGCTATACTGTGGCAGGAAGGTATCATGAGGTGCTGAGTAAGCTGCCTGCCAGAGCTGGGACTCAGCCCATGAGCCTTTCTCCAAACCATAAGGTGACTTGCGGATACCATGGCTACCCGAAAGGTTTGCCTTCAGCGTGGTAGTCTTGGTGAGCTGGAAGTCGAGATTGGAACGAACGTTGCGCGTTGTAAGAACGTAGATTTCGGGACTGCTCCGGTCCACATCCAGCACTTCATAGATGTGCCCTTTCTCAGAAATACGCCATCCTTTTCCCACATTCTGAGCCCTGATTCTGATACCCTGAGTAATCAGCACGGCAGATCCATCAGAATCGTAGACGCCCGGGGTGACGCGCGCTTTCAAAAACTCTGCCCACGTTTCTTTGACACAGGTCCAGGCGGACTCTCCGCCGAATCCGTCGTCTTCTCCGCGGACCAGTTTTTCCAGCTTGACGCGATGAGAGAAATTTCCAATCTTTATCATCATTCATCACCCCACAGGTTCAGCTGGTTAATCAATGTCCGTACCGTATAGCTGTAATCTCCGGATTTCTCAGACGTTCTGTCTTCATAAAGCTGTGCTACAATGGCCAGCGCTACGGTATCGGCAGTCTCCGCGAATGAAGAATCCTCTGCGTAGTGCTGGTCATAGTTCGTTACAGCTCCTTGGAGATAATGGGTAGCAGCTTTCATTTCCGCCTGAATGAGAGCGTCATCAGCTTCCGTGTCCACTCTCAGATAGGTCTTCACATCAGACAGAAGAAGCATGACTAATCACCTCACATTAGGTAGTAGACGGCTTGAGGCCCAGGCATACCATAGCATCGCTATCTTCGCTGCGTACATCGAATCTTTCAATAGCGCGGATGAGGGTCTGATTGGAAGTGAATCCGGCTTCGGCAGAGGCAGCTACAGTTACAAGCTGTCTGTCAAAAAATGCCACAGCATTAGCCATAGATCCAACATAGATTGGCATAGTTCCAGTTTTGGTCGGAAGCAGATCATTGGACAGGACATGGACCGGGCGGCCTTTGAAGAGCATAACCTGTGGGTCGGCGAGGGATGCGGTCAGCATTGGGCGCCCCTGGGCATCGGTCAGTTCATCAAGGTAATCATATCCATCCTGGTTAAGGAAGATAGCAGCGGTAGCGGAAATAGCCGGGTCCAGTGTAACGTTAAGCGCTTTTGCAATGCCTTTATAGTCGGTGATTGCAGTCGGCTTAGACGGCAGCGCAGCAATGATGGCATCGTTTTCAGTATTGATTGATTTCAATGCGAAACGACGGCCAATAACACTCATAAGGTCAATGGACGCATCGGCCATAACTTCGTTGGATACCGGAATGATATCGCCGTAAGATTTGATGCTATAGGCCAGCTGCCCGAAATCGAGATCATCTTTATTAATCTGATTTCCTTCGTCAAAAGCAATGAGCTTTCCGGCTTCCTTGCCAATAGTAGGCACGGTGCCTTTTGCGCTTGCGACGGTTCTTACATCGCAAAGGGATTTCAGTTCAGTGTAATCACGTCTGAATTCCAGCTGGGTGGCTTCCTGCTCGGTCGGTACCACATAGCCTCCTTTGCCATCTGTAGATTCAACCACGCCTGGAGTGCCGGCCGCGTTCATGTACTTCATTTCCTCCGGGGTAAGTGCCATATTGCGGACTCGTTTGTTCCAAATATGTCCATCCATATGAGCAGTACGTTTAATCGGAGCGTCATCTGCGGCAGGAGCTGCGGTAGTACCGGCGGTTACGCGGTCAGCCGCTTCCATGGCAATGGCAGTATTAAGCTCGTTAGTAGCCTGTTCCAGGTTCTTTGCCTCTTTAGCAGCGTCATCCCACTGCTCATTTGCCTGCAGGGCCACAATTTTAGCCTTAATGGCATCGACAGCCTTTTTTAATTCGGTAGATTTAAGCATTTCTTTACCTTTCTGCAGCCATAAAAGCTGCCTTTACAATTGCCTTATTGGCATTTAACAGAGTAGCCGCGATATAGTCTCTGGCCTTTTCGGCCTTATCGCTTACCTTTTCAGATTCTTTTGCTGGTGGTGGAGTCACTGTCTGAGCCGTAAATTTTTCGCGTTTAATGTCCGCCGGAATGTTTCTGAACCTATCAGCCGCACGGTTGAACTTCGCCACAGCATTGACTGGGGCCAGCGGCTCGATGTTGAATATATCGCATGCTTCCTCGCCGGTAAGCCAAGTTTCAGTGTCCACCATTTTATGGATTTCCTCGGACGTTACGTTTTTGGCGGCGGCTCGATAAGTACTCTCCAGTCCATCCTGCAATGTGTCGAGGATGTCGGCAGCCTTTCTCATATCATCCGCATTACCGGAGCAGATCACGGTCGGCTTGTGAATCATGAGGTAAGCATTAGTAGGCATCCTGCGTACATTGCCGGAGAAGAAAATCTGCGTCGCAATGGAGCAAGCCCAGCCATCAACTACTGTAGTAACCGGAGCGCCCCAGCGCTTCAGCATGTTAGAAATGGCGATGCCGGCCGGAACGCTCCCTCCGTCACTGTTAATGTAGACGGTCAAAGGTTTGTTTCTATCCATTGCGTCAAGCTGTGCTTTGATATCGGCGGGCCAGTTGTATTTTGTACTGATATAATCCTTACCCTCATCGCCGAGCCAGAAGGCAAGGGTTTCGCCATCAGCATCATCGATAATATCTCCGGTGATATACATTTCCTGTCCATTTGCGGCGCTGTTCTTAAATTTCAGCATTATCCATCACCCCCTTTCATCCTGTAGGCAATGCCCACATCTTTTACGTCTACCATGGAACCATTTATGATATGGACGTCTCCGCCTTCTACTGGCGGGAGGTCCAGCAGACGCCTTGCGTCATTCGGACTGTAAATTCCGCTGGCCACATACTTTTGAAGAATGTCAGCCTGCTGCGAAGGATCCCCGCGAAGGATGACCTGCACATTGAATTTATAGGAGAGCCCCCTTTCGAGTTCAGCGGTAGTCAATAGTTTTCGATTGAATTCCTGCTCATAGAGACTGATGTTGTATAGTAAAGTATCCACGTAGAAAGAAAGGTTCTGGCTCGCGCTGTTTGCGTAGCTCGACTTGCTGTAGTCGTTCAACGTGTTCGGCTTGATCCCAAACGCTGCGGCAATCTGCACCGCATTGTACTTCTTCAGCTCGTAGAACTGGGAATCCGTCAGTTTCAGATCCAACGTCTGGATGTCGAAGCCAATTGGCAGCGTGATCAAGCGCCTTCCGTTTTCCCTGGCCTGTTCCTCAATTCTATTGAGAAGGATGCTCTGCTTTTCTTTTGAAAGATCCCCCACATATTTCACTACAGCATTTGCGGTAAGCCCCTTCTGGTAGAGATCGTTCAGGAACTGCTGGGAGGCTTTGGACCCGCTCATATTGGAAGCAAGGATTTCCCTTACTGACTTTCCAGCCATCCCATCCTTTCCAGTAATCCAGCTCTTCACGTGGATGACCTCTTCCGGCCTGAACCAATATGACTTCCCGCTTTTTACGTCTGTGTAATAGTAGTAATACCTCCGTTTGATAAAAGGGTCGGTATCCACTACCCATATCTGCACCGACTGTGGCGGAAGAATGTACAACCCGGTAAATTGTCCCCGTGAATCTGCCTGGATGTAGGCATAGGCATTCCCATAGTGATTCCTGAAGCATTCCATGGTTGTAAAAAACTGGATAGGAGACATGTACGGATTCGGCTGTATGTTAAGCAGCTTCATGGTGTCATGCCCCAAAATCCTGTTTTTGTTCTGGTCCATCAGATAGATAGGCATCTTCCCGATGGATTCTGAAAGCGCTTTCAGGCAGGTGAAATACGTAATTTCGGACAGGTCAGATCCCAGCGCGCGGCTTGCCGTGCTTCTGAACAGCTCATTGATTGACTCAATGGAAATCGCTCCGCTATCCTGATTTTTAAACCGGCCCAATATCTTATCGAATAGCTTCATTTCCTATCACCTTCTTCCTTTGGCTCTGTAATTCCAAGCCATGCATCAAGCGCCTCTTCTCCGCTGGCGGAATTGTCCCCCTCCGCCAGGAATTTCATTTTCCAGGCGTCTATGATGGCGTCTACCGGGTCTATCCGGTTCGTCTGTGTCATTTTATCTACCTTAATTTCTCCAAAGCTGTTGGGGGCCGAAATAATAGCATTCGTGACGCTCCATGTCAGCAGCGCATTGGCCTTGTCATATTCAATCTGTCCTGCTTTCACGGAAAGCTGGAAATCTTTCGTGGCATCATTGAGGCTCCTTGCCGACTGCTTGATTTCCGTAAGGTCGCAGGGCAGGACATCTTCCAGATCTGATAGAAACGCCGCGGCATTATGGGAGTCGTACCCGCATCCGACGATGTGCAGATGGTAGGTGCTTATGATTTTCTGCAGGTCAGCAATAATAGCCTTATAATCCGTCTTGATTCCATACATCCCGGACGTTAGGGTTATCAGCCCTGCCTTTGACCACATCCCGTATGGAGCATCATCGGTTTTCATGTGCTCCGTCAGGCGCAGCTCTGGCATATAGCTCTTAGACCACAGATAGTATTTACCGTTATCTTCCGGGATAGCCAGGGTGATTGACGTAAGGTCTCCCCCGGAAGACAGGTCTATTCCGAGGAACGCATCATGACCTGCAAAATCAGACAGTTTCTTATCGCATCCGCAGGCCGCCCAGCTTTCCGCTGAAATGAAAGCTCCGCCGGTGTATTTTACCCACATGTTAAGCGACTTGGTTTGGAAATTAGCCAGGTCATCGCCCTGCTTTTCCCTGGCGTCTATAGCCTTCTCCGCCATCCTGGCAAGCATGGATTTGTCCAGCTCCAGATCATTCTTCCATAGGTTCAGCGGATTGGCTTTTGCCCAGTTTTCAGGTTTCCATATGTCGTCCTCCTCGTCCATCTCCGTGATGTATACGAACTGTGAATCCTTTTGGATAGCCCCTTCAATAATCTTTTTACAGAACTTATACTGGTCATAACACGGGTAGTTTAGATTGAATCCAGCCGTCGTTACAGCCAGGGTGAGGGCATTATCCACTTTAATCTGCCCATCCAGCATCAGCTTGTACATCTGGTTCGTTGGGTGGGCATGGAATTCATCTACAATGGCCAAAATACTGCGAAAGCCATCGGCAGATTTAGTATCTCTGCCAATGGCTTTTATTACACATCCCGTCACTTTAGACAGGATTTCATGCTTATATTCCTTAACCTGATACAGTTCATCCAGGTTATGGTCTGATTTGATAAATTTCTGAATTTCGTCCCATACGATTTCCGCCTGGTCCTGCTTCGTCGCCGTGCAGAATATCCTTCCCAGACGATACCCGCAGAAGGTGGCGAAATCATTTGCGATAGCTCCGGAGAGAAAAGATTTCCCGTTCTGGCGCCCGATCTGAATGTAGGCTTCCCGGTATCTCCGGAGCTTTGTCCTCTTTTTTCTCCATCCGAAGATACTCCCCAGAATGAAGTTTTGGAATCCTCTCGTAACCAGCCGTTTTGGCTCAGCGCCTTCACCAATTATGAGAGTATTGGCTATGTCTATGTGCCATTCGGCAAGTTTAGCATCGAAAATATAAGGGAAATCAGCTCCCTTAGCCATATCATCCAAATGGCGCTTGCAGCATAAAAACTCCGTATGCCCGGCAAG
>ERZ779898.992-NODE-992-length-10709-cov-3.246480_pt1 | contig 10709 bp, 10 predicted proteins | sample MGYA00511902_ERZ779898 | MGnify/ENA primary metagenome ERZ779898 (study PRJEB29588, sample SAMEA2144588) | human gut metagenome | biome: human gut; feature: human-associated habitat; material: faeces | place: Denmark | collected 2008/2010 ...
TGTATTTATTATACATGAAAAAAACGCATTTTCAAAATTTCATGCGTTTATCCTGGAAAAAATATAAATAATATTGCTTTTTCATTATAACTATGATATTATAAAAATAACAAAAGAATATATTAAGATAAAAGGGATTATGATGAAAAAAGAAAATTTAAGTAAATTTATTATTGGAGTTGGATTAATAGTTGTATCGTTATTATGTGGTATTTTGATTGAAAGAAATTTAAATGAAGAATCTTATAAAGAAGAAACATATAGAGTGGAAATAATTGAAGATCAAACAAAGAATGATCCGACTTTATATGTGGAAAACGATTTAGAAAGTATATATTTAATAGGATTAAGCAATATTTTTGTAGATAAAAAAGAATTACAAGAAGATTATGATAGTGAATTTTTATCTAATTTAATAAATGAAATGAATTATGTTGAAGAGCATCAAGATTATACAGTTTATAGAGATTTGCAACACGTATCTGAATATGGTTTTAGTTTAGTTAAATGCAATGAAAATAATAAAATTTATATTGGCCCAATGAATATGGTTTTTAGTGATAATTTATGTGAAATTGAAAATCCAAAAGAGGGAAATACTTTTATAAAAACTTATAAAGTTTTAAATGTTGAAGATAGCAATGATTATGATTATTTATATTTAACTTTAAGACAATATCAATGTGAAGAAGTAGTAACAGTAAGAGTAAGAAGAGAATTATGCCCTGATGTAAAAGCGGGTAATAATTATGAATTTACATTTGAGTATACTTTAAATATGGTAGAAGAAAATATAAATTCTGTTTTTTCTGACACTAATTTATTGAAAATAACTTTAACTGATAAACAAGGAATGGATCAAATTCAAGATGGAGTTTAAAAATAGATTTTATCATTTTAATATAGTTGTATTTATATAATGATTAAATGTGAGGATATTTATGAAAAAAAGAGTATTAACTTTATTTGGTATTGTTTCTTGTATTGTGCTAATAGTTTTATTATCTTTTTTCTTAATGAAAAATATACTATAAATTTTAAAAAAAGTGACATCAATAATTTTTTATCCACTTATAAAATGCCGAACGATGACATTGATATTGTAAGAATAGTTGATGAGGTTATATATGGAACTCACACTGATCTAGAAAAAAACGGTGATTTATTTTTAACATTAGGCATATTTACTTTTAATACAGAAAAAAGTGATTTCAATTATTATGAAAATACTAAAGACAACAGAATTGTGGACTTTTATATAACTGATGATGGTAGAATATACACTGTTAATGTAGAATATTATAATAATTATTATAAATGGAATTTGATGCTAAATTTTGATATAAATATAGCATCTGGAATTATATTGGACTTTTTTTCCTATCCAACACTTTTAATTAGTAATGATGATGTTTATATAGCATATATAAACAATTTGATAGATCAAAATAGTATCATTCAATATTTTAATGTTTCAAAAATAGAAAATGAAGAATTGAAACCTATAGTATCTTTAAAAGGAATATTAGATAATAATGAAGGCAGTTTTGTTAATGATATATCAAGAGTTTTATTGGATAATAAAAACTTAGTATATGTATATGAAAGTGAAGAAAAACAATTTTTAGTAAAATTCGATATAGACAAAAACGAAGAAATAGTATTGTATGAAACTGAAGATGATAATTCTACTATATATAGCTATTTATTGCACGGAGATATTTTATATTATCAAATTATTTTTGATGAGCAAAAGAATACAAGTGAATTAAATTTAGTAAATTCAAAATCTAATAAGTCACTTTTAGGAAAAACAATTTATACATTTGAAAACTATTTAAATGGAAATATTCTAATGCACAATAAGGATAATTCGTGGAAACTATATGACATATCGAACAATAAAATAACTAATATCAGCGTTGAAAAAGATGATTTTTTTCCAAAATACCATATTTTAAAAGAAAATACCATTGTGGCTATTGATTATAAAAATGAAATATACATTGGAAATTTAGAAAGAAAGTAGATAAGAAGAAAGGAATGGGATTGAAATGTAGGAACGATAAAAATAATTAAGGGGATAAATTAGTGAGAGACAAAAATCATCTTATGCATTTACATAATAACTAATAATTTTTGAAACAGGTTAAATAATATTTAATTATTAAGAAAGGATAAGAAATTATGAAAGTAAATTTAAAATTACTATTTGGAACATTAGTTATTTTTGCTACCTTAATAGCAGTGCCCACAGTAAAAGCAAATAGTACTAACTATATATTAGAAAATCAAGGTCCACCAGAAGTAGTTGCTGAAAATGAACGTGTAAAAGCATTAGTAAAAGTAAAATTAGAAAACATAAAAGAGCAAAATGTTCAAACATATCAAACAGATCAAATATCAAGTTTGCCATCTTATAAGTCGCAACAAATATTAAACTATCCAAACTATCAGCAAGAAAAAAACTATTACTGCGGACCAGCTGTTGTAAAACAAGCAGTTCAATTTTTAAAGGGATCATTACTTTCACAATCAACGTATGCTAGTCATATGAATACCGATTTAAATGGAAATACAGCTGTTCACGAAATTGTTACTGAATTAAAATCTGAGTTGGGGTCAACAGCAGCTTTCTATGAATATTTGAGTTCAAATTATGATAGTGCAGCCGAAAGTATTGTAGCTGCTTATGTAGATTTGCAATTCCAACTAAGCAATCCTTTAATTTTACACTCGTTAACAAAATATCTATATATGTATAATGGAAGAAATACAGGTCATTATTTAACTACAGTTGGATATGGAGGATGGACAGATGATGGAAATTTAACAGAAAGTAATATGTCTGATGTTATATATGTAGATAGTTATTCTAGAGATTATGGAAGAGGTAATGTTTATGGAACGCATACAGATACGCTGGAAAATATAACAAATTCAGTAAGAGGTAGATATTTAATTGTTTTGGCATACTATTAAATGATAAAAATAGTTCGAATTTATTAATATGTTTGTTAAAAAATGAAATTGACTTTTGGAAACATATAAAATATGATATTAAAGAGATGGATAGAAAATAAATAATCATTTCTATACATCTTTTTCTTTTGTTTCACAAAAAATGGTTTTTGGATAAATTAAAAGTTATTTTTTTATAACATATCCTTATTTTGTAATATTTTAAAGGTTATAATTTTAAAATTTTCCAAAGTTATTTTAATATTTCTAAATCAGGTAATCTATTATTGTTTTCCATTTGCTAATAGACTGCGACTTATATTTAATTTTTCAGACAATTTATCTTGCCTCATATTTTTGTTTTTTCCTGCTTTGGATATTATTTGTCCCAAATTATTTTCCATTTACTCACTTTCTAGTAATTATTATAGTATATATTTTTGTTAAAAAAGTTTTAAATAAAATCTCAGTAAAAAAGAGTAAACAAATAAAAAATAAAGAATTTAATGAAAAATAGCAAAAAGAAAGTTCATTGAATTTTTTTCTTCGCAAAAAAGAATAAAAATAAACATGCTAAAAAGAACCCGAAAGTTAGAAAACAAAAAAATATAATTATCCTCTAGTATTCAAAGAACAAATATAGTATAATTTAATCGTCAAATCTTAATTGAAAGTTTAAATTAATTTCAATAAGATTTGGGGATTTTGAAGTAAGTGAGTCGAGGATAAAAACACTTACTTCTTTTAATTTGAGTTTTAAATCCCTAACAATAGAATGACCTTTTTCTAATAATTGTCTAAAAGTATAAGCAAATTGAATAAAAAAGTAATGACATTTTAATGCATTATCGTTTCTGCTGCACATGTGAGTTATACAAAAAGTACGATGCTTTTGGGTGTAAAATCCTTCATTTTCAATTTTCCAACGTTTTCTACCAATAGCAACAATTTCTTTTATGTTATTGCTAGTGACTAAGATATTGCTTATATATCGGAAATTTTTTTCATAAGTATGTCCTTCGCTCTGGACATACTTAAAAACATGAAGAATATGTTTGTTATATTCAATATTAGTTGATAAGTAATAATGTTTGTGCGTTGTTTCGTTTTCAAGAGCAATATTACCCTCAAAACAATCGTTAATATATTTTAGCCTGTCAGGTTTCAAATTAAAAATATAAAGCCAATGATACTTTTCACAAATAGAAATAATTGGAGAAGTAGCATATAAAGCATCATCAGTAATCAAGAATTTTTGTTTAGGATAATTTTTCTTTATTCTTTTTACCATTCTTTTAAAAGCATTTGTTTCACAATCTTGCTTTTGCTTTTCGTTATTAACCTTTTCATTTTCGATAAATTCTGAATCTAAACTAATTACTATAGGTCCAACACATAATTTGCATTCCAAAACGTATTTATAATAGGTAGTAACCCCATCCTTAGTAGTTCTTGATAAACAATTTCCATTTAAATTATAATCGTGATGAGATAAACCAGTGCCATCAAAAATTAATTGAAAAGCTCCATCAAATTTATATTTATCAAACATTTTTGATCTTATTAAAGATTTAACAATATATTTTTGAATTAGTCTTAATTCATCAATATTAATATTGATGAAAACGTCTTGGATAGTTTCCCAATAAGGTAATTCAGTTAATTTTTCATTACAAATAGATGAAATGTTATCAATGGTATTTTGGGTATTAAAATTATCAGTTAAAGAAGCCATACTTGTAAGTCCACATAAAAGAGTAAAAAGACGAGTGACACAGATAACTTTCATAGAATAAGTAACATAGTGAGAATTTCTTTTATCAGATAAATTGGCAAATTTATCTAAAAGTTCTGGAAAGTATTTTTGGATTATCTCAAATAATTCTTTTACCAATTTTTTATCATGTCTCATTTTTCTTTTCCATTCACGATTCACTATTATCAACTACCTTTGTTGTAATTATTATATCAAATTCATTGCGAAAAAAGTTTACTCTTTTTCTCTGTTCTTTGATAAAAATGTTTAAAAAAGCTTTAGAATGGTTTATAATAATAGTATCAAGAATTATAGGTGATAAACATATGAAATTAAAAAAAATATTAATGTATTTAATCGTAGCTCTATTAGTTATTGGGGTTGGTATAGCTTTTGTGGTAATTTTTAATTTTGATAATCCCCAAGAAGAGGTGGTACCAGAAATGACTGAAGATGAGGTTTTCAAGCTTTATAATAGTATCCCCGAAAACCCTATGGGCTATGGAGCTACTTATTCAGCGTATTATACAGAATATAATAATTTATCTAATACGGTAGTTTTAAGTGCAATTTATGAGTACATACTAGATTATGATGCTTCCAAGTTAACATCAATAACAACTGCTGATTTACCTTCTAATATAGTTAATAATACTAATTATGGAAAAATAACTCCGCTATATAAAGTTTCAACTTCTACATTTGAAGAATTCTTTCCTAAATTGTTTGGCAAAGACAAACTTGATAAAATGAAAATAGAAGATTTCCGTTATGATTATCAAACTCTTGCAGAAATTGTTGATGGATATTATTATATTTTTATGGCGGATCCTCTAGAAACAAATACAAATGATATCGTATTTCATGATATGACAAAATATTTAGTTACTGAAAATAATAAAACTATTGAAATATATGATTATTATTTAAAATGTGATTTAAATACCAATAATTGTTATAATGATGAAAGAAAAACGGAATTAAATTCCCAAGTTAAATATAGTCCGAACTTTAATATTAATAATTATATTGATAATTTAGTAATTTATAAGCATACTTTTAATTATGAAGACGGATATTATTATTGGTACTCATCAAGCCAAGATAATTGATTTAGTGGTGTAATATGAACATTTATGAAATTGCTTTAAAAATACTAAGTCATGTTGTGGCTAGTGAATCGTATCAAAATTCATCTTTTTTTAATCAAACATATAGTTTTTTAACTACCGATAATTCACCATTTGAAGTATTTTTAAAAAAATATGACAACAAATCTAGAACTAATTTAAAAAAAATAATGATGTTAATTATATTTAGTGATGCTTATAAAATGCTATTGCGCAATAAATATTGCAATATTGATACTGATTTAGCTGAAGAACTCTTAGACCAAGTAGAAAGATTATCTGCTCCGGAGATAATTAAAGTGTTTTTTAGTGAAGATTCTCAGTTTGTAAGAGAAATTTTTAGTAATTATTTTGATTATTCAGAGAGAAATTATATTTTTAGAAATTCTTGTTGGGAGCTAATCCAAAAAAAAGGTAGAGCAAGTATGCTTTTTAAAATAAATCCCTTTGAAATTTATAATTTTGAAAACTTGATTACTACCGAGGGATTTATTCATAGCGAAAAAGTGATTCAAATATTCATTGATTTATATGATAGAACATCAATTATTGTTGATGAATCGTTTGCTGATGACTTTTCCGAAAATATAGATAAGTACCTAATTTCTAATACTTTTAAGTCTCTAGCTGAAGAGTTCTTTGCTGGTGATATAACCAAAATAAGCAATTTCTATGCAACAATTTTAAGCAATGTCTATGAAAATTTAACGATTAATATAAAGTTTTATAAACATTATCAAAAAGTTTTAGATATATTTGAAAACAATCATGGCTTAGATGTAATTTCTATATTTTTAAATAATAAGCAATTTGCTGAAAGAATTATAGAGTTATTTTTAATGTTTAACGAAGACATTGATAAAGAAGACCTTTTTAATCGTCGTTTTAAATTTTTGCAAAGCAAAAATTCTAACATTTTAGAAGAGTTAAATCCCTATTATGATGAGGAACAGCAAATTTTAAAAAGATATCAACAAAAAATTAAGGAATAAATAAAATCCTTAATTTTTTAATACGGCGTGGACAACATAACGATTATTTTCATCAGCGCATGTAGATAATGTTATTATCTTATCATTTCCAGATAGTTCAATTCCAAAGTCATAAATACTACGATCTTTTAACATTGTATAAAAATTTAACTTATCAGTATCATCAGCAAATAAAACTCGCATATAATCAGTTGTTACAGAAATTTTATAAATTGAAAATATTTGATAATTCAAGTCCTCATATAACGTTCTAAATGATATTATTTGATTTTCTGGATTAGTATACCAACTATATCTTAATGTATTTTGTAAAGTTCCAAACATAACTCCACTATGATAACGATTGTGCGCATATATTATAATATTGTCACTTAAATATTCTGTATTATTTCGATAATCCATAAATACCCAGCCACTATTATCTTCTTCTAAATAATAGTTGTGTTTTAAATAATATTCATTATCTACCCCTTGAACAACTGGATAATCTATATTTGTATTATTTACTTTTAACCATCCAATTGTTTCAGGGTTTTCTTGAATTAAACTTACAATATCAGCGTTGACATATAACTTATCATCTTCCTCTTTATCTTCGTTTAACTCCGTCATTATTTTTTCTGAATCATTTATTTGAATAACTTGGGTAATTTTTTCTTGAATATCATTTACATTTTTCATTGCTGCATAATTATCATAAAATACAAATCCAAATGTAAATATTACAATAAATAAAATCAAGTAACTACAAGTTTTTAATATATTAATATTTGCTTGTTTAAAAATATTGTTGCGTAAGTATTCGTTGCTATAAGCTAGTTTAAATATAATTTTGTATTTTTTACTTTTTCGTTTGTTAAATTTTTTTAAATATTCTATAGTTTCTGGATTATTTATATTTTCGTGGATAACAATCTTAATGTTCTTTTTATTATTTTTTTTCAATGTAGTAATTAAAAATTCCAAATCATTTTTATTTATAGCATTAACATCAATCACTTTTAAATATTTGTTTATTTTACAAAATGCTTCAAAATCTTGTTCATCTTGATTAGACATAGGAAAGTCAATTTTTAATGATATTTTATAAAATAAACTAGAAAACTTATTTAAATTATTTTCTATCATAAAATTAGAAAGGAATAATATCTCATTTCTTGATTCTACAACAATTTCATATTTATCTAAGTATTCAATCATAAATGGTTGCAACGTATAACAATTAACACTTTTTATGTATGACTTCATTATTTGCTCACACATATGAAAGGTTATGGGAGATTCTTCTTTAAAAATAACAGTTCGAATTTGTTTGTTGTTCTTTAATATGTCTAAAAATAGTAAAGCAAATGAATTATTTTCTAAAATAATTGTATCAACATTATAATTTTTTGTAAGTTCATCTAAAAAAGTTGCTACTATTTTTTTGTTATTTTCTATATAATCATCCGAAAAAACTAATTCATTACAACTAATGACATTAGTATTCAATATACTTTTATATTCAGTAGAAAGTTTTATACGTTCCTTGACAACTAATGAGTTATCTTGGATTTTAATCAATATTTTCTTCATAAGTCACCCTATATTACTTTAATATGATAACACAAATTTACACTTTTTAATATAATTTTTTAAAATTTATGTTGTTTTTTGTATTTTTATGATATAATTTAGACATAATAAAGATAGGAGAGATGTGTGTGAAAAAATTATTGAGTATTTTAGTTATTGGTGTATTAGCAATAGCATTTCCTTTGAAAGCGAGTGCAGCGCCATCGATAACAGGAAGTTGTGAAAAAGATGAAACAAATTGTCCTGATGATGTTTGTCAATCTGTTTGTACTATTCGCGTAACTGGTAATGATACTACACTTCAAACATTTGAAGGAGATTTAGTTTTTACCCCAAGTGATGGTGGTCAAATAGTATCTGTAACTCCTGGTGATGAATGGACAAATTTAAGTGGAAATGATGCTCACATTAATTTTATTGCTGCTAACGGTACTGGTGTAACTTCATCTGATTTTACTTTAGCTACAGTTGTTTTAAATGTAGATAAAGATATAACAGGTTGTACATTACGTCTTCAAAATCCATCAGTTGGAACTCCAACAGAAATTGAAGTTGAAGTAACTACTGAAGTAGAAACTGGAGCAACTTTACCAATAGCTATTCTTATTTGTGGAATTGCTGCAGGAGCAATAATCTATGCAGTATCCAAGAAAAACAAAAAACTATATAAAATCTAATAAATATGCGAGTTTTTTACAATCTTAGGTTCCTAAGATTGTTTTTTTGTGATAAAATATTGACAGGTGATGAGAATGCGCGAATTTGCTGAACAAGAATTAGTTAGAAGAGAAAAATTAGAAAAAATTAAAGAATTGGGAATTGATCCATTTGGTCATAAATATGATGTAACAGATTTTTCTTCAAATATAAAAAATAAATATCAAGATAAAACTCATGAAGAATTAGAAGAATTAGACGCTCAAGTATCTGTTGCCGGCCGAATTATGTTTATTCGAAAAATGGGAAAAGCTAGTTTTTTTTCTGTCAAAGATAAATTAGGAAATATTCAAATATATATATCAATAAATGATGTAGGAGAAGAAACGTATAATTTATTTAAAAGTGCTGATATTGGAGATATTGTAGGTATAAAAGGGACTGTTATGAAAACTAAAACTGGTGAAATTACAATTAAGTGTCATGAATATACCCATTTAGTAAAATCTTTACGGCCTTTGCCAGAAAAATATCATGGTCTAAGCGACATTGAAGAAAGATTTAGAAGACGTTATGTCGATTTAATAATGAATGATGATGCCAGACGAATTGCTTTTGCTCGTCCTAAAATAATTCGTTCGATTCAAAAGTATCTTGATAATTTAGGATATGTTGAAGTAGAAACTCCAATTTTAGGTACAATTCTTGGTGGTGCTGCAGCTAGGCCTTTTGTTACTCACCATAATGCGCAAAACATTGATATGTATTTACGCATTGCTACAGAACTTTCTTTAAAACGTTTACTTGTCGGCGGGATGGATGCCGTATATGAAATAGGTAGATTGTTTAGAAATGAAGGGATGGATCGTAAGCATAATCCGGAATTTACAACAATTGAAGTTTATAAGGCATTTTCTGATTTAGAAGGAATGATGGATATAACTGAAGGAATTGTAAGTACATGTGCAATGGAACTTAATGGCACTTACGAGCTTGATTACTTGGGTCATCATTTAAATTTGGCTCCCGGTTTTAAAAGAGCACATATGGTCGATTTAATTAAAGAAAAAACAGGTATAGACTTTTTCCAAAATATGTCTTTTGATGAAGCAAAGAAATTAGCTATTGCTAATGGTATTGAGATTGAACCACACTTTGGCTATGGCCATATTGTAAATGCTTTTTTTGAAAAATATGTAGAAGATACAATTATAGAGCCAACATTTGTATATGGTCATCCAATTGAAATTAGTCCTCTTGCCAAAAAGGATCCAAATGATTCAAGATTTACACAACGCTTCGAACTATTTATTGCTGGATCTGAATATGCTAATGCCTTTACAGAATTAAACGATCCAATTGATCAATATGAAAGATTTGAATCTCAACTTAAAGAAAAAGATTTAGGTAATGAAGAGGCTAATGAAATGGATATAGATTTTGTTGAGGCCTTGGAATATGGTATGCCTCCAGCTGGTGGTATGGGTATGGGAATAGATAGACTTGTTATGCTCCTTACAGGCAGTGAAACAATTCGGGAAGTAATATTGTTCCCAACAATGAAACCTTTAGATAAAAGTAAAGGCATGTAGTGTAACTTAAGGCTTTAAAAATTATTGCAATTATTTTAGATATAAT
>ERZ779898.993-NODE-993-length-10707-cov-3.665509_pt1 | contig 10707 bp, 16 predicted proteins | sample MGYA00511902_ERZ779898 | MGnify/ENA primary metagenome ERZ779898 (study PRJEB29588, sample SAMEA2144588) | human gut metagenome | biome: human gut; feature: human-associated habitat; material: faeces | place: Denmark | collected 2008/2010 ...
GTTACTAAAAGTAACTGGATTTATATAATAGGTTAGAACTTTTTTATAAATCTATAATTAAAATAAAATAATATCTAGTTTTATTATTTTATTTAAATTAATGACTATTAGATATTTGTATTAATTAAAACTGAAGTAGAATTATTTTCATTATATTTTTTTAATGATTCTGTTAATCTTTTTATTATTTCTTCATCTTCTTTTGTTAAATTATGTAGAGAATCATCTACATTTGGTATATCTTTTCACATTATCTTTTCTCCGTTTTGATAAAAAGTTATAAGTCCTTCAGATTCAAATGATTGAATTATTTCCTCTGGATTTTCTAAGATTATTTTTGGATCATTGTTTGATTCTTCTTTACAAGTTTCCTCTAAAGATTTTATTAAAGACTTTTTTGAAAAACAAATCGCATGAGGGTGTTTTCCATATAAAAACATTAACGTAGGACTAGTGTATAACTTCAATCAATCGTATCGTCTAGATATAGTAAAATTATAATTAATCATTGGATGAGCCCTCCTCTACTCCTAGTCCAACAAATGGTAATATATAATATTTTCCAGTTAATCCTTCCCAAACACGTTTTGGTTTATTCTTTCAATTATAATTAGGAGTAGTTCCTCCAGAATTATAAATTGCAGGTAAATTTTCTCTATTATTTAAACTTTTAATTCCCGATTTATCCGTAGCAAAAAGAATTTGTTGATTAGGAAGTGTATTATCTTTAATTCCATCAAAGTGAACAACGTCTGCCCCATTCTTTCTAGCATATTTTACTATTTTATTTCTAATATTATTTTTGCTTCCAGAAAATCCTTTTATTTCTCCATGTTGAACTAACCCTTTATTTGAGTTTACGTTAAACTTAAGAATATATGGTCTTTTAGCTAAAAATCCGCTAGTAGCAGGACTATTTAAAGTTAAAAAGAATCCATTAGGATCTGAATTATGATTAATTACATCTCATCTATTATTAAATGGAAACTGAGGAGTTTCAAAGTAAGTATTAGATTGATGATATCCCATATAATTTTTAGGACCAACAAATTCTAATTTTCCAGTTTTAAGATTTTTTCTAATTATTGCAGAATTTATTATATCAGGAATTGTTTTATTTCCAAAACTATATCCAGCTAATCCCCCAGCAAAAGAACCAATTCCTTGTAAGAAAGATGTTCCAAATTTATCGTCTAAATATTTTCCTCCTCTATTTCCTAAATATCCTCCCACCATTCCAGTTCCTAATCTGATTATTCCAGGAATTCCAGCTGAAATATCAGGAAGCAAAGTAAGAAGCGTCGTATTAAGTGCTGCCGTGGTTTTATCTGTATTATAAGCAGGATTTATAACTGCTTGATTAGCAGATTCTTTATCTATTCCTATTTCTTGAAGTTTCTTTGAAGTAGCTTCAGCAGATCCATCTAAAATAGCCTTTTCTGTAGCAGATCTTCCTTCAGATTGAGCTAATGCAGAACCGATTCTTTGAAGTGCAGATTGCTTTTCAGGTTTACTATTTTGAGAGGCATGATTTACAATTTGTTCTAAATTATAAAAATGAGTTCCATTTTTTATATTATATTTAGCTATATATTCTAATTCTTGTTTTTTATTCATAATAATTTATTTTTGTTTTCAACAAAAATAAAGCAAAAAATCAATATATACAAATTTATTTTTATCCCCCTGGGGGTTAAAATGGGAAATGAATAAAATTTGTGGAAGTTAAAGTGGGGAATGGAGTGTCCCATCTCGAGACCCCCTGGGTCTCTTAATGGGAAAACTAAAACCAGTTTGCATCCGTAGGATGAAAAAACCAATTCCGAGGACCCGTATGGTCCTTCTACTACGTAGAAGAGCTATTCGGTTCACTAACGGAAGAGGTTAGTCCTGCTAACTAGGTGTGTGGCCTAGTTGGTCCACTACGTGAAAGGCCTTGGCGTTTCACTATAGTGTAGCCTAATTGAGGCACTAGTATGCGGCAACTAGTTTTGTTTTGTCGCAAAAACCTGTAAGGGTTATGGCAATTTTCAAGATTGCTGAGGGAGAAATCCTCAAGCTCTTGCAGAACAAGGTTGAGGACTTTAACGGAAGAGTACTCGTACTCTTTCGTGAAGGGGACGTTCTTAAATTGAACGTCTCAGCGCTCAACTACAGAGAGGTTAGCCCAAAGGGAATTGCTCCTTTCCAGGAGTATTCCTTTGAGTTAACCAGAAAGGGGCGCAAGCTCCAAGTATGGACCTCTCTTGGAACGTTCTGTAGGATCCCGTTACCCAAGAACGGTTATAACATCGAGGATGCAGAGTCTCAGCGTATGCTGAGTAACAATGCAATCTTCTCTGACTTCGAAATGAGGTCGGCAGAAGAAATCCTTGAAAACTTGAAGAAGGGCGTCAGATGTGATAAGATTTATCAATCTGCAGCTTCTTCGAGCCGTTGTTACCGTTGGGTAACTGTCTGATCAGGAGCTATCTGGAGGCCGATCCAGGGAAAAAGACAAACGGCTCTAGTGAGTTGACAGGACGCTCACAGACAAACTGTCCACATTAATCTGAAATCTGCGTAATGATTAATGTTGCAAAATCGCAGTTCTTAAGATTCTATGCTTGCCAAGGCAGACATAGAATTAATTGATTATGCCTGGTGGCCTTGCAGGAGTTCGATTCTCCTGATAATCACATTGGCAGACTGTTGCCCGCAGTTGTGCGATAAACAACAAAGACGCTTGTAGACGAGCTGGTGGCAGACAACACTGCAAATCCTAAGATGTGCCGAAGAACAGTAGGCGCAGTTGTAAGAATTTCTCACTTATAACAATCTAGGTTGAACTGCCAGTCAATATGACTGGAATCTTCTGAGCATAAATTAGCTGAGCTCAGCAGCAAAGAAGTCATGAAATATCATGATTCAACAATCAGAGAAATTAACAACCTTTGCGCTCTCCCGAGCGCAAAGGTTGAGAAGTATACCTACGACCGTTATGGCGTGGGTATCGAAGTAGTAATAGGCAGCGATGCCTATTATATGAACAATCAAGGAAGGATGGGCACAAGTGCCCAGACCTTCTTGTATTGGGCGATTGTCCGCCTTTTAGAGGCGGGCATATCTGTAAATTCAAAGTTAATCTCCCTTTTGGGAGAAGAGGGGTGGAGACTTGCAAATAGTCTCCATAAGTAAAAAATAGCCTCTCCCTCACGGAGGGGCTATTTTTTGTCAAACTTACTAAGACCAGTTTGCATATTTGGCAGTCAACAGGACAGTTGACCATTAACTTTTAAATTTGTTATAACTATGGCAAAAACATTTGCGAAGATCACAGAGCTCCGTGAGAGAGCTCAGAAAGGCCTTGTTGAGGCAAGGCCAATTGGTGGACGTGTTCTCCTTCCAGGAGAATATGTGTTTGACACTAATCCAGAGTGCAGGTATGAAACCCGCACTATATCGGGATCCGACAGATCGTATCTCCAGCTTGAGGTCCAGTCGAATCATGGCTGGGTAGACGTGTCTACTCTAATGAAACGTACCAAGCCAGAAGGTTCTCCATCCCTGGTATATGTCAACGACTGGATCCAGCAGTTCGCTGACGTAGTAGAACTTGCTGCTGCGCTCGCTGGCCACACCCTCGTTGTGAACAGGGATAGGGTAAATACGTATTCTACCTACAAGGAAGGACAGACTGTAGAGCCTTACGTTAACGGAGTTGCCTATAAGGCTGCTCTGTTGGAGTCTACGCCTGCTGCCACGGTAAACGCTCCGGCCGCTCCTAAAGAGAAGTAGCATCAATGGTTTTCGGTCATCCTTAAACCGGAAATTAACTTAACTTCCTACTGGTGTACTAGTTGTAGTTCGATTCTACAAGGAAGTTCTAAAAACGTAACATATTGTGGCACAGATAAAAAGACTTTTGAGACGCGGGTTCAAGTTAGGCCTGCGTCATGGCCTTCCGTACTTTTTAGCACAGAAGTACGCGAAACTATATGCCGGCAAGTCTAGCAATGGCGAATTTATCGACTATTGCAAAAAAGCCGGAGCAGTGCTCGTCAAATTTGATGAGTACTACTGTTATAGTTGTGACGAGATGGTGTGCGATATAACTTATCGTCTTGGTAAGTTGTATATATACCATCGTCATTACGGGGTGGAGTTTGATAAATAACTCTCCCAAAACCGGCACCCATAAAGTCGGTATATAAAATATGAATGCCTGTATATTACAGGAATAGGAAGCTAATCGTTGATGAGCTTCTAATACTCGTATGCTTGGGGCAACATGCGGGGTTATGTTTTTTAGCAACGAGCATCCTGCGAATTCGCATCCTAAAGGAGCCTTGGCTCGTGGCGTAGATATGGTGACATCTACAATTGTGTGTCTACATTAAGAATATTTCCACTAGTTTGCTATAGCGGCTCCGTAGTGAACTATGAAATCTTACACTGGTGTAGACACATATTTATTATTTGATGGAAATTAAAATGTTAGGAGCCGCCGCAAAGGGAAGCGAACAAGAGTGTCATCCCTAGTAGTAGAGTTAAACCTACTACGAACCGTATTTAGAGTAGACCTTCTAAGTAGGAAAATACGGGTCAACATCCTACGTTGACAAACTTTATCGTGTTGATTACACGTGCGTTTAACAAATGCCCAATTGGTGGACTAATCATCTGCATCTAGACAATTGGGTAAACTTCCTTAGTTTAGTGGCAAAACCTCGAGTACTCGAGTCATGTGTTCGATTCACATAGGAAGTTCTAATAAATAACGAATTAATTGCGTTATTTGCAGCTGGGCGAACAGCATAAGAGAAAATCGCAAAGGGACTCCCTAGTGGTGTTGAAGTCCTATAAACAGGTGAAGCGACTATTCCTGTTATTTTGTCAGAAATCATAAAACACTAGACATATGACAACAAACTACTACACATTCAAATTTGGTGACTGCGAGAGGCAGTTGCCAGAGGCTCGCGAATGGGAGCACGAAGGAGAAATCAAAAATGAAATCATCCTCTCTGACTTCAAATACGCTCTAAAAAAGCGTATGAACCATTGTTCCAATAAGGTCTTGACCAATCAGTCAGGAGTTGTATACAATGATGGAGTTTATGTCCTATTTAAGGATGGTTCTAGGTTTAGTCGTCCAGCCTATGTAGCAATAGAAGAAGCTATAGAAAAGATTTCTAATGCTACTTCGACATTTGAATATCTAAGGGGGTTAAACACCTTAGAGCTTATTCAGCTCACAAAGGCAGTGGGATGCTTCACTAACTACTTAACTCCAAAAGAAATCCTTATGGATATTCTTATGGAGCAATGGGCCCAACTTCAAATTTAATTCAAATGAAAAATGAGTTAAATCGAATCTTCGTAGCACGGTATAAAAAACCGTGCTACTGGCTTATAGCCCTAAAGGTTATTGCGGCAATTGCACTTTGCTGTGTGCTAATAGAATGGCGACCTTTAACTGGTATTTTTCTGAGTATAATTGTCTTAATCCTGATTACAAAATGAAGGAAACACACAGAATATCTCCTTGGAATAAACAGTCTGAGGAGAAACTCCGTGCTTATATGAATGAAATTATAGGCATGGCATCAGATGGAATAGAAGTTCCTAAATCGTGGAATTCACTTATCTCCAAATATAAAATTTGGGGAAAAGTTGCTTGGAATATTCCAAAAGCAATGATTAATTTGGGTTATATGAAAATAACTCCAAGTAATCATTTAGCATTGGTAGCAAGAAACTGGGAATTCATCGTAGATGGAAAAAAGGTCTATAAAGAAGCAAAGGCTATGAGAATTAAAACTCTAGCAGATGTACAACTAGATCTTACTCCTATGAAATCAGACGAAGAACGAGAGATTGAACAGTTGAAAGCAAAACTTTCTCAACTTCAACGAGAAATTGAAGAAAGAGAAGCCGCTTTCGAAAAGAAGAATAAATTGTCCAAGATAGGAAATGAAATTCTTGAAATGTTTAATCTCACGGTAGATGATCTTAAAGAGATTGTGTCTATTCTGTAGGCACAATCTTTGTATTTATATTCAGGATTAACCACATCCTGATAAATGGCTCGGTGATGAAATTGGTAAACATAGAGGACTTAAAATCCTCTGGGCAGTAATGCCCTTACGAGTTCGAGTCTCGTCCGAGCTACGAGTCATATAAAACGACTCAAAGTGCTATTAAAACTCTGTGATAAAATTTTATGTTTTAACTCTTCTTCGTTGTGAAATGCAGAAGAGTTTTAAAATTGTTGTGTGATGTAATGGTTAGCATAGAAGATTTTGGTTCTTCTCGTAGAGGTTCGAATCCTCTCACAACAACCAGACCTAAATGGTCTAATTATGCACATAATATCATCCTTCGCTGTGAAGTGCGGGATGGTATATTTATTGGAATGATTTTTAATCAATTATTAAAACACAAAACATATGATCATTCCATTAAACCTTCCAGGAGAAAAAAGCAAGGCTTTGAGTATCGTGGCCACAACCGAAGGTTACTCGGTAGCATTAATAGATATTGTAGATGCCTATGGGCTTCATGCTTGCGAAAGTTATGAGCTTTTAATCCCTACAGATGAAAAAGTTATTGAACCAATAACTTGGTTTGATAAACAACTTGCAGATGGGCCAGACTTACTACAGTGTCTTAACGATGCGATGTCTGCGTTAACAAAATAACGCAAAAACTCCCGTTCTGAACGAATGGGAGTTTTTATTTGTAAATAACTAAAAATCAAAATACTATGTTAACAACACAACAAATTATCAATCTTGCTAGAAAACAAGAATGGTGGAACGAGTTTGACAAAAAAGAAAAGTTTCCGTGGAGACTTTAGCTCTCTATGCTCTAAGAACAAAGCGGTATGAATCTTTTCTGGAAGCAGCATTTATTTTTGACAACTCGGATTGGCTTACTCGCGCAGAGCAATTTGCCAAGCTCTGCAAAAAAGAGGAAAACAAAAATTCAGTGCCTGAATATGATTTAGTGGCTTCTGAAAAAGTTGTTGCCAGATTCTATCCAAATAATCAGACGCCTTCTAAGGAACTCCTTTCAAAAATTGCTGAAACTTTGAAAGAGTCTAATATTGCATATGACTATTTGAAATATGAACCTGAAGAAAACGCATATGTTGCTTATAAAAACTCGTCTTCCTGGGTAAGGAGATAGACTCTTTAACATTTTAAGGTTAAGCAAACCAAACCAGACGAGGTTAAAAGACTGGGTACGGTAATGAGTTATTGTCAAGACTCACGTTAATAAAAATTGTATCGGGGCTGTCGAGCCCTGCTATTGCTTAACCTTATTAAATCGATCTCGTAGCTCAGATGGTAGAGCACAACACTTTCAACTATTGATATCAAAAAAATAAGAGTGCACCAGGGGAAACCCTGGATGTAGAATCCTCCTAATTAAACAATTCAATGAGTTGCCAAGCATCTTTGAGAATTGCAGGAAAAGCTAAGTGTTATTATGTATATGTTCAGCATAGCAGAACCGGGGCCTTAACCAGCCTGAAGGTGAGATTGAAACAATATCTCTCAATAACATATGCTTATCCTGAACCAATGTTAAAAACTGAAAGCAATGGTAGCACAATTACAAGAAAACAGTTAATGACACTTGAGAATTGAGAATGCTTTACCGAACACCCAGTACTTGGAGATAGATTCAGTAATAATAGACAGTGTGCAGAGACTTTACAGAGGAAACCTAAGTTGAAAATCTAATCCGAACACGGTTGGAATAACAGGTTAGTAGGTACTTAACAGAAATTAGAAGATGCATCTTTTCAATGCGGTTAAGAGAAAGTCCAGACCACAAACAATAAATAAAGGATGATTGAGTTAGATAATACTATGCTGTTATTTGTTGGTGGTGAAAACCATAGTGGTAGGTTAATGTTGGGGTCACGGGTTCGAGCCCCGTCGGGATCACTATTTTCTTTTCATCCACAATCTATCTGTAGGTTGTTTCATTGTTGCTTTGTGTGTTTCATAAGTTAATCGTGGATGAAAGGACTACTGTCGTCGTGATGATGCCAGTAGGAAATATACCTAACTTGACTACATAATGTTATCTTTTTCCTGGTATCTAACTAGTTGTCATCAAATATGTCTCTCATGTGTTTAGGCATTCTGCCACTTTATTTGCCAGGAAACTAATAAACCCATAGCCGTGATGGTTATGGGTTTATTTTTTTTAATTTACTTAGAATTTATATTCAGTATTATTTTTAGTTTGTGCTTTTTTGAGCTCAGTATTTTCATTTAGAAGTTTTTGAATTAATTGTTCTTGTTGATTTAGCCTTTCCGCTAGCTTAGAAATATCTTGTGTGTTTTGGCGTATTTGCTCTTCATGATCGCATAATGTCCATATAACTGCTTGTCCTAGTTGTTTTAATTTCATTATTTTAGTATCTGTAAAACAACCAGTTTGAAGATCTTTCTTTTCATTTTTTAAAATTGTTAAATAATCTTTTGAGACTAGTTCAGCATTACATCTTCTAATCGTAGATTCAGGCATATTTATTTCTTGTGAAAGATTTCTATTCGACAGTCCTATTTTTCCTACACCTTCTACGTCTTTGTACATATATTGCTGAGAGGCAACTAAATATGACTTTGTAGTGAAAGATAGATTTTTATTTTTAATAAACTCCGGACTAAAAGGTTCAAACTTTTTATAAGGGTCAAACGTATAACGAGTTTTCCTGCCAACTAATTCGGTTTTTATATATCCAGCATTTTTTAGTCGTTTAATACTATCTCTAATGGTATTTATACTAGCGCCACTTTCTTTCGAAAGTATTTGAAGAGAGGGCCAACATTCTTGGTTTGGATTATCATGAGATTTAATCACCATATAAATTAATTGATCTTTTGGTTCTAAATTATTGTGTCCCATACCATTAGGTACTTGTACATGTTGTAAATTTTTATTTTCTTCCATAATTATTTTAATTTTATATACAAATATAATAAAAATAATAAATTAAAACAAGAAAATAATAAATTAATTTTGATAATATGTCATTTCCTGCGCAGGGTGCGCAGGATTTTACACATAGGGTGCGCAGGAGATGATACATAGTGCGCACCAGTTGATATCTAACTATACTTAATACTATACTTACTAACTATACTTAAAGGCTTTCGCCTAACTTTGCATTCAGAGGATGAATCAGGAGCTCGATACTCCATGCAAGGACAAATTAAATTTTAAAAATTATGATAACAACAATTTTAATGGCAGGCCTTTTGGTCTATATGGTAGGAGAGGCAATTTCCAATGATCCTCAATGTGAAAATAAAGATCCAGAAGACGATGAATAAAAAATACCACCTAGCAAGACTGCTAAGTGGTATTTATTGAATTTTTCTTATGTTTGCGTTTTGTTGGGACAAACATAAGAAAAATTTTTGATATATGCAAATCTCTAATTAAAAATATGAAAAAAATAATCAAAATCCAATCACCTGGCAAACTAGCAAGGTATGGAAAAATTAAAAGTATCTGTGATACCTCAGATAAACTAGGATGGGTTAATATCTTTTTTGATTGGTATTGCTATTGTGAATCCAATTTTGTTTGTATTCAATCAAACATAGAAGGATATTATCCAAAAGAAGAAATATCTGAAGTTGACGAATCAGAAGTAAGAAAAGTTGTAACTAAATATATAAGATAATGAAAACATTTGAACAATTTCGTGCATGGATGAAAGATAATCATCTATGGGATGAGTATCTTTATGAGTTTTGTGCATATCGTCTGAAAGATACTAAAACATTTCCAAGTAGCTTATATAAATCCCAAACAAGTAATATAATTTCAGCATCATTTGCTTGGGAAAATACTGCAGGAGGATTTGATTTCTGGTTGTCAGTTGATGAAAAATGGAGAGAATATTTTGCAAAAGATACAATGAAAGAATTTAAATTTGTTTGCGAGGAAGAAATCCTTGCAAGAGTGGCTATGCCAAAAGACTACACAATTTGTATGTCTGCATTTACAAAAACGGAACTTAAGAAACGAATTCCTGAAATTACGGATTACCGTGAAAGTGACAATTTTGTGTATGGAATACGCAAAATTTGGAAATTGAAAGAGTGTTAAAAAGATGAAAAATTGGAGTGTATCTTTTTAATTTTCAATTATTTACATTCCAATTTTTCTCTTTTTTACAATTTCAATTTCCTTCTGTATTTATTGAAAAAATCAAAAAAATCTAAATTTCAAATTTTTATATTCCCCATAATTAATTTTTATGAAATTAAGACAAATTACTCGGAAATACAAGCTCCAGGAGCCTGTAATCATTGGTAATCAAACGATTACACATGAAATTGTACGTATTCACATTAACAATGAGATCCCACCTTCTCATCGTAACTTCCAGTCTTACAATGCTTAATGGAACTTTTAATAATTAAAAATCAAAATAATTACAAAAATATTTTGATTAAAACTTATCAAGGTTCATCTTCCGTATCAACAATTACAAAACAAATGGTTGATCGTATTCTGAATTCTTATTCTTATTCTCAAGAACAATTTCCAGAATATACTTATTTTAAAATAAAATATCTGTAAACTTTGTAAATCCTATAGTTTAATTGGCAAAACCTTATAGATCTCAATTCGAATCTGAGTAGGATTTCTAATATTTAATTATGAATATTATAATAAAAAAGATATTAA
>ERZ779898.997-NODE-997-length-10638-cov-9.360862_pt1 | contig 10638 bp, 6 predicted proteins | sample MGYA00511902_ERZ779898 | MGnify/ENA primary metagenome ERZ779898 (study PRJEB29588, sample SAMEA2144588) | human gut metagenome | biome: human gut; feature: human-associated habitat; material: faeces | place: Denmark | collected 2008/2010 ...
GCATCCACAAGCCGCAGGCAATCGGAATCAGGTAGGTAAATGCCACATAACCGGTAATCGTCACGAGATATTTTTCCAGATAGATAGCGCAGAGGACCACTAGCAGGTATCCGCTGACATCTGCCATTTTCTCCGCAATAGGTGTTGCCGTGTCGCCCGGAAGCAAGGTAATCAGCGCCGAAGTCACCGTGGACGCCGCCGTCAGCTCCATGACGGTCTGTTTTTTCTCATCCAGAGAGGCAATGGTCTTCTGATGATTCTCCGGTGCAGAGACATATTTTCCTACAACCGTTATGGATAAAATAGCAACAAGTAATAAGATCACTGCTATGATACATTTTTTATATTCAAAATTATTTTTCACGTTTGAACCTCCCTGTGTTCTATTTTATCTCCGAATATTTTTTCAACAAATCAGCGTAAGTATTAACGGTTACATTATTTTACAGTCCTGATAATGTTCTCATTACCAGATCTACATCTTTATTTTCCAATTCCTGAATAATATGTAGATATGTTTTCTGCGTAGTTGTCATACTTGCATGTCCCAGTCTTCTGGCTACACTGGCAATGGATACACCCGCAAATAAAAGTAGCGACGCATGCGTATGACGAAGACCATGAATAGAGATTACCGAGATTCCACACTCTTTACAGTGTCTGGCAAGTACATCATTTACTGTGGAATTATATATTTTTTCCTCTCCTACGAAAATAGGTTTATCCTCCGGTAAATTTTTAACCAGTTCTGAAAATTTCACTACTATTTGCCAGTCTATCTGAATTTTTCTTACAGACGATTTGTTTTTAGTAGGTAGGAAACCACCATCTCCTTTATAATCCCATGTCTTACTTACAGACAGCGTCTGCCTTGCAAAGTCAAAATCCGCCGGTGTAATCGCCAATGCTTCAGAAAATCGCATACCCGTTTTTGATACAAGAAGAATGAACCAATCCCAATTTGGATCCTCCTTTATATCAAGATGTGCAATCAAAGTATGAAGTTCAAACTGGTTCAAATACTTAATTTTCTTTACTTTTGGTGTCTTTCCTTTAATGATTGCTTTTCTGGTAGGATCTCTTTCAATTAATCCCTCATCTACTGCATCAAGAATTGCCCCTTTCAGTTGATGATGAAAATCCAGGGTTGTTTGTCTCTCATGCTCTTTTGCATAATCATTTAAAAGCTGTTGATAGGCATTTCTTGTTAATTCTGATACTTTCAACTCCGGAACAAGCTTCTCCACCCACTTATGTGTCATCTGATATTTTGCCAAAGTTGCTTCCCTGATAGCATCTCTTTTGTAAACTTCAATCCATTGTTTATAATATTCGCAAAACAGTTCTGTACTGTTCATATCATTAAGCATAAGCTGCCTCCATTTCTTGTACTACTTACGCTGATATGAACAGTACAGAATATTAATTGTTTAGTAAGGGTTTTACCTCCTCGTCCAAAGTCTTTTTTAAGTCTGCGATTAACATTGTATAATATTTAAACTTAGGAATTGCCTGCTCCTGCGCAGCCTTGTAACGGGGAAAATCGGCTGTTACTTTAATAGCATTCTCATTTGGAATCTCTCCGTTGCGATAATGTGTTGCTGCGTACATAACATCATCTTTTGAAACGCACCATGTAATACAAAATTCAGATACTACTTTTTCTATACAGTTGTGCTTCATATTCTCTATGACATTACGAATAGACTTTCCCTTATATCTGTCTTCATCCAGTTCAATATCATATACCAAGTCAGACATAAGTGCTGCTACCTTAGGATTCTCTTTGCTCAAATCTCCTATATATTGCTTCACTTCCTCAATTTGTTTCTGACGCTGTTCAGGCGCAACTTCTTCATCGTCACTGGGTGTTACAATGTTCTGAATCAAATTAATAATGTACTCATAGTCAATCTTGGTATGACTGTATGCCATAAGCTCATAATCCATATTAATCGTAGGTTCCTCGTCACCACCTTGAGGATCATCAGGCTTCGGCTGTACCTCTTCTTTTACGTTCAAATAATGTGCCACATAATCTTCATATTCGTCTTGTGTTATACCATATTCTTCTAACATGCTGTCATCATACTGTGTAAAGGATTTCAACTGTGCAAACAGCTTGTCGAAATTTTGAAACATCTTTATAAATACAATCTTTTCTTTCCTTGACATTCCGGGAATCTCTTCCGGAGTCTCTGCCGAAACTCTAAGTGCCTTCAATGCTTTACGAAATGCCGGTTCTATTTCATCCCACTCTGCCACTAATGCCGATTCCGTACTGCCTGCAGAATAGAGTTTTACTGCATTGTCTACACTTTCCTTAAACAGCTTTGGTGCCTGAAATGTAACAATTTGACCATACGTCTTATTTTTATCATAGATACGATTGGTTCTGGAAAAAGCCTGAATCAAATCATGTGGGCCCATAGGCTGCCTATCAATAAATATAGTAGACATACAAGGTGCATCAAAACCTGTTAATAATCTGTCTACAACAATTACCAGATCCAATTGTTCCTTTCTGCTCTGAAACTTTGGATCCTTTCTTGCCAAACGCTTATTCAAATTTCCATTATAGCTCTGTATTTGAGCAAGTTCATATTTTGTACCAAACATCTCATTATAATCATCTAATGATTCCTGCATCTTCTGCTGATTCACATGAGAACCTTCTTCATTTTCTGTAACGGAATACGTTATTGCAAATTTAGGAAAATCCGGCAAAACCTGCTTTATTCTTTCATCTATCTGTAATTCTGTTTCTCCATTTTTTACCCTTTTGAGCAAATCATAATATTTCTGTGCCATCTGAATGGAACTGGTTGTTAATAGTCCTTCATATGTTTTTCCTTTTCCATTTTGGAATCCTAATTTGTGATATGATTTATTTAAAATCACATCCAATACACTGAGCATATGTGCTTCACTTTCATATACACTACTATCAGTCTCATCTGCCATATTTTTCGGTCCATTATGTTCTACCTGAAATCCCAATACCGCATTATCATGGATTGCATTCTGAATCGTGTATTTATGTAACTGTTTTCCATATAATTCTTCAGTGGTACGTGGCAAATCTCCCATTTGAGGATATGCATTTTCTGCGAATCTTGGTGTCCCGGTAAATCCATACCATAACGAATTTCTAAAAAATCTTTCTAACTCTCTTTTCGTTCCAGGCGTCACCGCTCTGTGACACTCATCTACAACAAATGCAATTTTAAGATTTTTTATTTTATTATACTCTGATGTGCCTTCCCCCAATTTTTTCGTAATAAGTCTCTGTAATTTTTGAATTGTTGTCACAATTACCTGACGATCATCTGATTTTAATTTTCTTTTCAGATCGAAAACATTGTCCGTTTCATCCACATCAATAATGTCATTATTCGCATATGCCTGAAATGCCATTGTGGTCTGTGTATCTAAATCTTTTCGATCGATCAGGAAAATAGTTTTATCAATCGTTGGAATATCCATCAACAAATTTCTGGTTGCTTTATAAGACGTCAAAGTTTTTCCCGAGCCTGTTGTATGCCATACATAACCGGACTGTCCTGTTTTGGACGCATCACGAATAGCCTCTATTGCGTGTATCTGATAGGGGCGGAGCAAAATCAGTCGCTTGGCGTCTTCATCCAAGACTGTATATCTTGCTATCATCTCATGTGCTTCCGGGATTCGGAGTACACTCTTGGCAAAATCAAGATAATCTGAAACAGGATTATTCTCTCTATCCAGCCACCCACTAATAAATTTAGGATTCAGATCTGCATCACTTGCTGCGGAGAAATATCTCGTATCCACGCCGTTGCTGATAATAAACATTTGCACTGCTGAAAAAATACCTGTAAATTTACCTTCACCAATGTACTTTTTGATCTGCCAAAATCCATCCATGTAAGAGTGTTGCTTGTTCTTTAGCTCTATATGTATCAGAGGCAGACCATTGATCATAAGGGTTACATCAAATCTTCTGTTTTGTCTGCTATCCTCGTCCGCCAGTGCTCTATACTGGTTAATCACCTCATAGACACTGCTACCGCCAGCAATATGCTCATGATTCATTACAACCAAATGGAGTCTCTCCGTATCTCGCTGTACATGGACCATAACCTTTCCATTTTCGCCAACCAGCCATTCTCCCGCTTTATAGAATGAAGAAAACTGTAACTGATTTTTCACCTGTTCAAATTCAGAATCAGACAAATGATCCCCATTCAATCTTTCTTTATTATTCTGTTCCAGAATATATCTAAAATTATTCCAAAGATCTTCCTCTGTTTTTAAATCATTCCGGTAAATCCATTGTGAATCCCCATAAATCAACTGTTCAATAAGTTTTTGTTCTATTACTGCTTCTAATTCCGCCATAGTAGCCTCCCAACACAATTAACTTGGATTTTTCAACGTGTACTTTTACCACATATATCTTGTCTGATGCCTTAATTTGTATAAGCAATTTCTATTTTAGTATACCATATCTTACTACTTTTTTGTTTATTCTATATTTTAATTTGGCTTACGATTGTTTACATCGTTTTATGATGATTTTAATGTGTTGGTATACTTGCGATGGTGAAGAGTGATGAGGTGGTCGAGACACTGAAAATACATGCCTATTTGCTGTTGTTCTGTTATTTTTGGTATAGAAAATTCAGTTTTTAAAAAATTGTCATTATACAATCTTTTAATTGTACTGCCTTCAATGCCTGACCATTTTACAATTTCATATATGCACTTCAAAAATGAATTATCAACTCTATCATCATGCTTAAACCATACGATATTAGAATCCTGAAAATAAGCTTCTTCCCCTTTATATTCAACAGTTCTACCAATCGTACCAGAAGCCGAAATCAACATATCTCCAATATTTGGATACTGGAATTTTTCCCTATACTCTTCAAAAAGTTCTCTTGAAATAAAAGCATCTGGCTCAGCTCCAAAAGTCCCTATTTTATAGAACGGAATATCTCCATCTGTGGAAGTCTGTTCTTTAAAAATTCTTTTACACATTGCAACAGATCCCAAATCACCAAACTTACGCTGTTCCCAATCGTTATGTAGTAACTTGAGCAAAAGATGACACTTACACTGGTGAAGAGTGATAAGGTTAGAGAGCCGTTCCAATACATTGACTATTTTATCCTGTTCAGCTTTATCCTTTGGGATACAAAGCGATCCATCTAGAAATTCTTTATCCGTTATATTAACATTATTTCTTGCCCCAATATTTACAAGTGGAACCAAGTATGCATCCAGTCTTTCCTTACTTTCAAAGTATGCCTGAATAATTGATGGATTGATTACATCAACACTGTGATAAACACAATAAAGAGTAGGAACTATGCCGTTTTCACCCTTACTTGTCCTAATAATTCCATTAGGAAATCCTTTAATTGGAGACTTCGTGTATATTACATCGTTTGGAAGTACTACCTTGTAATTTTTTACGGATTCATCCGTTGCTCTTAAGCCAAAATAAATGTGTTTCTTCTGTAATTCTGTTCCTAACGAGGCTGCTAAAACATCATCTCTAGTATAGCTCCCATCATTTCTTTCACTTGATAAATAGAGTAACTCAGATAACTTACGCTGTTCCCAATCGTCTGTGTATCCTTTAAATCTAATTTTAGGTTTTGCCATGTCCATCACCCCTCCATCTTTCTAATTAACTCATTCAAAGCAAACATGACATCTTCATCCGGTGAGGTCAATTCTTTCATAAGTAATAAAAAGTCTCCTTGTGCCTGTTCCAATTCCTTATCCGTGTTTGTCATACTTACCAAAAGTTCATTTAGATCAATCTCTTCTTCCTTCTCAAAATTATCTACATATCGAGGAATATTCAAATTGAAATCATTTCGTTCAATATCTTCAAAACTAGCAAGGTATGCTTCTTTATCAACCGTTACTCTTTCGTTATAAAGTTTCATAACTGAATCAATATGTCCATCAGTCATGGCATTCTGTTTTTTACCTTTTTCAAACTTTTGTGAAGCGTCAATGAAGAGAACATCTCGACCTTCTCTGTGTTTTTTCAAAACCACAATACATGTAGGAATCGATGTATTGTAGAAAAGGTTTGCCGGCAATCCAATAACCGCATAAATATTACCGGAACGAAGTAATTTTTCTCTTATCTTACCTTCTGCCGCGCCACGGAAAAGTACACCATGCGGTAATACAATTGCCATGGTTCCATTACTTTTCAGATGATACAAGCCATGCAGTAAAAAGGCATAATCGGCCTTTGACTTGGGTGCAAGCACACCATAATCGCTAAATCTCTCATCTTGTAAAAATCCTGCAGCAGCACTCCATTTTGCGGAATACGGTGGATTCATCAACACCATATTGAAATCCGTTTCTTCGCCAGTCGGCCAGTCTCCGTCAAGAGTGTCACCATTTCGAAGAACTTGATTTTCTGGTACTATTCCGTGCAAAAACATATTCATTCTAGCCAGGTTATATGTTGAAGTATTCAGTTCCTGTCCATAATATTTAATGTAATTAGGTTCTTTCGCATATTTCTTTGCATTTAACAGAAGAGATCCCGAACCCATGCAAGGATCATATACAGATAATCCTTTTCTATCTTCCTGTCCTGCAATCGCTATTCTTGTCAAGATCTTTGATACTGCCTGCGGCGTATAGAACTCTCCCGCTTTCTTTCCTGTTTCCGATGCGAACTGACCGATAAGGTACTCGTAAGCATTTCCTAAAATTTCTGCATCTGAATTCAATAAATCTGCTTTATCAATTTCTTTAATCAAATTTGAAATAGTATCACTCTGTTTTTGATCTCCTGTTCCTAAACGATTAGAATATAAGTCAATATCCGTAAATAAATCTGCAAATAAAGGGTCGCTTTGTTCAATATTATTAAAGGCTTTCTGCAACTGCTCTCGATTAAATGAATTGTTCCTTGCAGCATCAGCAAAACATGTATATGTAAGTTCCGGTTCAATTACGTAATGACATTCTGACTTGATTTGTTCTTTTAATTCTTCTGCGCTGCTATCTTCCAGAGCTACTTTATATGCTTCTAAAGCAACCTTTAAGTTCTCCGGTTTTTCATCATAGATCAAATCATACACCTTGATTAAAAATGAATCCGAAAGATACTTATAAAAAACAATTCCTAATAAGTAGTCCTTATACTCATTAGCATCCATTTTAGAACGAAGAATATCCGCTCCACTCCATAACACACTGATTAAATCCTTACTGTTTTCTAACTCTGCCATTTTTTTCTCCTTTTATTTATTCTTCAACATATTTTTTTACATAATCTATATTATAAAGCGGAATATTCGTCATCCATTCCTGCTCTCTGTAATCCGACATTGACGTCCGGATCGCATATTGGGGCTGATATTTTTCGCAGAACATCTTCAGGCTCTTTGCTCTGAGGTTTTCCTCCGCTTTTACCTCTATGGGAATTACGGATGTTTTCCCCTGCACCATGAAATCAATCTCTCCGGAAGAGTTTTCCGTACTGTAATAATAGGGGATCACTCCCACTTCAGAGATCAGCTGCTGGAGCACGTACTGTTCTGTTAAAGCTCCTTTAAATTCTGTAAATATCCGGTTTCCGTCGATGATCACCCTGGCATCCAGATCCGTCATGGCAATCAGCAATCCGATATCCAGCAGGTATATTTTAAATGCATCCAGATTCAGATAAGCTTTTAATGGCAACGCCGGTTTGCTCACACGGTTTACTTTATGGATCAGTCCACAATCCAAAAGCCACTGGATTGCCAGTTCAAAATCTTTTGCCCTGGCGCCCTCTCTCACCTGCCCGTAGATATATTTTTTATTTTCTTTTGCCAGCTGCATCGGAATGGAATCCCACACCAGGTTCAATCGGGGAACCAGAGAATTCTCCGCATGCTTGGAAAAATCCTGGCGGTAATAGTTCAGCAGATCTTTCTGAATCTCTCTGACCCGCCCGAAGTCTTTATCATTCACATAGGACTGGACCACTTCCGGCATACCACCGACATAATAGTACTCTCGCAGACGATCCTTGTATTTGGAAGCGAAGGTATTGATCATCTGCATATCCCCGGACTGCAGAAGCTCTGCAAATCGTTCTTCTCCCAAGGCGCACAAAAATTCCTGAAAATTGAGCGGATACAGATCCATGAAGTCTACCTTGCCTACCGGGAAAGAGGTGCCCTTGTGCATCGCCACACCCAGCAGAGAACCGGCAGCTACAATGGCATATTCCGGAGCATTTTCGCAAAAATACTTTAAAGAGGATAGCGCCTTCGGTACTTCCTGGATTTCATCAAAAATAAGTAAGGTATCTTCACTTTTGACCGAAACACCTGTCTCCACGCTGATTGCCAGAAGAATCCTTTCTACATTGATCTCTCCATCAAACACCTGTTGCATACGGGGATTACTGTCAAAATTGACATATGCTGTTTTCTCAAAACAGGTTGCTCCGAATTCCTTCATAAGCCAAGTCTTTCCTACCTGCCTGGCTCCGCGAATGATCAACGGCTTCCGGTTCTTTTTTTCTTTCCATTCTTTTAATCGTTCCAATGCAAACCGTCGCATCTCTGCCTCCCTTGTACTATTCACAATAGTTATCTACTTCTACTCTATCTCAGTAAAATTGCCTTGTCAACAGAAATAAGTCCTTAAAACTGTATATGTGATACACTTTTAAGGACTTATTTCTGTAATTTATTACATTTTTCAGGACGTAATTCCCAGTCTGGGCTACATTTGGTAAATAGCAAATTTAACTTCCGTTTTGCAAAAGTAACTTCTGTTTGAATTATTTTTGCAAGATTAACTTCGGAATCAGCACCTTTAAAACAGAAATAAGTCTTGCGAAGACAGCTCCAACTGGAAATTAGTATTGCAAGAGTGGACTTTAGTATTACAAACCGCTTGAAATAGGGCTTTTTAGCATGTTACTATACTCTTGAAGTCATATTTTACTGTATGCAAATAAGAAGTCGTCGCTTCGTTTGCATGTTTGCAAGGGAAACTTCCACCTCTGGGATATGGGTGACATGATCAGGAGATGACATTGGCAGTTTTACTTCAGCAGTTCAGGTTTTAGTATGATTTCATTAGCAGGAACAGCTTCCAGGTTAAGCTTAGAGGCTGTATCCGCGCCATAAAAGAAGCTGAATAGTTGATGTGCGGATCGATTATTCAGCTTCTTTCTTGTATAGGAGTTAATGTGACTCATCATCAGGTTGACTTTATCCTGTGTAAGAAAAGCAAATGATGTTTTCTTAGGAACAATCCTTCTGATGAATTCATGAGTTACTTCAATACTTCCTTTTTGATCAGGACGTTGCGGATCACAGTAAAACACATAGGTTCTGCGTCTTCCATCCTCATCAAACTCTATTGCCAACGGATCCGTAAATTCGCTTCCGCGATCTGCTAAGATGACCTGGAACATCTCACAGAATTGTTCCCGCCCAAGTATCTCATAAAGATGGTTCACCGCTTCTGTTACCGACTTGGCTGTATTCGCTTCCCTAAGATATGCCAGCATAAGGGAACAGTTTCTAAAGAATACTGTAAGCAGCACCTTTGTGGAATCCCTGGTGCCTTCTACCGAATCCATTTCCACCACGTTGAAATCAGGATGTCCTTTCATAAAAGCTTCAAAATCTTCGTAGGTACGCCCGATATGGCATTTCTTATCGACACGTACAACCTTTTTGGATTTGCGTTTTTTATAACGCACTTTTCTGGGAAGATCTATATTTCCAGCAGAAAGTATGCCGGCATCTATGTAGTTATAAACGGTCCTTTCATCTACCATGATTTCTGCTGCATTGTTCATACAAATTTGATGAATCGACTGGCCTTGTTTGATAAGAGGCGAAAGGATGGCATCAAGCCGATCCAGTTCTTCTGGTGTTATATCGATACCCTTACGGGAATCAGAACGTGTCTTTTCGTATGTTTTATGAGCTTCCTTTGCATCATAGAACTGTTTGGCAAGAGTACAGGAACGTACCTGTTTACATGAATTGCAAACATAGGGTGCTTTCTTTAGACTTGAACATTTTTCCTCTTCAAAATCAGGACAATTGACCATGCACAAAGCACACTCAGAACAGTATGTTTTTCCGTGCCATAACCGATTAATAAACCCACAGCTATCTTCGCCACAGATATACTGCTTAGTGCATCTCTTTCTGTGTCTGCATGGATTATAGCCTCTGGAACGCGTACCAGTATTTCGATAATCAAGATGGGCTTTCACTTCTTTAGAAACAGTTGATGGATCCTTGCCTATCAGAGCGCCTATTTCAACGAACGTCTGCCCCTCTTTTAAAGCTTTCTGTATGGTAATGCGATCATCCAGTGTCAGATGCTTATATTTATAGGATGACATGTATTTATCCTCCTTAGTCTTGCTGCCATCTCCTGACACTACTGAAGTGATTACCATTATTACACAAAAAAGAAAAGGAAGATCATCTATTTACAAGACTATCTTCCATCTTCATGTTTGTATGACTTATTTCTGTTTTATAAAATATAAAAACCTTAGTAACTGGAAGTTACTTTTTCAATTGAGTGGTAAATGATGATTTATTTAACAGGTTTGCAAAAAAGCCTTATAATCTCGTCCTT
>ERZ779898.999-NODE-999-length-10627-cov-3.487420_pt1 | contig 10627 bp, 7 predicted proteins | sample MGYA00511902_ERZ779898 | MGnify/ENA primary metagenome ERZ779898 (study PRJEB29588, sample SAMEA2144588) | human gut metagenome | biome: human gut; feature: human-associated habitat; material: faeces | place: Denmark | collected 2008/2010 ...
GAGTTCGCTGATATAAGGAGGATTTGGGTCAAACTGGGTAGCCCAGGCATAACCGGTATTCTTATAAGTAGCGTCGCCATAGCCATTCAGTTCAAACAAGCCCGGTACAGGAAAATCCTTCCATTGAGAATCATCAAAGTTGGCAGCGAAGAAATTGACAGGACGCTTGTTGTAGTCCTTGACGAAATTAAATTTCCAAGTGCCTTCCATCGAAAGGTAGTTGGCTGAATTTTTCTTTTCGAAAGCCTGAGCCTTATCCTGATTCTCGAAAGCAAAGAACGCAGCACGGCGAGGAGCACGATTCTGCTGATTGACATCTACATTATGCCATCTGCTGGCATCTTGCGCCCTTACTTCGCCATGCCCATTAAGAACCATGGCACCCAGTAGGGCAAGAAACATGAAATTTCTTTTGTTCATATTCATGAATATTTATGATTTAAAAACAGGTTTTACCTTATTATATATTTAATGGAACAGTTGACTATCTTCAACATCCGCAAATTCCTTGGAATTATCCTTGCGCATCTGCAGGTTGAGTCCGTTCCACCAAGAAGGCCAGCCACCAGTAATATTGGCTATGAAGACATACTTGATAGGATGTAACCCCTTAGCCAAAGCTACGCAGTTGTCACGATGGGAAATACTCTTCACTTCGCTGGAGTTGTCGATAAGCAACTTACTGTCAATCCAAACCTGGTCGGCACGGGAAGAAACATAATATACACCATCCTCTGGCACCATCACATATCCTTCAGCAATAGCAGCATAACCATTCTCTCCACGCAGAGTGCGAGCATCGTCAGCCTGCTTCAATTTCATTTCGCCAAAGTTGCGGATAACAGAATTTTCCCAGACGCCATCCGTCCATTCTAAGTCATTCACATGATGATAATACCCCTTGATACGCTTCATCTCCAAACCCGGCTTTACATCTTTCACCTCAACAGAAGGAGCATAATTCTGTTTCTCCACCTGGATGGTTCTGATGCGACTCATCTTACCAGAAGGCAAAACCGTAGCAATATTGATGATACAATCATGGTTTACAGGGATAGGAGCAGTATAGACCAGAGACTCTGGAGTAGGTTTCGTGCCATCCAGTGTATAGACCATTTTCATCGGGCGGGAAGTGGTAAAGGTTACGGTAGTATCCTTGGTAATCAGCACTTTATCGCAGGATCCGTATGGCTGTTCCGGCAGAGGAAGATGATATTTGATACAACGTTCATCAAGTCTTACGAGGTTAGCATCCACTCGTTTGCAGAAATCCGTAAAGTTCTTACGACTCAATGGCGACCAGGCAACCTCAGAGAGTGCCAGGGCACGAGGATACATCATATACTCCATCTTGGCATTGGAATACATATATTCAGACCAGTTGTTGCATTGCACACCCAAAATATGCTTATCAAGTCCAGCCTTGCGGATTACATCAGGAACAGGGTCGAAACTATAGGTTTTGGCCAGATAGACAGGACTGCTTGGAATCGTGATTGGTTCTATCTTACTGTCGCCCTGATAATGATCAAGGTAAAGACCACCAGAACCAGGAGTCATGATAACATCATGCCCTTGCTTAGCAGCTTCGATACCTCCATCAATACCTCGCCAAGACATGACGGTAGCATTCTCACTCAATCCACCTTCCAGAATTTCATCCCATCCGATGATTTTCTTACCATACTTCTCCAGCATCTTTTCTACACGCTTGATGACATAGCTCTGCAGTCTTTCCTCTGCAGAGTGCTTGCCATCGCCCTGAAGATGCTCGTCAACAATACGCTTCTGACAAGTAGGGCAGGTTTTCCAACTGGTTTTCGGGCACTCGTCGCCACCTATATGGAAATATTTACCAGGGAAGAGCGGCACCATCTCCTTGAAGATATCATCCAGGAAATGGAACATCAATTCCTTGCCGGGACACATCACTATGTCCTCGATACCCCAAACCATTCTTGGAGTCCATTGCTCTCCCTTGCAGGACAATTCCGGATAAGCAGCAATAGCCGCCATCATGTGTCCAGGAAGATCCACCTCAGGAATCACCGTCATATAGCGCTTGGTAGCATAATCCACGATATCCTTAATCTCCTCCTGTGTATAAAAACCTCCATAGATAGAGCCATCGCCTTCCTTGCGATAACCGCCGATAGAAGTCAGTTTAGGATATTTCTTGATTTCAATACGCCAGCCCTGATCTTCCGTCAGATGGAAATGCATCGTATTGACCTTGAGAGAAGCCATCAGGTCAATCTGCTTCTTCACATTCTGTACAGTAATGAAATGACGGCATGGATCAAGATGGAATCCACGGTAGCCGAAGCGTGGAGCATCCTGGATATCACAGCATTGTGCTACCCATTTCACCCCATCCACCCGGATTGCGCTCTCTATCTGGGCAGGGAGTAACTGCATGAAACTCTGCATACCGTAGAAGGCGCCCTTGGCGGTCTTCGCCTTGACAACAACCCCCTTGGCGGTTACGGTAAGGCGATAACCTTCCTCGGCAATTTTCAGCGAAGGAGAAATCTGTATAGAGATATTCCCCTTCTTTCCACCTACCGTTACCTCATAACCTGTAGAAGCCTTCAGTTTGTCTGCCATGTACTGGGCGATATTTCTGCCTTCAGCCGTCTGGTAAGCGATTACCACCTTCTGTGGCAATACGAACTCCCCTTTCTGTACCTGAGTCTTCACCGGTATCGGGATAATATTAATATCGGCAGCAGATGCCGGAGTGGAGATACCACCCAGCATCGCCGCACAGGCTACAAACGAGCCTAATAAACGATTGAACTTTGCCATGATTTAAATATATTAATAAGGTATTACAATGGTTTGTACTCCACGAAAGCCTCCATGGCCTCATAGCATGCCAGACCCAACTGGTCGTAGAGCGATGCAGTAGCACGGTTACGGTCCTCGGCTCTCTGCCAGAACAGGCGCTCATCATTACCCAAGAAAGGAGCACTCTCCATCTGCGACTGATGCTTGAGGATAGAGTTACGCTTTGCTCGCAACTCCTCAGGACTCAATGGAACACACATTTCGATATTCTCAATCTCCCATTCTGCCCAGGCACCACGATACATCCAGATGCGACAGTCCTTCAACCATTCTGCACCCGCTTTCTTCTCTTCGTCGATAGCTGCCAGAACGGCATCAGTACACTTCTTGTGGGTTCCGTGAGGATCAGCAAGGTCGCCGGCAACATAAATCTGATGTGGCTGCACCTTCTGCAACAGAGCTCTCACTATCTCTACATCCTTCTCGGTCATTGGCAACTTTTCTATCTTGCCGCTCTCATAGAATGGCAGGTCGAGGAAGTGGACATGGTCAAGCGGAATTTCATTATAAGTACAAGCGGTACGAGCCTCACCACGGCGAATCAATCCCTTGATGGTCAGGATATCTCTCGTATCGAAGTCACTCTCCTTCTTCTTGGCAAAGAAGGTCTTGATTTCCTTATATTTATTAGAGATGATGCTGTCTTTTGAGTCTGCAAAAAGCTGGTTGAAACCATTGATAAAGTGCATGAATCTTGTTACTTCCTCATCACCCACAGCAATGTTTCCTGATGTTTCGTAAGCTACATGCACATCGTGGTTCTGTTGTACCAGTCGACGGATGGTTCCTCCCATTGAGATAACATCATCGTCTGGGTGTGGAGAGAACACGATAACCTTCTTAGGGAATGGTGTTGCACGCTCCGGACGATAGGTATCATCGGCATTTGGCTTACCACCTGGCCATCCGGTAATGGTATGCTGCAAATCATTGAAAATCTTGATATTGGCATTATAGGCAGAGCCATAGAGAGCCAGAAGTTCACTCAGTCCGTTTTCATTATAATCCTTATTGGTCAACTTCAGGATAGGCTTACCGAGTTTCTGGCAGAGCCATACCAGTGCCGAACGCACCAGTTTGTCACTCCACTGGCATGAAGTTACGAGCCATGGATGCTCGATGCGCGTCAGATGGTGAGCTGCACCCAGGTCGATGACAACATGAGCATTCGGATGAGTCTGAAGGAATGATGCCGGCAGGGTATCTGTTATAGAGTTCTCCACCACCTTCTGCATAATCTCTGCCTTCTCTTCGCCCCAGGCTGTCAGATAGATGCTCTTGGCTGAGAGTAAGGTAGCGATACCCATGGTGAGCGAACATGGAGGAATGGTTTCCTTGGTCTGCTCACTGTTCTCCATCTCTTCGCGAGAGGTATTGCCGATGAGGATGATACGGGTCATCGACTGGATGCCCGAACCTGGCTCGTTGGCAGCAATATTACCCGAACGGCCTACACCTAGGAGGGCTACATCGAGACCGCCAAAGGTCTTGATACGCTGCTCATAAAGACGGCAACTGTCCTGTACGGCATCCTGTGCCACAAAGCCATCCAGTGTAAAGATGTTCTGCTCAGCCACATCCACATGATCAAGGAAACGCTCCTTCAACTGGTTGATGGTACGGAGGGAACTGTCCTTCTGAAGCGGATAATATTCGTATGCATTGAATACAACAACATTGCGGAAGCTCAGAGTCTTCTCGTTGTAACGGCGAACGAGTTCATCGTATACAGAATAGAGAGAAGAACCGGCACCCAGCGCCATCACATAGAATTTGCCTTCCTGCTGTGCAGCCAGGATTTCCTTCTCGATGCAGTCGGCGATATGCTTTGCGCCTTCTTGTGAAGAGGCAAAGATGTCGGTATGAATCTTCTCCATGCGGGAGATTTCAGAGTATTCTACTGTTGTTTTTGGTTTGTAATACTCGACAGGAACTTTGTTAAGTACGATTTGAGAACTTAAATTGAGTCGCATAACACACGTTTTTTAAAGATTGTTTTTTTCTATGTCTTTGAAGTAGCGATAAGTACTAACTTTCAATTCGTCGGTAGCTGCGTCGTCGCAAACGATGATGCCACATGGGTGAGTTTGCAGTGCGCTGATGGTCCAAGCCTGGGTAACAGGACCTTCGATGGCAGCCTGCAGGGCGCGGGCCTTGTTATGACCGTTGCAGAGAATCATTACCTCTCGGGCAGCCATCACGGTACCCACACCTACGGTCAGAGCCAGACTAGGTACCTTCTCAGGATCATTATCGAAGAAACGGGAGTTGGCAATCTTTGTATCTGTAGTGAGCGTCTTTACTCGTGTGCGGGAGGTAAGAGAAGAGAATGGCTCGTTGAAAGCGATATGCCCATCAGGACCGATACCACCGATAAAGAGGTCGATGCCACCCGCTTCTTCTATCATCTGCTCATAATGACGGCACTCCTCTTCCAGGTTCTCGGCATTACCGTTCAGGATATGAATATTCTCCTTAGGACAGTCGATATGATTGAAGAGATTGGCAGCCATGAAAGAATGATAGCTCTCAGGATGAGATTCCGGCAAACCTACATATTCATCCATATTGAAGGTGATGACATGCTTGAACGAAACCTTGCCTTCTTTTACCGCCTTTACCAGATTGGCATACATGCCCTGAGGTGAAGAACCGGTTGGCAAACCCAGAACAAAAGGCCGTTCAGCAGTTGGTTGAAATCTGTTAATTGTTTCAACTACATGATCAGCTGCCCACTTTGACAGCTTCTCATAATCTTTTTCGATAATAACACGCATAATCTATTTCTTATTGTTTAGTTGTAAAATTCAGAAAACAAAAGTAATAAAAAACTGTTTCATTACCGCTAAAAGATGGCAAAAATTATATTTTTTTACAGCTTGCGGTATCAACTTCTTCATAGCCCTCCTGCTCTACATATTCATCGAAACCGATGCTGATATCGGCGCCATTCTGCTCGAAGAGACGCAGTAATTTCTGCTGCATATCGGGCGCAATGAGGATGGCGCCGCGCTTCGCCTTACAATAGGTGCTTTCGCTGATATAGGGCGAAAAGTGCCAGAAATGAGGCGTATTGGCAGAAGGTATCGTACCGAACATGCGGCGGAATCCGCGTGCCATGCGTATGATCTTCTTCTGAAGCCGATAGGCGCAGCCCTGCTCGTTGCAGGCTATATGGTCAGGGTTCAGAATACTGAACACCTTCTCAGACTTACGCAATTTCTGATAACGCTCAAAACGAGCACAAAGGTGATGTACCGGGCACGCCTCCTTGAGACATACCGTATCAATGGAATGGATTGAAATATTGTTCATACTAATTACTTTTTTAGTTGGATAAATAATTTTTTCTTCGAAAGATTGAGAGGCTGTTATCGGCAAACAGCCAACTGGCAAACCACAGACAGCCAACTAGCCGCAATGAGAACAGTGGGCTGTTCTAGTCAGACAGCTATCGGAAAAGCCTGAGAAAGAATTTTAAGAAAGGAACTGCGAAAAACTCTTCACTCTTCACCTAACCCCCAGAAATGCCGATAAACAAAGGGGATTCGAGGGGTGAAGAGTTGTTTCTCACTCTTCACCCACTCTTCACCACTCTTCACCCATCTGCCGCTTAGCTATATTTTCAGATTCTTACAAGCAGATAGGCCTGACCCTTCTTGGTATGCTTCATCTTGCAACCCAGGAGTTTGAGCGACTGACCTATGCGAATCTTGGTGCTCAGATTACTGATCAGCATCGGAAATCTTTCGTGCAGAACCTCGAAAACATCCGAACAGATGAGCCATTCGCCCGTTTCATTATCTTCGGGAACACGGAAGCAGCTCTTCAGCATCGACTCAAAATCATCTACCTTGAAGAAAGGAAGATTGCACTTCTGGATACGGTCCACCTCGGCATTGGTAAACCAGTAAGGGGTCTTCTTATGGCAAAGCTCATACATAACTTGTGCATAGAGCTGGTCATAAATGATGGGTGAACCGTTGTCAATATATTCACCTGCCGGAATGTGCAGACAGACGAATCGGCGGCTACCCGTAGGGTCGCAGAGCGGATGCTCATCATTGGTGGTTGCCAGGAAGGAAGCATAACGCGGACGGTCATCCTGACACTTGCCGAAGATAGGGCGCCCGTTCACCTTCACCTTCGAAAGCATCTGCTTCAGCTTGCCCTGCTGCGATGGTCCCATATTCGCAAACTCATCTATGTTGACAAAGAGATTATGAGTGAGCGCCATCTCGGAGTCAAACTTATTGGCAAAGTTGATGTGGTCGAGGAAATACTGTCGCAGATGATCCGGCAGCAGGCGATAGGCAAAGGTACTCTTGCCGCAACCCTGCTTGCCGATAAGCACAGGAGTGGTTTCGTTGCCATGAAACATATCCATCTGCAACCAGTGAGCCACAGCCGAACGGAGCCAGGTGGCGCACCATCCCAACTGTTCACTTGTAAGCCCCGGAATTCTGCCAAAGAGTTCAGCCACATGGTTCTTACCATCCCATTCCGGCAGGTTTTCGAGATATTCCCTGATAGGGTCAAACTCCGGAACCTCTTCAGAACGTACGAACTCCTCAATATCCTGTCGGGGCGACTTCTTGCCTCCCACACCCAACCGCTTGGCGTGACGGACGATGGAATTGAAAGCCTCAGGAGTCAGCAGGCAAAGATCCGAACATTAAGCTGCAAAAGCATCAGCTGGATGCCGTGAAAAGAATCGTGCATTCAAAAAATATCCTGCTGGCGCATCAGTTTGTAACGGTTGGAAAGAATTCTCCAGAATTGTCAGATTCAGAAACAAGCAGCCTTGGAGGGATTGATAATATTGATTACCGTCTATTTGATGCATTTGACTATGTAGCACTTGGACATATCCACAAGCCGCAGGCAATGGGACGTGAAATGGTAAGGTATGCTGGATCGATCTTAAAATATTCTTTTTCAGAAATTCACAAAGACAAACAGGCAACGATTCTTACGATTAGTAAAAACAAGCAGATTTCCCTATCCCATCATTTGCTAAAACCATTACGTGATATGAGAGAAATGGAATGTTCGTTAGAATCATTGTTAAAAAGAAAATGTGAAATTGGAAATGAAGAAGATTATATGCATGTCATTCTGACGGATGAGGAGCAGATTTTAGATGCGATCGGGAAAGTACGTACGGTTTATCCGAATGTTATGCAGATCAGCTTTAAAAACCGTCGTCATATGATGCAATATGAAACCATTCAGATGAAAGAAAACCAGATCGCAGATCAAAATCCAATGGAATTATTTGAACAGTTTTATAAAATGCAAAATCATATTGATCTGGATGAAAAAAGAGCACAGATGGCAATATCCATTTTTGAGGAGGTGATTCGTTGAGACCGCAAAAATTAATATTATCTGCATTTGGACCATTTGCAGAGGAAACAGTGATTGATTTTACCAGATTTAAAGATGGGATTTTTTTGATCTCAGGAGAAACAGGTGCAGGGAAAACGACTATTTTTGATGGAATCTGTTTTGCTTTATACGGTGAGCCAAGTGGTTCTTATCGAAAACAGGATATGCTAAGAAGTGATTTTGCCAAAGATGAGACAGAGACGAAAGTGGTATTCTTATTTTCGCATCGCAAAAAGCAGTACAAGATTGAAAGAAATCCATCCTATATGCGAAAGAGCAAACGAGGAGACAAAATGACACGACAGTCTCCGTATGCAGTATTATATCAAGAAGATGAGATTGTAACAACAGGAAGTCAGCAAGTGACCGCGCAGATGGAAGAAATTCTTGGAATGGACCGTATGCAGTATCAGCAGATTTCAATGATCGCACAAGGAGAATTTTTAAAACTTCTTTATGCGAAAGGAAAAGAACGGAGTGAAATCTTTCGTAAGATTTTTGGAACATGGTATCTGTATGAATTTCAGGAAAAGATCAAACGTAGACATCTTTCTTGTAAATACGAATATGAGAATCTTGGGAATACCTTGTTAGAGCAGGAAGATAACATTTTTGTATCAAAAGATGCAGAAGAATATGAAGAATATACACGGTATTTAAAACAAAAACATCAAATTGTAGAATTTATGGATGTAGTAAAAAGATATCAGTATCGAAAACAACAAGAATATGAGAATTTCCAGAAACAAAAAGAAACACAAGAAGAACTATATCAGAAGCAACGGATTGTTTTTTCACAGATAACGGAGAAGAGACAGAAGATCAAAGATATAAAAGAAGAAATTAAAGAACTTATAGTACAAGAAAAAGAAAATAAAGCAGAACAGCGAGCGATCAAAAAAGAATATGATCAGATCCAAAAGGAACTGCCGAAACTACATAAAAAGGAATTAAGGTTTCAAGAACTCCAAAAACAGATAAAACAATATAAAGAGCTGGAAGCATTAGAGAAAAAAAAGGAATCTTTAAAGAATGCGAAAGAACGTATGATCAGACAGCAGGAAGAAACGGAGCAAAAAAAAGAGAACGAAAGACAAAGAGAATTAAAACTACTAGAATTTCTTAGACAGGCAGATGAGATTGAAACACAATACGATCATTTGCAAAAAGAAGAATTGAAACTTCATGTTCAGACAGAAAAAAATCATGAATTGTGTAAGGAGAAAGAAGCTTATTTTGAGAAACTTCGGATTTATGAAGAGGCTGGAGAAGTCTATGATAAGATCAGAATGCAAAGAAAAGAATACAGAGATCGATTGTCAGACTGGCAGGATCGATATGACTGTAATCAAGCAGGACTTCTGGCAAGAAATCTGATAGACGGTCATCCATGTCCGGTTTGTGGATCATTACATCATCCAAAAACAGCAGATTTTAAAGAAAGTGATATTACGCAGGAGATGCTTCGTGCACTTCGTGAAGAAACGGAATTGATCGATCGGCAATATAATACTGCATTTGCGAAAGTAAAACAGAGTAAAGGTATTGTTGAGATATGTAAAGAACAGCTTTGCAAAAAAAGTGGGAAAAGATCAGAAGAGTTTGAAAAGCTTGACGATAAGTGGAAGTTTGTTGTGAATAAAATGAAAACAGATATGGACAGAAATCGCAGAATTCCAAAAGAATTTTATGAAATCTCTTTACGACAATATAAAAAAGTAAAAAAAGAATTTGAAAGAATCAAAAAACAGAAAGAAAAGATAGCAGAACAAAGAGTAAAAGTTGAAAAATCCAAAGAAAAACAATTGAACTATGTGGAAAAACTGCAGGAAATTGCCGGAAAATCACATGAAAAAGATAGTTTATATAAGCAGACAGAGGCCAGAATAGAAGAAATCTGTAAGAATCTTGAATATAAAACATATAAAGATGCCAGTGAAGAACAGCAGCGATTATCTGATGAGATCGATCAGATTTAATAAAGAAGAAATAGAAAAGAAAAAAGAAAGTGTTGAAATACAGGGAGTTCATATCAAAGCGGCCATTGAAGAAAAAGAAAATACACTTTCGAGTGTTACAAAACAGTTGGAAGAACACAAAGAGATGAATGAAGAAATTTCAGATTTTAGAAAATTTGAAACAAAACTTCATCAGATGAAAAAAGAAATACAAAAACAAAATCAGAATCTGGAACAATTAAATCAACATATCTCTGTAAACGAACAATCGATAAGATTTATGGATAAGAAGATGGAAGAGTATAAAGAAACAGAAATGAACTATACACTGTTAAAAGATCTGTCAGATACAGCAAATGGAGAACAAAAAGGAAAGACAAAGATTTCATTTGAACGTTTTGTGCAGTCAGTATATTTTGATCTGATCT
>ERZ779898.1001-NODE-1001-length-10615-cov-2.565720_pt1 | contig 10615 bp, 3 predicted proteins | sample MGYA00511902_ERZ779898 | MGnify/ENA primary metagenome ERZ779898 (study PRJEB29588, sample SAMEA2144588) | human gut metagenome | biome: human gut; feature: human-associated habitat; material: faeces | place: Denmark | collected 2008/2010 ...
AACATCCTGTCAATCCAGGGCGTGGAGGGCTCGACCCCTTCAATGGAGCGTGTCAGAGGCTTCAAGGACGCCATCAGCGCCCACAGCGAAAAGCAAATTGAATATGCAATTGTGGGTGACGCTTTCTCTGTCGAGAATGGTTACGATCAGGTCAAGAGAATATTCAGTGATGGGGTAAGGTATGACGCTGTGTTTGCATATTCATCAACCATCCTGCTTGGTGCCATCCGCGCTTTCCGCGAGCTTGGCGTAAGGATTCCGGAGCAGGTGGGCATCATTTCTTTCGACAACAACGGTTTCCTGGACTTTTTGGATCCCGCCATCACCCGCATCGAGCAACCCCTCTCGGAGATCGGCCGCCTGGCCTCCCAGGTCCTGATCGACATCATTGAGAACAAGCATCAGGATCTCCCCCCTGTCCAACGCCTCATCGCCCCGACCCTCATAGTCCGCGACAGCTGCTGACAAAATGGTATCGTTTGAGTTATTCCTTTGAATCTCTTTTGATAAAAGTAAATCTTGTCTTCAAGCATGGGTGAAGGGAAAGGTCGTAGGTTCCCATTTGGAAGTAGTTACGACTATCCTTGCTTGGATTCAAGTTCTGATAGAAATGAAGACCGCGACCGAGCGTTATATCCCAATCATTGCTGGTGCGGATGTAACGGTCATGGGAGTTTTCATCAAACTCATATTCAAACGCCATCACGTTGCCATCCATATCTGCCAATGTTTCCTTGATACCTCTCAAACTATCTTTGATGTACGCAGATTCTTCCTCTGTATCACCCAACTTTGTTACCAACTTAAAGACCTTACAATCACCTATCTTGACAAGCAGCTCGATGAAGCGAACCAAATTAGTTATTTGATAGCCATGTGACAAATAAGGTTCTTCAAGCATCACCACCTTGGCACCTTTCAGATAGTCGGCAAACAAGTCATCGTAGCTATAACCAATATCGCCATATTGCACATCAATCGTCTTCTCTTTTGGAGATTCATCCACAGGTGTATTTTGCGTTATCATACGGTCTTCCGCAACCATAGAAGATGCACTGGTCATAGAAGGCGTATTCTCTGTTAAGATTGCCGTTTCATCATTGGCTTTAGTCAGCACAGTTACATCAGGGTCTCTACGAGGATTCTGTGTTGCCATGCTATACTTGCTCTCAGGGCAATACACAACTACTTTCTTGCCATCCTTATTGATATACGACATATTGATACGAGCATATTCCTCATCAGGCTTACGTTTGTTCAATTGTTCCTTCACACGACGACGACCTTCTATTGCATATTCCACGATTTCATCGAATTCCTCATCTGTTGGCTGCCCTATCGGAAACAACAACTTGATAAAGCCTGAGATAGTCTTTTGCAAAGCTCGATTATCACGACCCTCGATATTATCTCCTTTTTTCAAACGAGCATTGACAACGCCCACATAGTCACTATCATGCACAAACAGATAGTGAAGAGCCTCCGACATATAGTCTGTGATAAGACCAAAATTGTTGTTATATGCACTATCATCTATCTTTGGTATCTCCCATCCAGGGATATAGTTATAGATACGGTCGATGACCGCAAGGTCGAATGCCTCAGGCAAGGTGACCAACAAGTCCTTGTCATAGTTATTGACAATCTGCGGAATATTCAAGTCGAAGTTGCCCACAAACGAGAAACTGGCATAGCCTGTCACCTCCCTACCACGAGAGAAACGACCGTTAGCCATATAGTCCTTCATAATCTGTATGGTATCGGCATCCTTGATTTTCATTTTAGCCACCTCATCAAAGGCCACATTATCCCAATAGCCAACAGCTCCCACTTGCTTGCGTTGGTTATTATATAATAAGGTGGCAGTTGAAGCCTGTCCACCAGACAGCAAAGTAGAATAAGGAGAGAATTCCGAATAGAAATAGCTTTTTCCAGTACTTCTTCCTCCCAATTCAATGCTGTTATAGTTACTCTGTACTAATGGCAAGAATCGAGACAGGATGTGGAATTTCAACCTTCTGCCATTCTTGTCTCCATTCAGCCTACGAGAACGCTCCGCCAGCCATTCAGGATTGATACCGATGCTACGAATCAATACATCTATCCACTCGTCCGTAGTAAAGTGTTCTCTTCCACGGAAGAACCTATCAGCATCAAAGTGAGCTATTTGGATAGGACGCAAATCCTCGATAAAGAAGGCATAGTCGTCATCTTCCATCTCATTATATGCCAAGGTTATCTCTGCCCAGATACCGCTTTCAAGCAGTTTTTCGTTCTCTTGGTAGAAGCAAGGATTGATGGCGATGCGCTTAGATGCGAAGTTTTCCATCTCAGCCCAATAACGCTTTTCACGTTCCACATATTTCACATGAATCTTGTCTATGAACTTATGGCGTTTCTTCTGCTCTACGATAGCCTGTGCCTTGTTCGACTCATCTGGGCGGACATAACATTTCTCTATTGTCTGTAGCACAGCTTTCTTACCCTCCTCGATTTCTTCAGGGTCTTCACTGGCACAATAACGTGACAGCAAAAACTCCAACACAAAGGAAGGCACGTTCACTGCACGTTTGATGTCATGCAGCAAATCCTTTCTAACCACCTTACCAGGAAAAGCCTGATTGAGTTTTATATCTAAAGCATCCATTTAGTAATCATTTTCAAAGTTCAACTTCAACGTAGAAAGTGTTGCATTGGTATTGGCATCCAACGCTGTAACGACTATGCTGTCACCTTCAAAATCCTCGTCTATAACCATCGGTTGACGATATTGGGTCACTCCTGAAGGTATTTGCACTATTTGGGTTACCTCGTCATAGAATTTTCCATTGGGTTGCCCAATGAGCTTTCCTTCTGGATTTGCCATCGTGAGGCGAATATTCACTGCGTCAGCAAACAAATCGTCTTGATGGATATCGATGTCTATCAATGGACGGCGTGTATAAACCATACCAACCGTATTTCCCTTGTACTTCAGCTCCAACTTGAAGTTTTGTTTTTTACGTTCCTCACGTAATTGTACCGTAATCATTGGCACTACGTTTTCCTGCAAAGACAGCCCCTCGTGGTAATAGACCTCTCCTTTTCTAAACACCGTGAAATTCTTGGCATAGCACAACTTGATGACGTCCGCATCCACTCCGAGTTCCGAAGGAGTAAAGGATAAGGTGTCATCACTGTCATTCAGATTGCCCATCTGTAAGCGTGTCTCATCCAACACGACATCACTCCCCACAGGTTTACCTATCAAATCACCCATGTGGAAAGCAGACTGTACCATAAAGCCATGGTCGGCAACAAATACAGCCATATCAAAGCCTTTTTGCTTGCAGGCATTCAAAGCTCGTGCCAAGCGCACCAACACCTTGTCCATCACAGAAAGCCCATCCAGCTTCATGTCCTCCCCTGCCGTATCTATAAATTGGCTCCTTACCACCAACAATCGAGTCGTATCTTCAATCGCCGAATCATCGAAGTTTTCCAAACGTACATCTTGTACCTCTACATTTGTCTTCTGCCGCAAATAGCCGATACGGTCTTCAGGAGTTACAACCATGATTCCATCTACAGACGGCTGGAGCTTTCCATCTTGTTCCACGATTTTCACATGCCCAAGATGTCCCGCCATGCCAAAACGGGTAACAGAAGGCAAGTACGAAATTTTAGTCTCTATGCCCACACGTTCCGGATAATTACGTTTGATGCTGTCAGCAAAGCACTTTCCCATCTCATATCTGAAAGCATCAACAAAAAACAGCACTACTCGCATGCCTTCTTTCAGGGCAGGATACACAATATCCACGCAACCCTGGTTCTTAAATTCCCCATGCCCTTTAATGTCCTTGGCATACAACTGGTATTCCTTCACACTTCGCTCCGTAAAGTCCTTGTACTGTCCTTCTACATACCCACTCAGAGATTTTACGATAGCAGGAAGAGAGATAGCTTCTTGAACTTCAGTCAAGTATCTACGGAATGCGAAGTCAGCCTCCTGTCCGCTTTTTGCATACCACTCCACCAAGTTCTTGATGTCGCCATCGCTCTCTATGCCTCGATTCACACAATCGGCTATTTGCAAGGCATAGCCTGCCAATTTCCAAAATGTAGCGACCTCTGCATCTTCCTGACACCAAACATCCTCAAGATTCTTTTTGTGCATAGCATGAGCCTCACCCAATTTGTCTTCTTTGAGATAAGCGACAAAGCGTTCGTATTCCACCTTATTCTCAAACCCGAAGGTAACACGGTCGCCCAAATGCTTTGACTTGGCAAACAGTTCGGCAAGCTGATAGGCATCCGCCGTCTTACGTGCCATTCTCACATAATTTTCACGCAGGTTGGTGCGGCTACGCAACTGGTCGCACACTGAATATATCTTGTCCTTTATCTCCACAGGAGCCATAGCCACTGTTTTCAAGCTATCTGGCAATGCCGAAGGCAAGTCGAACACAAACTCGCTAAACAGTAAGTACATCCAGAGCTTCTGCTGAACCTCTTGCAGTGTAGCTCCATTAGCGTCAAGCCCAGGGTATTGTATTTCGGCAAAACGATTCCATTCTGATAGCCACGCCATATCTGGACAAGAAGATTGCGCCAACAATCCTATCGTCATTTCCACAAAGCTCTTGCCTCCTGTCAATTGTTCCAAGGCAGGATATGCCGCCCCATCAAGCAAGGCATTAATCATATTGAACGAAGTGGTTCCGCTGGCAAACAGGCTGTCTATCTCCTTTATTTTCGTCGGCAAGAACGACTGGCAGATATACTTATAGTCATCTTGTGGACCTACAGGAAACATTTCTGCTGCACTTTTGAAAGCACTATAAGGCTCCTCCACCCACTGACGATGAGTAGATGGTTGTGCCATCTGGCGATAGATTATCATTCTCAAATCACTGTTGAGAGACAGCTCTCCACACCAAAAACGAGATGCAGCCAGTCGGGCATGAAGAAAGCCCTTGGTCGTGTCTATCACCTTCACCCCTTTTTCCTCTGCAAGAGGCAGAATGCTATGGTAAAGTCCCTCACGGTCGTAGATGATGAGCACAGGTTTCTCTGCGCTCATCTTCCCCAACCAGTGGTCTATAATATATCCTTGTATGTCCATAATCTTCTTGTTTTTATTTCTTTCGCTCGTAATTAGTTCTTAAACCGCTCGTAATTCTCACGGAATTTCACGGAATTTTAAGATCGTGCGCAAGAGAACATTAACTGATAATCAACGTCTTACATTTTCTCGCTCGTAAATTCGCTCGTAATTAGCTCTTAAATCGCTCGTATTTTGCTCTTAATTTACGAGCGACCAATTGGATAGGTTACCCTTAGTTTCATTCTGTATAATTCCATCATTACGAAGTTTTCTAAGAATATTACCTATCCTTGTCTTTTTCTGAGCCTCATCCAACTGATCAGAAATCACATTCCATAGCAGTTTGTCAATCTCTCCTCTTGTCAACGCCCCATGGTCTTTCAATGAATTCACGAGCAAACTCTCGCACGACTTGGAGTCAAGGCCCTTGTGCATAGAATACTCTACTTTTTGGTCAGTACGTTGCGCAATGTGTTTCGCTACAAATAAATGTGGTTTTCGGCCTTCTATCAGATGCTTCTTTCTTAATTCCTTGATGGCTTCATCACTAATAGGCTTGTCACGTTGCACCTGGTCAAGAAGCACGGCTTCCGTGAGGTTAATGCTCTGGTTGGCGAACAGCATGAGACTATAATTCTCATCTATTACCGTTCCATACATGTGCATTACGACATGCGAGTCGTCTGTCCCGTTATAGTCGGGCATTGGCAGGAAGCGTTCCTTCTGGCGCACAAACAGGTTGTGTATGCCATAGCCTTGCGAGTCAATCATCTTCAAGTTGACCATCGCTCGCATCAAAAATGGGTTGCGATACAATCTTGGTGTCTTTGTTCCGAAAATATACTGCGTGTAGTCGCCCTCCAAGAAACTGCCGGCATTCTCAAAGGTCAGCTTGTCCTTGTCTTCCGTCACAACGATGCGCTCATTCTGCAAGTAATTCTGATGAGCTATACAGTTATGCAACCCTTCAAGAATGCTGCGTGTATCATATTTCCATACCTCTGCCGGTATAAGCGAATCCTGTGGATATATCTTAAAACGGTAGTTACGGATACGCCCCATCAAGGCTGTTGTCGCCTTGATGTACGGAATGGTGTAGATGTCGCCAAACACCTCGCCGTCTTGGAAGCATTTCCAAACTATCTGCGAAATATGATGAAGCTTATGCACTTTTTCTTGCTTACCTACGAGCAACAGTGCCGTGCGTGTAATCTGTCCGTCCTGTGTCAGATGCGCCTTGTCCAGAAATGTTGCATCATCCCAGGTTTCCATAGCCTCAGCAAAGTCTGGGTAGCGCAGTTTATAGCCAGCTCTTGCCAGCTGTATTGCCTCTGGGTCAAGGTCATCGAGCGTAGCATCCTCTACTATTTGTGCCGACCAATCTACTTGCGATGTATAAATCTGGCGCATCCAATCCACGTATGGAGTAAGGTCTGTCACATGACTGTCCACTCTGATATATGGTTTCTGCTTATATGTGGTTGGTTCATTAACCGCAGCAGGTATTTTAAAAAGGACGACACGTTTTTTCCCTTCATACATGAACTCTATGATAGAGAAATTCACCTTAGGAACGACCATTCGTCTAAGGTACAACTCCAAAGCCTCATTACCTACAGCTTTCACTTTTGCACAGTCAAAGGTTGTTCCCTTAATTTCAAGTGTATCGTCATCTACGCCAAAATATAGATAGGCAAAGTCTTGATGGTCAAGACAGGCACCATTCGATAAGGCTGAGATATATCTACCCAGCTTGTCCACTTCTTGATAATTGAACTTGAATTCCAAATATCTACATTCCTTTCCTATCTTGTCAATCTGTTCTTTCAGCAGATTGGTATATTTCTGATTTACATCCATACCTTATTATATATCTATGTCCTTAAAATGATAACGAAAGCTCTTGGTCTTTGTTGTCGTCCTTCTTCTTTCTCGCCTTTTTCTCCTTGGGCTTGTTCTCACAGATATGTTCCAGACCATGAGTGAGCGCCATGCACCAGTCTTTCTTTGCCTTTTGGGTGACACGAGAAGGGTACATGCTCATGGCGAGATGGCTCCAGTCGTAATCACCTTTCTCCAGCAGTTCCATGTTTTTCTCACATTCTGCTCGCCACAATCGGCTGGCGGCAAGATGCTGCAGTGGGGCTGCCGTCACGGGCACACCGTCGTCATGGTTAGGCACATAGCCAGCGGCAAGGATGCGGTTCAGCTCTTCCATCATGCCTTCCACCTGCTCTTGCTCTCCACGCACCTGCGTCTCTTGCGTCTTGTCGTGGGCGGCAAGGGCTGCGTTCAGGCGGGTGCGCAGTTGTTCTCCCTTCTCACGCAGATGGATGATGAGCTGTGGCAAGGTGTTCTTGCTGAGCTTCGGATAATACACCCAGTAGTCCACCGTGCCGTCTTCCGAGGCAAGGAGCCAATAGATAGGTGCCTTGCGGCGGCTCTTGGTATAGCGCTTGAAGTTATAGTCGAAGAAGCCTGTCGGCGACTGCAGGTAGGCTTGCAGACTCTTGCAGCCTATCAGCTGGCAGAGTTCATATTCTCTGTCGTCGGCACGGTCGCCCCATAGATAGTGCATCACCTCACGCACATGGGTTGCCAGGCAAAGAGGCGAATCGCTGCCGTTGGTCATGATGCCGTCTTCTGGCACGGCAAGAGCCGCAGGACATAGAGCGTCGCCTTGGCTGACTACTGGCATGAACGGCAAAGCATCAAACACATCACCAAACTCTGGGACGGCTTCCGTGCCCTTGGCATAGGCTGTGTTCCATCTGCCGAAAGCCATGCCCACCAATTCCATGACCATTTCCTGCGCCATCGTCTTCTTGTCGATGATGTTCTGACAACTGGCACCGTCAATGGAGAGCAGTTCCTCGTATGGGCGGCGAGCCTTATAGTCGTTCAAGGTCTGGCGGAATTCGCTGTCTCGGTCGATGTCTGCCAAGTCCATCCATAGGTCATCGTTCTCCTTGACGAGTTCGGTATATCGGGCATAATCGGCAGTGAGTTGTTCCTGCATACTGTCCAAGGCTGCGTCTATCGTGGTGTCGATAGGCATCTGGGCTATCAACCCATGATATTCAAGGTTGGTCTCGTCCAAGCTGAACCACTTGCGCTTGATGTCAATGATGGCATTGACGATGCGCTCGATGTCGGATTGGCGAGTGGCGTAGTCGGGCATGGGGAGAAGGTTGACATTACCACTAATCTTATGTTGACCGGTATATAGGTTTATTGAATATTGCGACAAAATTGAATTTGTAAAACTCAACATCATTTTGCTAAGAATACCTGAACTTAGTGGGATTGCTTGACCTTCTCGTGAAAACAAATACCCTTTTTTAAGTATGTGCGTATCCAAGAACTCACCTCGTTTTCCATATCCTACACCTCCTATTTTATGCAATTGAGGGTTACGATAGCTAAAATCTTCGTCTGCCTCTAAAATCGGAATATTCCAAAAAGTGAAATCATTATAAATTGTATAAAACAGAGTAAAACCTCCTCCATTATAATAATGGCAAAAATTGTGCGGAGTAACTATCTCATAAAATTTTCTCAAATAGATTCCTGCAGGAATATGATGCCCTTCCTTTGCTGGCAAACTTTTCTCCTTAATATTTTGGTTCTTGAATAATTTCAAGATATTTACATCAAAATCATATCCTATAACCGTATTCGGAAGATTGTCAAACTCCACCGACTTCGCCACATAAATCCACTTGGCATCCTTCCCTCTATTATACGTTCTTATCAAAACAGAGAGATTCTCATCCTTATCCTCAGAATTCACATCCTGCACATCCATAAACACGCCCTCCACATCAGAGCTGATTTTATTCAGCACCAATGTAGAAGTCTCAACACTTGCATCCAGCACACCCCAGCCTGTATCAGCACAAGCCGTGATAAAACCACAAAGGTTACGACGGCGGAAAGCCTCGTAACTTGACTTAATCATGACCGTGCGGTCGAAGATAGCACCGAGTTTGCCTTGACTATCCAGCATCTCCTGCATACGGTCGAAGAAAGCACACACCAAGTTCTTGCTCCAAGCAGGATAGTTACTGTTCAGATATTCACTTGTATGCTCACTCCCCTCACCGAACGGAGGGTTCATGACGATGCAATCGAATCGTTTCTGACACAACTCGATAAAGGCAAAGCCACGTGTGGCATCCTCGGAGAAAAGCGCATTCTCATAGCCTTCCTCCTCACTCAGTCGGGAAGAAAGCTCCTGCAAGGCATCCTGAAGACGCTCTGTGATTTGTTCAAAAAACTCATCCTTATGGTGGCGCAGTTCACGGCGAGCCTCATTGGCGGCAGCTATCTCTGCACGGCGTTCCTCAGAATCGAAGAGCTTGGCATTGCGGTTTTGGTTCACCTTGCTCCAGTTCTTGCGCAGATATTCTATATCGTCGCTGATTTCCTTTTCCATTTTAAAGAGCAAGCCAGCCTCGCCCACAAACTTCATCTTGTCCCAAATGGTGGTGAGCAGACGCTGCATAGGCTTATCCAGTTCATCCATCAAGCCTTTGAGCAGACGCTTGTTGCCCGGCATAGCCTCAGCCAGCACCAAGTTGCTTCGGGTGATGAGCGGACGCTCGGCTGCGTCAAGCCCCATCTGGCTATAGCTCTTCTGCGCACGAAGCCAAAGACTGAGGGCTGCAATCTGAAGGGCACGAGGGTCTATCTCGCAACCATAGATGTTGTGGGTCAAAATCAGGCGTGGCACCTCACGACGGAAACTATCGCGAGTATGCACCTCCCTGTACTCCTGAAGCAACGAAGGCTGGTTGTCCCACGCATCCATATAGATATACTCATACACCTCGTAGAGATAAAGGCCGAAATGCATACTTCCACAGGTAGGGTCGAGCGAAAGAATCTCGGTAGGCTCTTTCAGCTTGCGCTCAGCAATAGGCTCATTAGGGCGGCGAATCATATAATGGCACTGCTCCTCGCCGATGAGGCTCTCCCCCTTCGTCATCTCATACCAAATGCGCCCCAAAGAATTGTCGGTCAAGAACCTGACGATGTACTCTGGGGTAAAGAACTGGTTGCGCACCGCCATCTCACGACTGTTGCGAGGCTTGCTGCTCTCCTCACGCATCTTGCGGCGTTCCTCCAACGAGTTGTAGTCCTGGAACATCCATCCCAAGGTCTCGTCTTCCTTCCAGAAGTTGATGGTCACGGCGTTCTGCTCGTCAAACCAAGCCGAGAGTTGCTCGTCGTTGATTAGCTCCAAGAGCCTCATCAGCGTGCTCTCATCAGGGAAGAGCAATCCGTATGGCGAAAAACGGTCGAAGACGGCAGGAAGCTCAATGCTCAGCTCATCGAACACGCTCAGCAGATACCACTGGTAACGCTCAAAACGGCTCACACCCGAAGACTGGGCTATGCTGTCGTAAGCCATGAATCCAGCCGACTCATAGCCACCACGAATGCTCTCCATGATGAGTTCACGCTCCTCGCACATGCGCAGGGCACAGAAACGGTTGAGCTGCGTGAACGCCTGCTCTGCCA
>ERZ779898.1004-NODE-1004-length-10571-cov-1.557722_pt1 | contig 10571 bp, 8 predicted proteins | sample MGYA00511902_ERZ779898 | MGnify/ENA primary metagenome ERZ779898 (study PRJEB29588, sample SAMEA2144588) | human gut metagenome | biome: human gut; feature: human-associated habitat; material: faeces | place: Denmark | collected 2008/2010 ...
TATGACTGCTAACGGTAATAGTAGATTCAGTTTATCTGGAAATACGATTATTCATAGTAGTATGAGAACTAATGAAACTACTGATACTGTTACTATAAAAGCTGTAAATGACGGAGATAGTTCTAAGTCAGCTACTGTTTCTAAGAGTATAACAAACAGTAAAACTGTTAAATCTATTTCTGGTGGTGTTTATAAATATGGTTATGTAACATCTGGTCCAATTACGAATGCTACGATTCCTGCAAGTGGTGGTTCTGCTACTGCTAAAGCTGGAAATGGTACTCAAAATTGGAGCAAGTCTGCTACTATTACTACTTACCAATATGATTCTGGTTCTACAAAAGATGTTACAACTGAAAATGCTTCAAGTGGAACAAATAATGTTTCACCGAGTATTGCTTCTATTGAAGCTACTGCATCTTCAAAAGGAACCACTGTTTCTTCTCAAACTACTATAAAGAGTCAACCTGTTATTTGGTCGGCTAATGGTGAATCTGCAGGTGCAACAATGTATATTTATCAAGAAGCTAACAAGATTGAATCCTATAATTACGGTAGTTGGAATATTGGTATTACAGCAAATCCTACAACTATTGCTGCATCAGGTGGAACTTCTATTATTACAACCAGTTGTACGAGAACTAAAACTCCTGTTTATACATCAGGTTCTACTGGAACAGCTACTACTGAATCTGCAACTCCAACGTTAGCAATTAGTGGTACTGGATTTACATTAAGTGGAACTACTGTTACAGCTTCAAAGAATAATGTTGGAGCTCGAAGTTGTACAGTAACAGCATCAAGAGAAGGAGCTGTTTCACAAACTGTTACTATTACTCAATTAGCTGGGCCTGATGGTATTGGTTATATGCAAATAGAAGGTGATGGAAAAAGTCATCCGATTTTCAGAGTAGGTAATACTACAAGAAGTATTGAACCTACGTCTGTTAATCAAAACTCTGACATTACATCTGATAAAGATAGTAGTATATTCGCAAGTCTTAAACAATTATTATTTAAATTCATATAGTTATGGCTAAAAGCAAAAGCGTTCTTAAAGAGTTTTTTAAATCTGGTAAGATTCCTATTGAATCTAATTTTGCTGATCTTATTGATAAAATTCCCGTAGGGGGGGAGTCAAATAAAGACACTACTTTAACTACTTTTGATACTGAAAATCCTTATGTAAGGGGATATCGTTTTATTGTTCTTGATGATTCTTTAACATATCTGATATTTGGTTTATATAATGATACTGAAAGAGTTATACTTCCTTATATAGTAATTAAATGCCATACAGCAAACCCTATCGAACAGAGTGAATCTATTCCAGTTACTTATGCAATACTTACTGGAAATCAAATGATGGATTGGTATCTTACAATGGGTGGTCAATTGCATGAAGTTGATGATGCAACTCTTATTAATAATATGCCATCTGATTTAGTTTGGAATCCTATCAATAGCAATCCGAATGTTCGTGTTGTAGTAGATGGTAATAGTACATTTATTTTACATCCTGTTGAACAAGAAAATAACTGGTATGTTGGATATGCAATAGAACAGGTTGTTAATATAGGTCAAGGCAATGCTGTATATCGTTATCATCCTAATAATAATTCTCCAACTATTTGGAATAATGATGATAGCACCATAATTGCAGATTTAAGAAATATAAGCAAATTCAATAAAAAAGCATGGTAGATTCTAACTGAATAAATATCGGAGTCTACTATTATAACTAATAATCAATTTTAATATTTATTCAATATGGCAACAAAATCACAACTTAAAACTTATTTTGAAACAGGTAAAATACCTACACAAGCTCAATTCGGTAATCTTATAGATTCTATATTTAATATTATTGGTTCACCTGATGGTAGTTTAAATATAAATGGTGATGAAAATAACATTAAACTTTCTATAAAGAATTATAGAAGTTTACATGGTGTATATATGTCTCAATTATCTGTTAGTCTTCATTTATTTTTTAATAATGATATTAAAAATGGTACAAAACCAGTTCCAATATTTATCCTATTTAGTACTGTAAATAGTTTAATTAATCCTGTAAATGCTAAGGTTCAGTATGCTGTTCCGAATGTCACCTTACTTAAAACTATGACAGATGATAGTGTTGATTATCTCACTGCAAGTTTGGATGTTATTATTCAAAGATTTACTGATCTTAAGATTACATATTATGATTTAGTACCTAAAGAAAAAGAAGTAAAGAAACCTTCCATTGTAACAATTATATATATTGATATTAATTATACCACTTATATACATAATTGCATTATGGGTATGAATGTGGATTCTATAGTACCAATTTGTATTCATACTCTTATTAAATTGAGAGATGTTGAAGATAATAATTATTCAGGTGGTATGAGTATTTTACGTAGAACTGTTTATAATAATATGACAGTAGAATCTGAATGGAGAAAGATAATGGAGTTACGAGGTTATGAAGATGGTTTAGTTATTGATGATAGCGGAGTTGCTGAAAATTTTATGAATACTATATACGCTAATTGTTATAAACAAATTCAATTAATATAAAATCATGATTAAAGTCTATTGTAAATTCCTACCGTTCAAAGGATATTTATGTATGACTTTATTATGGTGGTTAGTAATTCGTACTGAATACAAAGATAAGATAACTCCTACTGTTGAACGACATGAATCTTGTCATAGTTATCAACAAGTAGTATTATTTATATTCAGTCTTATTGTAAGTATCATATTAAGTCTTACTACAAATTATTCTTGGTGGGGATTATTTGCTACTCCTGCAATTCCTTTATTAGCTTATGTTGTTAGTTGGATAGTTGAAATTATATTACCTCCTTATAACAGAGCTTATAAAGATATTTGTTTTGAAGGTGAAGCAAGAAGTTTAGAATCTGATAAAGATTTTAGAAAGAAATTGTTTCCTTTTAGTTTCTTAAAATATATTCCAAATAAGAAATATGGTGGTCGATGAAATTGATGAATGGTAAATGGAACAACTCGTAGAACATTTTGTTAAGTTATTCAGTACTCATTTCGATTTATCATTTATGCTTTGTGTGAATATTTTAACATACATACTCATTAAAGTAATAGATGATATTAATGGTGATAAATCTGTTGGCACATGGACTAAACGACTGGTTATGCTAATTAGTTGTTTTGCTATTGCCGCAGGATATATAGCAGGTGGATATGAAAATACTATAATTCTTATTAATTCTGCTATTCTTGCACCAGTTGCTTGGAGTTGGATATTCAAACCTATTCTAAAAAAGATTGGTGCTGATTATAAACAAAATCATTAATTAATTAGGATGATTACTACTATGGCATGTGGTGGAAAGAAAGGTGGTAAAAAGACTACTGGTAAGAAAGTAAAGAAATAAATTGTTAGTAATATAACAATTTATATTGTTAAAGATTGAATTGAAATGGTGAGAGGTGTTACTAATGTAGCACCTCTTTTTTATAGTGAATATGGTGGGAAATCGACTATTTTAACGTATATTTGTTAGTAGCCCAATATAATATACCAATTAATATTAATCCTCTTATACGCCTATCTATGTTCGATTATACAGCTATTATAGTAGCTATAATAACATCCATAAGTACGATTGCTGGTATTTATCTAAAAGAATGGTTATTTCCTAAACGTAAAGAACAAAAACTTACTATTGAAAAAAGTAATTGTTATATAGAACTTGATAAGATATGTGCTTCTATTCGAGATACTATTCACGCTAATGCTGTTTATATTGCTTATTTTCATAATGGCGATCATTTCATTAATGGTGTAGAAATGGATAAATACACTGTTGTTGGTGAAGATTATGATTGTTGTGTAGTATCTTATAAGAAATCTTTTAAGGATGTTCTTGTTAATAATTTTCCTTATTTATTTCATAATCTTCTTGTTAGAAATCGTCATTATTGTAATGATGTTAGTAAATATAAGTTTCAAGATAGATGTTATAAAGATGAACTTGAAAGTAGAGGTATGAAGTCTGCTTATACTTTTCTTATTAAAGACCCTATTAAAGAAACACCTATTGGTTTTATTTCTCTTGAATATAATATCGTAGAAGGATTTAATCCTGATGATGAAAAATATATTTGGAAAAAACAAAATACTATTGCTAATCTTTTGAATCTAAATAAGTAAGATATGGGAACACTTAATCAATATGCAGCTCGTATTGCAAACATGGTTAATCAACCTAATAATCACGAACTTAAAGAACGTATTAAGGATATGATTAAAACTATGTTTGCAAATCGTATCCGACAAAGCGTTGAGAAAAATGGAATAGATGATATTCTTAAACTTACTTTTATTGCTCCCGTTGAAGAGTTGAAATATAGTGATATTCTTCCTACTGAATATCGAGTTGCTAATAAAATTAGATTGTTAGGAACAAAGTACAAAGTTCCTACACCAGTGCGCATACAAAGTGATGCGCCTTTTGCGTTTGTAGGTGATACTGTTGGTAATGGATATATGTATGAGAGTTCTATTACATCTCTTAAACTACGTCAAAGTGGGCGTCCAACCTGCTCTCCCACCGGGTATCCACGAGCTTATATTATATTAAACGGTCATATAATTATTGCTGAAAAAGTTGGTACAAAAGATATTGATGATAGACGACCAATTAATGAAGTAATGATTACAGGTATATTTGAAAATCCTGATGAAGTTCTTTCGTTCTTTAAGAATGAAGATGGTCAAGATATTGAATTGCCTTTACCTAATGATATGCTTGAAAGTATAATTCAAGAAATACTTAAAATTGAATTTGGTATTTATCCTCAAGATTTGGATATTAAAACAAATAATAATAATCCTATTATTGCTCAACGTGGTAATGGTCAAGATTAACATCATGTTTCTATCATTATGGTTGATAACGAATATTATTGGAGAGGTTTCGTTAAAGAAGTTCAAATACAACTTAATTCTTTAATTAAACAATTACATCTTGCTTATGAACGACGCAATGATTGTATTTATAATATCAAAGATAATCTTGCTAAATATCAAGAAGTCGGTGTTGATGTTTCAGTAGTATTCGATATTGATAATCGTAGCAAGATTTATTTTAATAAGAAACAAGATACTCTACTTGGTACTAAACTAATGAGTTATATTCGTAGTTATAATTACTTAGTTTATGAACGTCTTGATAAACTTGATGATGATATAGAAACTCTTGCTGCTCTTAAAGAGTTACCTTCTGAAATGTATACTTATATGCAAGATGAAGTTAATAATGAGATAGCTAATTTACTATGTAAAGGTAATAATTATTCTTTTGGTAGTTCCGTAGGTTACGTTTATGTTTACTATAAAAAGACAATGCCCGGTGATGTATGTAGTGTTGTCGATTGGGGTGCTACAAAAGACTTAAAAAAGAAATTATTAGAACAAGGTATTAATATACGAACTGCTGATAATCCAAATGGTATTCCTTATTTCATATATTATGATTATGACTGGTGCATAAAAGCTGTATATCATAAAGTTAAAGGTCGAATACCGCAAAGTGTTTATTATAAATTCAAATTTGGTCACACAAGTAGTGCTTATGAAAATGGTGAAAAAACTATTGACAGAACACCTTTTGCAATGAAAGGCAAAACTGTAGATGAAATTGCAACAAATCGAAGACTTAATTGTTTCAATAAAATTCTTGCAATTTGTTTTAATCATCCTGACGAAGCTATTAAACTATATCGAAATAATCTTTCTAAACAAAATAATGCTTTATGATTGATAATAATATATTCATTAGTAGTGCTACATTAATTCCAGATATGTATAACGATTATAATATACAAAGTGATGATTTTGTAAGTCGTTTTCCTATTTGGGTTGCAAATGCTTTGGAAGAACTTAAATTCATTCAAGCTTATGTTAATGTAGAAAAAGATATTGAATTTGATGACCATCGTTGTCAATTACCGTGGGATTTCCGTGGTGTAATTGATGTCATTATAAATAATAAAAAAGCTGTTCTTAAAAATTCAGCTGAGTTTAACAAAGATACTATTACTGAAAAGGTAACAACTGTTCCGACATATACTCCTTATCCCGGTATTCCAAATGCAGACATAACAAGTCCCGGTGATAAAAACGATAGTTTTAATCATGCTCCTGTTGATAAAGAGCAACCTTATTATTATATTAGTAATAATTGGATTCATACGAACGTTGATTACGGAACTATTCATTTAAGATATCGAGCTTTACCAGTTGTTTATGATAGTATTATAAATATGGATGTTCCTCTTATTTATAATAATGGCCCTCTTAAAAAATATCTTAAACTTTATGTTCTCAAACAAATGTTATTAAGAGGTTATAAACATCCGGTTGTAAGTCTTACAGCAAACAATCCTTATACAAATCCTGCGATAGAACTCGATAGAATGAGAATACAAGTTCGAGTTTCTTGTAACAAATTTAGTAACGACCGTCGAGAGAATATTGCTACTATTCTTCGTACATTAGAATAATAGAAATTATGAAAGTTTTAGGTCTTGATTTAGATAATTCACCTCATATTGCACAAGATAAATCTTTACGATATGCTAAAAATATAACTATTGATAATAAAGGTCAAAGTTATTTTAATGAAAGAGGATTTGATTTCATAGGTGAATTAGATGATATTCTTAAAAATCATCCGACAAATCGCCATATCATTCCTTATATTTATAGTGATGCCGATAATCACAAATATAATATTATAGGTACAATTCCAACTAATGTTGGTGTTGTACTTTTTTGCGTTGTAGAACATTGGAACAATGTAGATAAATCTGATTTACAAACTAACGACGCTATTATATATCTTAATCTCGATGATAATAATCCAACTGTAAAACGTTGTCTGTATAGTACATCTGGTGCATTTGGATTCAATATTAATAGACCAATTCATGGAGATTATATATATAATTATAAAGAAAATTTGATTGTTACATTTACTGAAGGAACTGATGAATTAGCAAATGAAACAAGAATTATTAATTTGACTGACCCGTTTTATGATGGTAACAATGGAGATGATACTGCGATAGGATATGACATCACTGTTGATGAAGTTGATTCGTTTAATCTTATCCCAAATGTTACTTATCCTGAACTTCAATTAGAAGTTAAAGACGGTGGTAATCTTAAAACTGGTGCTTATCAAATAGCAATCAAATATCGTCTTGATGATGGTACTTATACAAACTATTCTCCTTTGAGTACATCACTTATTGTTTGTGGTAATTACGAAGACGATTATGCGTTAGGTATCGAAATCAATAAAAATATTACTATTAGTTTTAGAAATAGTGGTATTAAATATAAACATTGTAGATTTGCTATTGTTTATATTACTGATGAAGCTCAATTATCATATGAAACTGATGATATTTCAATTAGTGGTATAAGTACTACTCACATTGTAAGTGATGTTTCATATTTATCTACTATAAGTCTTGATGATATTTTTATTAAAAATATATCATATATTCGAGATAATACTCTTGTTAATTTTAATAATAGACTTATTCGAGGTAATGTAAAAACTCTTGATTATAGCAAACTCGATAGTGAACTTAAAGAATTTACAGAAAACAATCTTGATGTTCAATTAAGTTGGAATCCGAGTTCTTCTTATATTAATAGTACTCGACGTTATTTCAAGAGTGGTGAAGTTTATGTTCTTTATGCTGGATATTATGATTATAAAGGTGACCTTGTAAATATACATCATATTCCTTGGAAAGCTAATAATTATGATATTGAAGCATATCCCGTAGGTTCTACTAATCGAAATGCTCATAAAATTCCTTATAAATCTGAAAGTATTAGTAAGATTATAAGTCCGAGTTGGAAGAGTTTACCTAATATTGATGCTACTGAACAAGTAGATGAAATTGCTAAAACTGGAGTTGGTAGTGAGAATCCTACAATAGCTCGTAATCGTTATTTCACTTTATACGGAGTTTCACCTGGACATACAACAGTTAAAGCAAAAGGTCGTTCTTTAACAAAAGGTAAATTGAAATTACCAAGTCTTCCATTACCGTATACAACTGAAGATTCTGAAGGTGGAGTTAATCCTTCTGATTATCAAGTCGTAATATTAGAAATATCAAGTGAAAGTACATCAAGTCAGTTAATTGGTGTTGAATGCAATCCTACATTTGGCGGAAATAGTTTGATACCTGCTGGTATAAATTTAACTACAAAAGTTTATGATGCTACATCAGTAGTTAAACAGATTGATTCAGAAGAATCTGAAGTTGAAACCGGATATTATGAAATTTCTGAATCTAATCTTTTAGCATCGGATAGTAAATCCGCATTTATTGGTAGTACAGTTAATACCAAAACTAATTTCGTAATTAATCTTGATGCAAAAGAAACTAAATATATTTTAATTGAAGCTCGATTAGAATATAAAGTTAATGGGATAACTGCTCCTACATTTAATTGGTTAACTCAATTATATTCTACTTCTTCTGAATGGAATCCTACTTATACGTTAAGCCCTAATATAAATATTAAAGCTAATCTTGCTGGTAAAACGGACTTAATAAATAAGTATATTAGTTCTATAGTTTATTTCTTTGTTGAACATAATATTAATAACTCTCGAATTGTTACACAAGGTTTTGCAATGCGAGATACTGAAACTAACAATTTCGGTAAGAATCAAACTTATAAAAATCCTTTTGGCGGAGATAACGCAAGATTTTATACATTTGAATATCTCTATAATAAGATAAATAGTATTCGAGGTAAACTTAAACCTTTATACTTTGAAACTGATGTTCTTAAATTTGTTAAGAATGAAGAACTTGATGATGATATAAAAGTATTTCCAGCTAAATGGAAAGGTGAAGATTTTGATGGGTTTGATACAAATCCTAATGAATCTGGAACTCGATTCTTAGATGCTGACATTAATAGTCTTACTATTGATACTTCTCGTGCAACCAAAGATGTTTCACTTGAATATATCAATGCTAATATTAGTTCTCAAAACAACATTGCTGGCGATAGTTATTATCGTATTGAAAAAGGTTTTGATGGATTTAATAAAGGTACAGATAATGAGGAATGGGCAAGAGGATATATTGCCGATTTAATTAATAATTCTGAAACACTTTATTCTGATGTTAATAATCAGAAACTTCAAATTGCATCTAATGTAATTAATATTAAAGATTCTTCTGAAGTAATAACTTCATTAGTTGGTGATACATTTATTGGATATATAACACTTCGAGCTACTGCTCCATCATCCGATTATCGTTATGGTGATGCTCAAGCAAAAGAATTAGACAGTAATGCTACTGTTTATCGTTGGATATTTACTGTTCCTCTTGAAAGTAAATTCAATATTCTTGCTCGATTCAGTGTTAATAACGTAGATAAATCTTTTAAATATCACGATAAACGTGGTAATGAATTACGCGAATTTTATCAATTAAGTTATCAAGTTGATAATTTCATAAATAGTAGTGTTGGTAAAGGTTATTCTCCTGTTTATAATGAGAATGGTATTGAAACATTTACTTATTTTGAAGAAATTCCCGGAACTCAAGACCATCCTTATCGTATAATTCGTAGTCAATTACAGAGTGCTGAAAATGCTAATCTTAATTGGCGATTATTTAGAAGTGATGATTATAAAGATATGCCTTTTAATCGAGGTGAAATTATTGCATTGAAAACTGACAATAAAAATCTTTATATTCAACAAACATACGGTTTGCATTTATTGCAACTTCGTGATACACTTTCTAATACTGATGAAGGTACTTCGTATTTAGGTACAGCTGATATATTTAATATGGAACCTCAAGAGGTTACATATAGTCCCAGTGGTTATATAGGTTGTCAAAGTTATTTTGATACTCACGTTAATGTTATTGGTTATTTTGTTATTGATGCAGTTCATAGACGTATCTTCAATATCAATGGAGATAAAGTAAGTAATATGACTGCTCTTAATGCTCTTAAATGGTTTGACGGTAATCTTGTAAAAGATGTAATTAATCCATTTAAGAATAATGGTAGAATTTGGGCATTTAATGAAGATACTAATATCTTATATTTAGTCCAAAATGTTAATAATAAACAGTTCACAATTAGTTTTAGTCCTGTTGCTAATGCTTGGATTTCATTCCATGACTATAATCCTATCGTAGGTATTACCAATCGAAATGGATTATTCTGGTTTGATAAACATGGTATTTATGCAATATCTAAAAATAATTATGGTCGATTCTTAAAAGATGATAATGGTAATCAACTTATTAAAGAATCTTATATTAAATTCATTCTTAATGATAATAGTAATTATAATAAGTTATTAAATAATATTGCTTGGAAAGACAGAGTTGATATTGTTAATAATCTGTTACCTACTATTAATGAATTTGAGAAAACTATTAATGAAATATTGGTTCATAATGATGACCAATGTACTGGTTATAAAATTGTTAAATTTAATGATAAATGGTATAATGGTACAACT
>ERZ779898.1007-NODE-1007-length-10551-cov-2.633479_pt1 | contig 10551 bp, 9 predicted proteins | sample MGYA00511902_ERZ779898 | MGnify/ENA primary metagenome ERZ779898 (study PRJEB29588, sample SAMEA2144588) | human gut metagenome | biome: human gut; feature: human-associated habitat; material: faeces | place: Denmark | collected 2008/2010 ...
AACCAAATTTGTTTAATTGTTAAACTTTATAATAATCGTCCGGAACTTTTACCGGGCAGCAATGAAATTAGCAAATAGAACGTAACTTTGAATGTGTTGAATGCAGACTTGCCGTCAAGACTATGGTCGTGTAATCAATATTAAAACAGAACTAACGGGTGGATATATCAAATTTCCAATATTATGGCTAAAAACGAAGTATTATATGGGTATGCCCGAATTGATAACAGCAAGCATATAGTCAATATCGATGATATTGACAGGTCATTTTCTCGAACACATAAATTCTTCTGTCCACACTGTAACAAAGAAATGTATGCTACATTTGGAGAAGTTCAAATGCCGCACTTTCGTCACAATGGGGATAAGTGTCAGCATGACCAATACCTCCATAGTTTAGCGAAACGTGTCTTCTATGATGAGTATTCGAAATGCCTAGAAGAGGGACTACCGTTCTTTTTGGAATTTCGCAATCCTATACGATGTAATATGGCTTGTGTGCTTAAGAATCATATAGATTGCAGTGAACGTTACATAAAAAAGACTGCTGACCATACTAAGGAATATACGCTGATTTTTCTGGAAACTACGGTGACTGTTGACGAGCATTACCGTCGTCCAGATGTCCTCATTGAATCATTTGATGGCAAGCAACTTTGGATTGAAATATGGGTATCTCACGAGACCGATGAAGAGAAAAGGAAAGATGGTCGTATTATTGAAATTAAGATTAATTCAGAGAAGGACTTGAAGATGATAAGGAATCACAAGATGGTTCAATCAGAAGGTGAGAACTTAGCTGTCCGACTCTTTAATATTGAAACAGAAGACTCCTATGCTCCATCAGCGACGAAAGAAGAAGAGTCTATGGTGTCTTTTCCATGTGAAAAGTTTTTCTGCCTAGACGTTTGCGGCTTTCACTATAAATTTTCTATTATTGAACATATTAAGACCGAAATCAGTAGTGATCTGTCTTATAGAGTTATTCTTAGACTGAACTGGAATGGTAATCATGACTCTAGCGAAGGCAATGATGGAGAGAAAACATCTGAGGAAAACCTGCAATCAGTTTGTATTAAAAGATATAATTCTTATGGATATAATGCTCAATCTGATGACAATTCATTTTACTCGCTAATTGTGTTTGAATGGAAATCCGAATCATTCAAACCTGTGTTACTGCAAAGAACCATGGTGCACCATCGTTCTTTATCCAGTCATCTTTTAGAAGCGCCACAGTCTCTCACAATCGCTCAGATAGGTATTTCCGATATAGAATGGATAGATTTGGGACTTCCCTCTGGGACTCTCTGGGCAAAGGATGATATCAATAGAATGATGTCTTTTGCTGAAGCAAAACATAACTATGAGGTCCATATGCCGTCAAAGAAAGCAGTTGAGGAACTTGGAACGTGTAAACGAGAATGGAATGAACGCACCAATGCATTAGTGTTTACGGGTCCTAATGGTAATTCTATATCATTCTATTGCAAAAGCGACAATAAGACTTACTGGCTCAATGCATTTGAACAAGGAGACGCACAATTCGGTCAATGCTTTCATATAGGGCCTGACGGGCATTTTTATATCAATGATAAAGACTCATCATCTGCGATATTCGTTAGGCTTGTCAAATAAGCAGTTGCGATATTTTCATTATCTGTAATCCAATAACTATGTGCACTTCAAGTTATTGACGCAAATATCAGTTTGGATCCTTTATTCAATGCAGAAATACTACTTTCCGATGCAGCTGGATTGACTATCTGAATATCAATCTTTTAGCGTTTAATCGATACAAGGGTTGATTCTCAACTAATTGATAATCAGATGTGTAAGTGTGTAATTGTATGATTGCCGTCTAATCGACTTGTGACTCGGGGAATTGAACTTCATTTGCATTGGTCATAAAGCCGTTTTCCGTAAGCACGGCTGAACAGAGGGCATGTTTGAGAAGTTAGTATTTGCCTTTCTCCATATTTTATGGAAACTTCCCATAACGTAAGCCTCCGGTAACGCCCGTATTGCACAAATCGAACTTTTTAGCACACAACTCGGTACGAGTTGGTACAAGTCGTGGACTATTTGATACGAGTTGGGCCGAGTCGGTCACAAGAAGGCCCTATTCATTTATATTTTTCCAATTGGAGGGTAGGAGTTCCGCCAGATCCCGCTGGTCGCGCTTGTAGTATGGGATCTTTCTCAGCACATCCTCCATCCAGCTCCGATGGTCAACGTCGGCAGCCTTGCAGGTGCTTATGAGCGAATATACGATTGCTGCACGATACGCAGATGCGTCATTGCCGCAGAACAGATAGTTCTTTTTGCCTTATGTTGACAATACGATTATGGGCTGCTGCAAACTTGCTGGAGTCAATGTCGAGGCATGGCTGACGTACTTCCTTGACCACGTCCACGAGTACGACAACGACTACAGTCTTGACATTGCCGACTTCCTGCCGTTCAGCCTGGTCTCCAAAGGCCTTTTAAAGACATCAGGGAACCTCCGATAATCTTCAGAGAGTCTCCAACATCTTTCGGAGAATCTCCGAAAATCCTTGAAGAGACTTCCAAGTCTCCGAAATAACTATACGTGGTTCACCGAATGCTTACTATCTATTATATGTCAGGTGAATACGGTTGCCGCTCTTCATCGCTTCTATGAATGTATGCAGATTGTCTCCGTTAGACGGGATTGTTTCCAGCAGTATGCGGTCATGGACTGCCTTGCTGTCGCTGAGCATGCCGCCGATAGACATTATACTTAGCATCAGTTCTGAATAGAGTCCTCCTCAAGAACCTCAGCATTATCGATGTGGTAGCGGAATCCATCCTTCTTGTCACACTCGATGTAAATACCGAACATGTCCTCGATAGCGTCCTTATGGCGGTTAAAGGTACTGCGAACCATAGGCAGACCTTCAGACATCCAAGTATTCACCCACTTTTTATTGATTTCATCGAGGGTAATCTTCTTGGCTGAGTGAATCGTGTTCACCAACCAGATGTGTTGCTGGAAAAGGGCGTAGGATTTCATATTGTTCTACCTGATTTTCTGATTGAAGTGTTTGAGGACTGACTTGATTTCCTCCGGCAGGAATGATAGTGCCTTTGCCTTGATATCCTCCGGGATGCCGTAATATGCCTCCGCAATAGCACCGGTGATGGCTCCGATTGTGTCAGAGTCACCGCCTACGATGATGGACTTGCGCACCGCATCTTCGAAGCCGATGGATGCGAGGAAGCAGCTGACGGCGACGGGAACGGCGTTCATCGATGACTCATCGAACTGGTTGCTGAATGGGCGGTACTCCGGAAGCCAGCCGAAGACCTTTTCGATGTTGTCCGCAGCGGTTTCCTTGGGCGCACCGTGGCGCAAACGGAAGATAGCAGTCGCTACGAGTTCTGCTGCAAAGAGGCTGTACTGGTGGTTGTGGGTGACTGCTGCAGACGCTCTTGCCTGTTTGGCGACTTCGTCCTCGGTGTCGAACAGCCATCCCACAGCAGCCACTCTCATTGGCGCACCATTGCCCCAGCTTCCGTAAGGTCCGGGATTGTTTTCATGTATCCAACGGGCGAAGTTACCACCGTAGCTGCCCATTGGGTGAGGATATCGTCGACACCACGTTTGAAGGTGTGCGGCGTAGTCATGGTCTGTCATAGCAGCCTCAGCCACTGCAACAGTGCAGACGGAATCATCTGTAAACTTACAATCTGGACCGAAGATAGGGAAGTCCTCGGTCTTGACATTGTTGAATTCATATATGCTTCCGGCGATATCGCCTATGATTGCACCTAACATCTATTCCTCTGATTCTACGGTTTCAGCTAATGGTTCAGACGCAAGATTCTTCACGAGACTGATTCCAAGCTGAACACGGTCAACAAGATCTAAGGTGTTGTCATCGTTCTGCTGAATATCCACTGTGGCATCCTTGAGGTAAGAACCGTCACCTTGAATGTCATAAACTGTAAAGCAAGTTTCATCATTACTTACAGCCTTCTTATGGCTTGTTAGGATTATCTTGTCTCCATCGTGCTGATATGCGTAATAGCCAAGGTGTAGCTCATCAATCTCGCCCTTCAAAGCATCATAGATTGTCTTCAAGATAATATCGTAATTGATGCCATTGGTACTCTTTTCTGTCGTCATCATAATGATTGAACGAGAATTCTTACCATGACCTTCCTGATTAATCCAGCGATACATGCCAAACCTACCAGGACGCATTGGTTGATATTTGATTATATAGTATCTCCAGTCTATGTCTGGATCTGAATCAAGATATGTGTTCACAATATTAGAAAGGAATTCATTATCTATTTCGCCTGGCATTTCAAGCAGGGATACGAGTACTTCGCTGGTATGCCTCATGTCGTCCTCGGATACGTTGAACATACCACGCCATACGGAGTCATTTCTTGATGAACCTATCTGATACCTCCAGTTGATGAATCGAGAATAGTCTCCTATGCTCAATAGCGCAATTGTTACCAGATCCCAGTCACAATTAAAGAGCTGTTCAAACCTTGGATAAAGTTCAATCTTGTCAAGGCCCAGAACACGAATCGCTCCATTAAGTAGGGTATGGTCTTCTGCAACACGTAATAGAGGTTCCTTATCATCATTACTTGCTAGCCATTCCTGCTTAACGTGCTCTTCATGAACCTGATTTACATTGAAGCTCTTGTCTGACTCATTGACTATGCCTGTCAATACAATCTCTTCGGCTTGTGAAAGCAAGGTCTGCATGCGTTCATCTCTCAACTCAAACTCCGATGCCCTTACCATATTATTAATTGAGCGTATGCGTCGTATGAACTGTTCTTCCGTAACTGAATCTTTGTTTTGGAGATAGGTGATAAATGAGAAGAGAAGAATTGATCGTCCAATTGGGAACTTTCTAATTCGACCACTCTGCATCTCACCATATACATTGCAGCAATCAAGAAATAGATTGTTTATCTTACCGACAATGGACTTATTGTCTTCATGAGCACCGGTAGTAAGGTATTTATCGAAAAACTCATCAATGTTAAATCCACACCAGCAATCAAAGAGCTGCTCAACGTATTCCATATTCTCTGCAGCGTGCTCGTTATTCTTTGAGAATAAGGTTGAAACCATATCAAATGGATCGTCAACAAGGTCGTTCCCATTGCGATAGTTGATGATGTCGCAGATAAAATGGAAATAGCGAAGAAATTCATCATCAATGATTTCGTTATCTCCTTTGTATGGCCATAACATATCAGTCCACTCCATATCAATCTTCCGATTGATACGTTCAGAGATTGTGATATCCACCTGCTTCATTGTGCCTTCCAATTCAGCTTTGAAATGCTCAAACTGCGTGAGTGGCTTTCCTCGAGAGTTCATTTTGATGTATAACTCATCTGTAAGGCCCATCTCCTTCAACGAAAGGAAATAGAAGGAAATAGCACCACATTTGAGTCTTTCCCAGATACCAGAAGTCTCCTTAAACATTGAGTGGATATCATCCATCATTACAAGCATTGCAGCAATGGTAGGGTCATTATCCCAGTCCATAGGATACCAATACTGGTCACGGATATCATCCGAAAGTGTCACCTTATCAAAGCCAGGAGTATACTCTGCTATCAGTTTGCAGAACTCACGTGCGCTGTATCTTGTGTCGTATGAGAAGCACTTGAGGAAGGCGCATTCTTCCTCTTCAATCGCCTCATGCTTACTGACATACCAATGCAGAAGAAAAAGAGTGGTCAAACGTTGCTGACCATCAAGAGGAATAAGCATTCCTTTTTCGTCAACTTCACCATATACGAAATCAAGAGTGATTGATTCATCGGTAGTCAATGCTTTATATAGGGCATCAAGAAAACGGCTCCTGATTCTGTTTACGTCGTTATTTATTCGGCCCTGTGCGTAGTCTCGCTGAATGATAGGGATGTTAATCCCCTTGATTTCTTCTGCGAATATGCTGATGAATGTACGGATTTTCGACTCTGCCATAATCAGAATGTTTTATCGATTAATTCCAAATAAGGTTTGATGGTTTCTCCCATCTTCTGGATGTAAGCATCTCTATCCTGAGCACCCCAGTATTCAAACTGCGTCTCCGTTGAAGATGTATAATACTTAAGGAAAACCATCTTGGTGCAAAAAGGAATGAATGCACCTCTACGGTCAAGTTTGATTATATCATCCCTCTTGACCGCAAATACAGAGTTATTCAGGCTTGAGTTAACACTACGAGGGAGAAGAGCCATGTTACTGAGCATGTCAACATATCGAGTGTCAGAGTCTTCTGAGAGGGCAGCGAAAGCATCTGCAGCCATCTGATCAAAATCTGCCTGCGAAACGACATTTGTATCAATTGCTTCCTGCATTTTAGAGATCAGACCTTCCTTATCGAAGTCCTTGTTGCTCTTCTTGACGTAGTCGATGTGAGTTTTGATCCAGTCAATACGATTCTCTGTGGTACGGAGACCCTGTGACTGTTGAGCATGGATGTGCTCAAGAGTCCAGTCTGCTGTGTTGTAAGCAAGGAACGGGAATCGGGATGTTGAGTCCGAAACAATCATAGACTGGATATTGAAGAGAAGCAGAACTCTGCTGATGAGATCATAGTCCTTGTCATATGAGAGGTCGCAATACTCTTTCTCCGTATAGATTGAATCCGCCATGCGCTTATCGACACTTCTGATGAATTCTTTCTTACCACAATTACATGCCATTTCAAGTATTTCAGGCATCTTACATGACCTTGAAGCAATAAGGTAGCCTATCTTATGGTAGCACTCCATGTCAGAATACCATTCCTTGAACTGAAGATAATCGTGCTGAACTTTAAGCCAAGCCTTTTGGGTACCTTGACTCTTAATCAACTCATCGAAATAGAAGAATGTATAAAACGCCTCTCTCTCATCTTCCTGCTTACCCGAGATGTAGTCAAACAATAACTCTATTCGGGTAGGATAATTTGATGGGCTAGCAGTCGTGAGGAATCCCCAGAATTCGTCGTTGTTCTCACGAAGGGTATGTTCAATGAGGTCCCACTGCATTGAACGTTCTCTTTGCGTATGCGCATTGTCATCCTCGGTTTCTTTGTTCATAAGTAACATAGCCTTGATGAGCTCGGCATTAGTGAGAGGAATCTTACCAATGTTAAGGCGAGCAAACAAGGCAATAGGATCAACTTCTGGTCCGACCTCATACCAGATGACTTTTACATTGTCATTCAGGTAGTTGAATAACTTGAATGAAGCATTGCTTATAGCATTGTTGTCATCACCGAATTTGTCATGGAACCAAGTGTCAACATGCTGGTATGCGTGATAAATATGGTAGAAATCGATATTTGAATCAGCTTCTACCTCGTTGATGTTATCCAAAAATTCAGCAGTCTTGGTTCTGGTTTCATATGAAATACTATATTGAATCGTAATGAAAGGAACGTACTTCTTGATGAATTTGAGTATAATCAAGAGGGTAGTGAGACGCTGCTGACCATCAATCAGCTCATACTGATTCTCGTTCTCAAGCGCTCTAACAACGATAGGTTGAAGACAGTATGCCTTCTGGCCGTTGTCGTAGATGTCATTCAGCAAGGCATTTACCTGGCTTTCACCCCAACGATAACCTCTCTGGTATGACTTTACGACAAATTCTCCGGATATCTTTCCGACAAGTCTGCCTTCCAATTCTGCTTGTTTTGCCATTATGATAATATCTTTTTCGTGTTGCAATTAAATGTGTTGTGTAAAGGTAGATACTGATTGTCCCAAATCATGAGACAGAATAGTATTATTCGTTTTACCGAGTCCGCGTCAAGGAAGAACTGCTGCATCTGACCTTCGATGTCATCTTTGAGGCTGATGCGGATGGCTTCGAGGTCGGCTTTGCCTTTTTCCGAGTTCTCGATGCACAACGCTTAATCATCTTAGAGTCAATATAAAGCATTTTCTTGGGCCTATTTTGGACGCCGAAGTTGCTCACAAACGCGCACCATTTCCGGCGGTCGTCACAATAACGGAGATGGACAATGCAAATATATGCATATTATGTGATGTCGTCAAAAAAGTTTAGCGACGTATGTGTTCACGCTTGATATTTCACAGAAGAACTTCGCGCAATGACTTTGATTATATTTGCGGCATATAATCCGCGCGCCTAAATATCTGAAAGTCAATGTAAAGGACTACTTGTTATCAAGCGAGTTGAGAATCTCCAGCATCTCGTTGGGGGTAACTACTCTTCTTACTGCCGGGAAGTGTTTTGTGTTTCCGGTAACGAGGTAAGAGTCGTCTTTTGACATGGCCACTTCGTAGAAGACAACATCTTTCGGGTCAATGACTTCGTCAGAGCTTGTGACTCTTTCGGATTCCATACCGGCTTCAACGATTGCGTCAATTGCAAATACGATTGACTTCTCAGAAAATTTGAACTTTGGACGACGGAGCACCTCGTAATACTCAGCAAGAATCTCATCGTTGTACATGGGAATGAAATCTCGATTGAATAGATGGTCGAGAATTTGTACCGGAGCCGAATCGGTACGTTTGGCCAGCAGTGCTGAAACAAAAACGTTTGTGTCGATGACAACGTATGCTTTCATTACTTTGACTCCCGTGCAAGTCTGATTTCCTCGTTGATTTCGTCAAGAGACATATCTTGAATGCCTGCATCCGCGGCTGCCTGTCTCATCTCATAGAATGCTGCACGTCCTTTGTCCATTATGTCATCCTTTGCAGGAGCTTCAATGGCGAATGGAATACGACGGCTTCTGACCACCTGGCGCACATAAATGTTGAACGCCGTGTTGGTGCTCATACCGAATTCTTCGCAAAGACTGTCGAATTGCATTTTCAAATCGGAGTCCAATCTAATTGTAAGAGCTGATTGTGCCATAATTCTTAATATATTCCACAAGATAGCAAAATGATTGCAGTGTGCAGCTAAAATGTATTAATTTTACTGTCAATAGCAGATTCGTATTGTCAGGAACGGGTATTTTATAAAGAAATTTGCGGGTTCTCAAGAAAAACCATAATTTTGTGGAGTTGATTGAATCAAAAGACATAAAGTTTACAATGCAGCAAAGAAGAATGAATAACTGGACAAACTTATCTGATCAAGGTATCAAATGCCTTGAAGGGGGCTTGCGTGTCCATACTTCGGGCATTGGAACATTCTATACATTTGGAGACATTTTCCGACTAAAGTTTGATAAACCATCGGGGATACAATGATGCAGGTATCCCATTGATGCGATATGCGAAAACCGTCGGAGAGTCTTTACCAAACTATTCGACGGTTTTATTTTAGATCTTTGATCTACAATTAACGCTACGCCTCAGCATATTCCGGACAATGCCCGGATCTGCATTCGGCTTGCAGTTTATTTTTGTGCCTGTTGGTGACGTTAGGGCGATGAACTCTTCTCCGTCAATTCCGTCCACAGGTAGAATTGTAATATGTTATTAACCGCGCAGATAAAATGTAACCGGTCTTTAAATCCTGCGACATATCACCTGCCATTGCAGCTACGATACAGATTACAGAACCGATCGCGATCGCTGCTGTCATACCGGACATACCTGTATGACCGGTTGCTTTCAGCAGAACCGTTGTCGCAAGAAGCGTTGCGATCGCCATACCGGATACCGGGTTATTGGAGCTTCCGACCAATCCTACCATGCGGGAAGAAACAGTTGCAAAGAAGAAACCGAAAATAACGATCACGATCGCACCGATCACGTCGATCGGAATGATCGGTGTCACGGCAATAGCAACAATGAGGATTGCCAGCATAATGAGTACAACCGACATCTTCAGGTCTTTTTCCGTACGCAGTTCATTTGCCTGTTTCCCGGAACCCTTCAATCCTTTCATTGCATCTGCGAATGTTCTGACGATCAGTGGCAGAGACTTGATCAGACTCACAATACCGCCTGTTGCCACAGCACCTGCACCGATATAACGGATATAGCTGCTCCAGATACCGGATGCGCCGGCCTGCTCCCAAAGCTCATGCACAGAAACGCTTGCAGGGAATAACGTTGTATCCGCACCAAATAAATAGATCATCGGAATGAGTACGAGCCAGCCTAAAATACCGCCCGCAAACATATAAGAAGCAATCTTAAAGCCGCAGATATATCCCACGCTGACAAGTGCCGGATAAACCTGTGCACTGATCTCTCCGTGAATTTTCTGTACCGTTACCGTAACGGCAGAAGATACGACCTTCAGGCCATCTACAATAAACTTAAAAAGTGCTGCGATTCCCATGCCAAGGAATACGACCGATGCATTTGCACCACCCTTTTCTCCTGCCAGCAGTACTTCCGCACAGGCAGTTCCTTCCGGATAAGGCAGTGTTCCGTGCTCTTTTACGATCAGTGCCTTCCTGAGCGGTACCATAAAGCAGATACCGAGCAGTCCGCCGATCAGGGCGATAAGGGCAATTTCCATAATGCCCGGCATTTTGGTGCCTTCCTCCTGTGCCCATAAAAAAAGTGCCGGCATTGTAAAAATTGCACCGGCTGCAAGTGATTCACCTGCCG
>ERZ779898.1009-NODE-1009-length-10546-cov-3.480984_pt1 | contig 10546 bp, 8 predicted proteins | sample MGYA00511902_ERZ779898 | MGnify/ENA primary metagenome ERZ779898 (study PRJEB29588, sample SAMEA2144588) | human gut metagenome | biome: human gut; feature: human-associated habitat; material: faeces | place: Denmark | collected 2008/2010 ...
CCGATGATTACGGCGGAAAGAACTGGAAATCTTATCTGGAAGACTTCAACAAAGAGTATCCGAATATCAAGGTTGAAATCACTACAGATACAAACTATGCCGATGATGCACTGACACATTTACAGTCCGGACAGTACGAAACCATTACCATGATTCCGGCAGTAGATAAGGCAGACCTCAGTACATATTATATGTCATACGGTACACTTGATGAGATGAGCCAGCAGATCAACTACGCAAACACATGGCTCTATGGAAATGATGTATACGGTGTTCCTTCCACAGCAACGACACAGGGTATCGTTTACAACAAGAAAGTGTTTGAGGATGCCGGTGTGACCGATGTTCCAAAGACTCCGGACGAGTTCATTGATGCATTAAAGAAGATCAAGGACAAGACGGATGCAATTCCGCTTTACACAAACTATGCAGCAGGCTGGACAATGGGTGCATGGGATGCTTATATCGGAAACAATGCAACTGGTGACAATACATATTTCAACCAGAAACTCCTTCATACAAAGGATCCATTCAAGGATTATGGCGATGGCACACATCCATATGCAGTATACAAGATCCTTTACGATGCAGTTGCTGGCGGACTTACCGAGGATGACTATTCTACAACTGACTGGGAAGGCTCTAAGAGCATGTTAAACAACGGACAGATCGGATGTATGGTACTTGGATCATGGGCTTACCCACAGATGGAAGCAGCCGGTGAGAACGCAGATGACATCGGATATATGCCATTCCCGATTTCTGTAAACGGTGAGCAGTATGCATCAGCCGGAGCAGATTACTCTTACGGTATCAACGTAAACGCTTCTGATGATGAGAAGCAGGCAGCTTTAATCTTTGTTAAGTGGATGACTGAAAAGTCTGGATTTTCTTACAACGAGGATGGGCTTCCGGTTGCAAAGTCATCTTCTGATACAAAGCTTGATTTCTCTGGTGTGACATTCCTTGAGGATGAACCGGCTGTAGAAGGCGAAGAGGATCTTTTAAATGCATTAAATGCTGATTCAGAACTGAACATTAACAACGGCGGTAATGATAAGATTCAGGCAATCATTGAGCATGCAGCAAATGGCGATGAGAGCTTTGATGATATTATGAACGAGTGGAACCAGAAATGGACAGATGCTCAGGAATCTGAGGGCGTAGAAATTACAGAGTAGTTCCACGCTGCATAAAGGTACATCATCCAGCTGCCGGGTCGAAAAACTGTTTTCGGCCCGGTGGCATGATTGCCTGTTTCATATGGGAGGAACATAGTATGAAATCAAAATCATTTAATTTTAAAAAATGGGCAAAGAGCAGAGCCGGCCAGCAGGTATTTATCTGTATCGGTTTTATGATTATCCCATTGCTCTTACTTTTTTTATTCACTTATTTTCCATTTGCGGAAATGATCAAATTTAGTTTTTATAAGATGAAATATACAACGCCAATAGACAGGCGCGAATTTGTCGGATGGGACAACTATCTTGATGTATTCAGAAGAAAAGATTGTTTCGGGGCGTTGAAACTTAGTTTATTCTATATGGTCGGTGCATTGATCCAGCTTGTGCTTGCACTGTATCTTGCAACAATTTTAAGCTTTAAGGTAAAGGGTGGAAATCTTTTCAAAGGGCTGATGTTTTTCCCTTACCTCATCAGTGGTATTGCCATTGGTTTTATCTTTAAATTCTTCTTCACCAGAGGATTCGTATTTGATACAATCCTGCAGTGGTGTGGGTTTCAATTAGAAAATCTTCCATACTGGTTAAAGGATCAGAGTGTAAACAACTGGTCCCTGACGGCGACTTCCGTATGGCGGTATACCGGACAGAATATGGTACTGTTTATTGGTGCCATGATGTCTGTGGATAGCGAACTCTACGAAGCAGCGTCCCTGGATGGTGCAAATAAATGGGAGCAGTTTAAACACATTATTCTCCCGAGTATCAAGACAATTATTACATTAAATGTTATCCTTTCCATCACCGGTTCCTTAAGTGCGTTTGAGGCACCTTTCGTAATCACCACCGGTGCAAACGGAACAGGAACGTATTTCGTAATTATGAACAAGATCGCACATACCAGCCAGAAAGTAGGTCTGGCATCGGCAATGTCTGTTGTTCTGCTGATGATCATCTTTATCTGTACGATCTTACAGAATGTGTTCTTTAAATATGTGTTCAGGGATGCCGCGTCGGAGGATGAATCCTATAAGGCAAAGAAAGCCCGGCTGAAGGCAGAAAAACAGGTGATTAAGCAGATCAAAAAACAGGAGAAAATGAAGAAAGGAGCGGCGAAATAATGAGTAGTACAGCAGCAGTAAAACGTAAAAACATGAAACATTATTCCGTAGGAAGCATTATCTGGATTATTGTGGAATATGCATCGCTGATCTTTTTCGGATTCTGTGCAATCATTCCGATTGTTTCCTGTATCACAACGGCATTTAAGACAGATGCCGAGTACCAGAATACCAATGTTATGGCATTTCCGGGAAGCTGGCTGAATTTTGACAACTTTGTAAATGCATTTAAGACGGCAAATATGGGACGCGCATTTTTAAACTCTGTCATAGTTATGGTGGTTGTGCTTACTGTATCCGTTATTGTAGGTTCCCAGCTTGCTTACGTATTGAATCGTTTCAAGTTCCCAGGCAATGGGTTTATCCGTAACCTGTATACAATTGCCGCACTGCTTCCGGCAGTAGCAATGCAGGTTACCGTATACCAGATTATGTCAGATTTACATCTTGTAAACAGTCTGGGCGGTTACATCATTATGAGCTGTGGTACCGATGTTATTTCCATGTATATTTTCATTCAGTTTATGGAAAATATTCCGCTTTCACTGGATGAGTCGGCAATTATCGATGGCGCAAATTACTGGCAGATTTACTGGAAGATTATGCTTCCACTGTTAAAACCGGCAATCGTTACATCCTGTATTTTAAAGGGTGTTGGTGTGTACAACGAATACTACGCAGCAAACCTTTACCTGATGAGAAAAGAGATCCGTACCATGGCACTTTCCCTCTACACATTCGTAGGACCAATGGGAAGCAAGTACAATCTGATCTGTGCAGGTGTTATTATCTCCCTGCTTCCGGCGCTGATCGTATTTGTCTGCTGCCAGAAACAGATTTACAGTGGCATTACAGCAGGTGCGGTAAAGGGTTAATGATTTTGGAAAATAAGAGGTATCGGGATGAATAAGAGCATGATGAAAGAAGAAGTCACAAAGCATTTGACGGAAAATATCATTCCTTTCTGGAAAGCATTAAGGGACGATACTTACGGTGGATATTATGGATATATGGACTACAATTTAAACGTAGACAAAACAGCAGAAAAGGGATGTATTTTAAACAGCAGAATCACCTGGTTTTTTGCGAATGCCTACATACTGCTGAAAGATGAAACCTTGCTGGACGAGGCAAGACACGGTTATGAGTTCCTGCGTGATCACTGCATCGACAAAGAAAATGGTGGAATCTTCTGGTCCATGACTTATGACGGAAAGCCACTTGACACAACAAAGCATACCTACAATCAGGCATTCTGCATCTATGCTCTTTCTTCCTATTACGATGCATCCGGGGATGAAGAAGCATTAAAGCTTGCCAAAGAACTGCAGCTTCTTATTGAAAGCAAATGTACGGATGAGGTTGGATATCTGGAAGCATTTACCAAAGACTTCCAGCCGGAATCCAATGAGAAGCTATCGGAAAATGGTGTGCTTGCCGAAAAAACCATGAACACACTGCTTCATGTGTTTGAGGCTTATACCGAGTTTTACCGGGTTTCCCATGATGAAGAGGTGGGAGAGCGGTTAAAGTGGATTATGGATGTATTTGCAGATAAGGTATACAATCCGAAACTTAAGAGACAGGAAGTATTCTTTGACAAGAACTACAACACCATCATTGATCTGTATTCTTATGGTCATGATATTGAGACAGCATGGCTGATGGACCGCGGTGTGGAAGTGCTTGGGGATGATCATTACAAAGAAAAAATGTCACCGATTACCGAGACTCTTGCAGAAAACGTCTACGAGGTTGCGTTTGACGGTCATTCTCTGGCAAATGAATGCTGCAAAGGGGAAGTGAATGACCACCGGATCTGGTGGGTACAGGCAGAGACTGTGATCGGATTCCTGAATGAATACCAGAAGCATCCGCAGAAAACGAAGTTTCTGGAGGCATCGGAGGCTGAATGGGAATTTATCAAAGAACACGTCATTGATAAGAGAACCGGTTCCGAGTGGTTCTGGGAAGTACATCCGGACGGCAGTCCGATTGCGGACCGCCCAATCGTAGAACCTTGGAAATGTCCGTATCATAACGGAAGAATGTGTATGGAAGTAATAAGGAGACTTTAAACAATGCATGAAAGATATTATGTAGAACTGGCAAAGCAGGAAAAGCTGCTTTCACGTAAAAATGAAAAAAGTGACTTTTATAATGGTGTATTTGACCGTTATGTGAATCCCGTTCTTACAAGAGATATGATTCCGCTCACCTGGAGATATGACTTAAACGAGGAGACCAATCCATTCTTTATGGAACGTCTTGGAATCAATGCAGTCATGAATTCCGGAGCAATTTATTTAAACGGAAAGTATTATCTGGTTGCCCGTATTGAGGGAAATGACAGAAAGTCCTTCTTCGGCGTGGCAGAGAGTGATAACGGAATTGATAATTTCCGTTTCTGGGATTACCCGATCCTTCTGGATGATGTATGTCCGGAGGAGACAAACGTCTATGATATGAGACTGACACAGCATGAGGACGGATACATTTACGGAGTATTCTGTTCTGAGAGCAAAGATACCAGCGTGAACGATTTGTCTGCAGCCGTTGCAGCAGCAGGAATTGTCCGCACAAAAGATTTAAAGCACTGGGAGCGTCTGGAAAACTTAAAGACCCTTCGTTCCCCGCAGCAGAGAAATGTCGTGCTGCATCCGGAATTTGTGGATGGAAAGTATGCATTCTATACCCGTCCGATGGATGACTTCATTGATACCGGAAGCGGAAGCGGTATTGGATTCGGTCTTTGCGTGGACATCACACATGCAGTCATTGACGAAGAGAAGATGACCAGCATCCGTAAGTACCATACCATTACCGAGGCAAAGAACGGTGCAGGTGCTACTCCGATCAAGACTGACCGCGGCTGGATTCACATTGCACACGGTGTAAGAAATACTGCAGCAGGTCTGCGCTATGTGATCTATGCATTTGCCACGGATTTAAACGATCCGTCTAAGGTAATTGCAGAGCCATCCGGACTGTTAATCGGACCAAGAGGTGAGGAGCGTGTCGGAGATGTATCCAATGTTGTATTTACCAACGGTGCAATCGTAAACGATAAGAACGAAGTATTTATTTACTATGCTTCTTCTGATACAAGAATGCATGTGGCGACTACAACGATTGACCGTCTGATTGATTATGTATTTAATACACCACAGGATCCGGGAAGAAGTGTACTGTGTGTACAGCAGAGATGCGACCTGATTAAGAAGAACTTAGAGTATTTAAAAAATCATAAATAAGAGGAGAGTTGATTATGAGTGAAGTAAAGATGCTGACAGCTCCGGTACCAAATGTACCATGGCAGGAGAGACCACAAGGACCTCAGAACGGAGCCCCGATCTGGAGATACAGTGAAAACCCGATTATCGGAAGAAATCCGTTAAAGGGTGTTGCAAGAATTTTTAACAGTGCGGTTATGCCATATGGTGATGCTTTCATCGGTGTGTTCCGTGGAGAGCAGACCAATGGTATTCCATATATTTATCTTGGACACAGCAAAGATGCCATCCACTGGGATTTTGAAGAAAACAAGATTCCGTTTGTGGATGAAAACGGCGAGCCGTTTATGCCAATCTATGCATACGATCCAAGACTTGTAAAAGTAGAAGACACCTATTATATCATCTGGTGTCAGGATTTCTACGGAGCAGCAATCGGCATGGCAAAAACAACAGATTTCAAGACGTTTACACGGATTGAGAATCCGTTCCTCCCATTCAACCGCAATGCCGTGCTGTTCCCTAGAAAGATCAATGGAAACTTCATGATGCTTTCCCGTCCTTCAGACAGTGGTCATACACCGTTTGGTGACATTTTCTTAAGTGAAAGCCCGGATCTGGTATACTGGGGCAAACACAGACATGTCATGGGCAAAGGAAGCGAATGGTGGGAGTCCTTAAAGATCGGCGGTGGTGCTGCTCCAATCGAGACTTCCGAAGGATGGCTCTTATTCTATCATGGGGTATCCGGTACATGTAACGGATATGTTTACTCCATCGGTGGGGCAATCCTTGACATTGATAATCCTTCCATCGTGAAGTATCGCTGTGAGAATTTCCTTCTGACTCCGGAAGAGTGGTATGAGGAGAGAGGTTTCGTTCCGAACGTATGCTTCCCATGTGCAACCATTCACGACAGTGCATCCGGAAAGATCGCGATCTATTATGGTGCAGCAGACAGTTACGTTGGCCTGGCATTTACAAAACTGGATGAGATTGTAGATTATATAAAAACAAACAGTGTTGTAACATCTGCAGATACAGAAATCGGAAGGAGATAGCTATGCATATTTCACCGGACGACAAGAGATTACAATATTGTGGAAGAATTGATTTTGATAATCCAAAAGCACCTGTACTTGTCTATGCGGCAAGTTTTGTACAGATTCGTTTTACCGGGACGCAGATCTCTGTGACACTGGAAAACAAACGTGCATACTGGTCGAGCCGGATGGGATATATATTGGACGGGAAGCAGGGGCAGTTCTTACTCACCTCGGATCCGGGGGCAGAAACGTATGTGATTGCCAGGGATCTTGAACATACAGAGCATACCCTCACTCTGTTTAAAAGAATGGACTCCTGCCATATCGTCACTTTACTGGGATTTGAATTGGGAAGCGATGCTAAGGTACTTACTCCGGCACCGCTTCCGTCCCGTAAAATCGAAGTTTTCGGAGACAGTGTTTCCTGCGGCGAAGTATCAGAGGCCGTAGATTATGCAGGAAAACCGGATCCGGAACACGATGGGGAATATTCAAACAGTTGGTATTCTTATGCGTGGATGACCGCGCGGAATCTGCATGCACAGTTGCATGACACATCACAGGGTGGTATCGCCCTTCTTGACAAAACCGGCTGGTTTATGGAGCCGGATTATCTGGGAATAGAATCCTGTTATGATAAAATAGAATACCAGCCGGAACTCAGTGAAGTAAAACCATGGGATTTTTCACGTTATACACCAGATGTTGTGATTTTTGCATTCGGGCAGAATGATAACCACCCGGATGATTATATGGCAGAAGATTATAACAGTGCACGTTCCGAAAACTGGCGGCAGCATTACCGCAGATTTTTAGAGCATCTTATGGAAGTATATCCGAAGGCAACCTTTATATTGACAACCACAATATTGGAACATAACGAAAACTGGGACATTTCCATTGAGGAAGTGTGCAAAACAGTAAACAGTCCGCGGGTACACCATTTCCTGTATTCACAGAACGGAAAAGGAACACCGGGGCATATCCGTATTCCGGAGGCAGAACAGATGAGTAAGGAACTTACCGCATTCATCGAAAGCCTCGGAGAGGAGATTTGGGATATGTAATCAATTTTTAAAAAAAATTGATTACATGATATAAGGAGTATAACAATGCAGATTGAATATGAAAGAGGTATTTCCAATCCGGGCAATCTGTACCGGATGAAAAAATTAATGGCAAGGGCAGAGGCCGGGGAAACATTAAACATTGGTTTCCTTGGTGGTTCTATCACGCAGGGATGTCTTGCATCCGCACCGGAGCTGTGTTATGCTTACCGCGTATTTCAGTGGTGGGAGAAAACATTTCCGCAGGCCAAATTTCATTATATCAATGCCGGAATCGGTGGAACAACATCACATTTCGGGACGGCCCGTGCCGAGTCCGATCTGCTTTCCCATAAACCGGATTTTGTTATCATTGAATTTTCGGTCAATGATGAATCGACGGAATTTTTCCGTGAGACATATGAAGGACTGGTACGCCGTGTATGGCAGGATGAAAACGAACCTGCTGTGATGCTGGTGCACAATGTTTATTATAATAACGGTGGAAATGCGCAGATCATGCACGGTCAGATAGCCAGACATTATCAGCTTCCGGCGGTCAGCATGCAGAGCAGTATTTATCCGGAGGTCGTTGCGGGGCGGATTCCAAACCGCGAGATTACAGAGGATGATCTGCATCCAAACGACAAAGGGCATGAGCTGGTTGCATCTGTGATTACCTATGCTTTGGATAAAATCCGCATGGCACAGACGGATGATGAAGAGCCGGAGTTTCCTGCACCGCTGACACAGAATTGCTATGAGAAAGCAGTTCGGTTGGATAATCGTAACTATGAGCCTGAAAATTACGGCTTTGTCAAAGATACCAGAGTACAGGAAGAAGTCAAAGACTGTTTTAAGAACGGCTGGGCGGCAAAAGAAAAAGGCTCATCTCTTACATTTACGGTACAGGGAAGTGAGATTGCCGTGCAGTTTAAGCGCTGTGTGACGCAGCCGGCACCGGTGGCGCTTGCCATCGTTGATCACGATGAGGCACATGCGGTGACACTGGATGCAAATTTTGATGAGGACTGGGGCGATTCCCTGACACTCACTCCGGTTATGGTACACGGTGCAAACGGTACTCATACGGTGGAAGTGCGTTTGATCTCTGGGGATGAGACAATGCCAGCCGCATTTGAGCTGATTTCTGTAATCACATCGGAACAATAAAAGGAGGAATGGAATGTTTCCAAAAGATTTTGTCTGGGGGGTGGCAAGCAGTGCCTATCAGGTAGAAGGAACCGACGCAAAAGATGGCAGGGGAAAAAATATCTGGGATGAGTTTGCACGCTCGGGCAGAGTATATGAACACCAGACCGCAGAGGTTTGCTGCGATCATATGCATCGGTACCGGGAAGATTTTGCACTGATGCGTATGCTTGGCATTAAAAACTATCGATTTTCCATCAGCTGGTCGCGGATTCTTCCGGAGGGAACCGGGAAGGTCAACGAGAAAGCTGTGCAGATGTATCGTGATATGATTCTTTGCATGAAAGAAAATGGAATTCGTCCGTTTATTACGCTGTTTCACTGGGAATTTCCGTATGAGCTGTTTAAAAAAGGCGGCTGGCTGAACGATGAGGTGGTACAGTGGTTTGGTGAATATGCAAAAGTTGTTGCTGAAAATTTCTCCGATCTGTGCAGTGATTTTATCACGATCAATGAGCCGCAGTGTGCGATTGGACTGGGACACTTAAATGGGGTACATGCACCGGGAATGAAATATTCCATTCCGGAGACTTTTCAGATGGCACACAATCTGATGAAAGCACATGGTCAGGCAGTCATCAATCTGCGCAAATATGCAAAACAGAAGATACGGGTTGGATATGCTCCGACTTGTGGCGTTGCATATCCGGCGACAGAGAGTGCCGATGATATCGCAGCAGCAAAGAAAGTGTACTTTGGATTTGAAAATCCGATGGATAACTGGACCTGGAATGTGGCATGGTTTTCCGATCCGGTATTTTTAGGAGAGTATCCGAAAGAGGGGCTGGAGAAGTTTGCAGACTATCTTCCGGAGATTACCGAAGAAGACACGGTGCTTGTCATTGGTGCGGGATCTACGGGAATCTGTACTTTGCTTTGCGTGATGCTGAGAAAGCCGCAGCGCATTGTTGTTTGTGAACAATCCTCTGAAAGAATTCGGTTTGTTAGGGAACATTATCCGCAGGTAGAAGTTGTCACTCCAGAAGAATGTAAGGAATTTGTATTGCAAAGTAGTCCACACGGTGGTGCGGATGTAGTTTTTGAAGTGGCAGGAGGGGAGGATACATTTCGCTTGGCATGGGAATGTGCGCGCCCTAATGCTGTCGTTATTTTGGTGGCTCTTTATGACCGTCCTCAGATTCTTCCTTTGCCGGATATGTATGGAAAGAATCTGATCTTCAAAACTGGTGGCGTAGATGGTTGCGATTGTGCTGAGATACTCCGCTTGATAGAGATGGGAAAAATAGATACCACTCCACTAATTACACATCGTTTCCCGCTAGATCAGATAGAAACGGCTTACCAGATTTTTGAGAACCGACAGGATGGAGTGATAAAAGTAGCTGTGGCAATGGAGGCTGGAATGTAAATTAAAAGCAATGAAATAGTATAATATAAGAGTGTATGCCTATTATTGAAATATCATCATTGACACATCCCGGAGTGGATGTTTTCTGCATGTTGACGGAAGCTCAGTTACGCCAGCGTATAGAACTTGGGAAAGGGGTGTTTATAGCCGAAAGCCCCAATGTCATTAGTAGGGCTTTGGATGCAGGATATGAACCTCTTGCTCTTATGTGTGAGCGTAAGCATATCTCTGGCAGTGCTGCTCACATTATCAAGCGTTGTGGTGATGTGCCCGTTTATACGGGTGATAGAGAGTTGTTGGCTACGTTGACTGGCTATGTTCTGACACGTGGTGTA
>ERZ779898.1013-NODE-1013-length-10503-cov-3.095808_pt1 | contig 10503 bp, 9 predicted proteins | sample MGYA00511902_ERZ779898 | MGnify/ENA primary metagenome ERZ779898 (study PRJEB29588, sample SAMEA2144588) | human gut metagenome | biome: human gut; feature: human-associated habitat; material: faeces | place: Denmark | collected 2008/2010 ...
CCAAACTTAGGATAATTCTTCAGTTTCTGGGTTGGGTTCTACACTCAGCTGCCGGGGCTCCAGATCGAGGAGCAGCAGCTCGCGCAGGTCATTGTCTAGTTCTTTATCACAGAGGAGGCGCAGCAGCACCTCTCCATGATGGTCGTTAGTCAAGAAGCAGAACTGCTCATAGCTGCCATCCAGAACGAAATGGTTTTTGCCACCCTGATCAGTCAGCAGCTCATAGGCCAGTTCCATGCTATCACCCAGCAGGAGACCCCGCACCGCATCCGGGTGATACTGGTGCGGCATTCGTTCACGGCACAGCACCGTCTGCATGAGTGCCTTTGTCCGCATCTCAGCTTTATAGCTCCATTTCATCAGCGCGTTGCCCATGTTGTAAACCACGTGGATATGCTGCGGTGTCAGTAAAACGCCCACGGACCGGGCACCACGGATTTTAACAAAGGTTCTCCCCATCTCCTTGATCTCACGGGAGGTGTAGAAGGCAGGTGTGCAGATGCTACCAATCGCTGTTTCACCGGGACGGAATACGCCTAGCTTTTCATCGCGGAAGATATTAGCGTTGGCGTTACGCATGGTGATCAATGTCTGCGAGACACGGTGGAGTCGAAGCCTCTGCTCCGGTTCACTCCTGATGTGGTTGGTGGTGCAGGCTCCGGACAGGTAGAAAGAAAACCTCTCCGGGTTGTGCTCCAGCAGCAGCTTTTTCGCCGCGGCGGTGAGCCGGTATCCACGCAGTCCGTTCTTGTAGTAGGACAGCAAAAGCCGCTGACGCTTCAGCGACTTGACCACGTTCTCTTTGTAGCTGCTGCCACCGGCGAGTCTGCTCAGTTGGCTGGCCGGCAGCTCACCGGAAAGGGCGACCAGCACCAATAGCTGATAGGCTTGTGATAGGCTACCGGGAGCTTTCTGTGGTAGGGTACTCATACTGACCACCTCCTTCTGGTGTGCAGTACCCAGACTGCCATGACCACGGTATTTTTCGCCCGCACCGGTCATGTGAAAATGCCCAGAAACACAGGCTTTGCCGTACCATTGTCATGTGTACTGTTTTTGATACGGTCGAAACACTATAAATCGGATATAGATCTGAGCCGATTCTCGCGGTCCGAAAGCCAGCCCTGAAAACGCTCCTTATCCATCACCGACACGCGGGTACAGTCACTGTCGCCGATATCCGTCGTGTTATAGGCATCGCACAGCAGACCCGTATCATCCTCCATAACGAAGGTGGCAATCGCATCCAAAAGCTGCTTGAGCTCCAGATTGTCATAGTCACGCACCCGGTTGGGGGACAGCTCGCGGCTGTAGATATGAGAAAAGCAGACAACACAGTGCCGGAACTTGGGCAGCGTGTGTGTCTGCGCATACTTACTAAGCGTGTAGTAGATGGGGTCTGTCAGATACTCGCAGCTATGCTTCTTGCTCTTCTTAGGCAGTAGGCAGGGGAGCGTGATTTCCAGTATGCCATCTTTCTCTATAACAGAGATGCCCTGCATGACACCAGCTGATGTCAGATACTCGGCTTTTCGGATGGTGGTCGTCTCATAGATCAGGTGCCGCAGCCGGCAGGCAATGACCTCACCCCGCAGTGCGGCCTCTGTGGACAGCATTTCATAGCTATCTGAATGCCGCTGGATATTCGTGTTGTCCATAGCGTAGAGCGTGTTGGACAGGCGGGTGATCTCATTCAAAATGCTCTCTATCCGCTGCGAGAGGGTGGCTCTGTCCACAAGGTTCCTCCTTCCTGAAGTACTGTACGCAGCCCTGCTCATCCACCATGCAGTAGGCGGCGATATGAGGGATGTGCAGGTGCTGCATTTGGTCTTCTTCCTCAATGATAACGAGCCGTCGCCCGGAATCATCTTCCGCGACCAGTGCGTGCTGCAGCAACGCTTCCTTACCCGGGCCTACATAGACGACCTCATATACCTCTCCATCAGCGAAGAATACCAGCTTTGCCGGCATATTGTCGGGGCTGTGATACTCCACCATTTCGATAAAGTCCAGCAGCACCCATAGTGCCGCTGTCAGTTCTCTGTCCTCGCGGCAGTCAGGGACATCTCCGTAGCAATCCCGGTCAGTGTTATAAAATATCCGCTGCTGCTTGACCAGATAGCGCAGCAGGTTTTCAATCACGCCCTCCTTGCCCGGATACAGGCGTAGAAGCTGGTCACGGCGCATGCAGTGATAGACGGTTATGTTCCGCAGCAGCCCTGCGGCCTCCTGTCCATAGATCTGTTCTCTGTTTCTCATAGGCGGCATCACCTCCGTAATGCGTATTAACTCCGTATTATATGCGTATTGATTTTATAATGCGTGTTATCTCCGTATAAACGCCGTATTAGGCTTCCTGTCGCTTCCTGCGGCGCAGCAGGTCGAGCAGCTCGCGGCGGTCTGTGGTGATAAGGTCGCGTTCCAGTGGGCTGGCCTTGATTTCCACCGTGATATTGTTGTTATTGCTGCTGATCAGGCCATTGCCCCGCTCAAAGTGGGTGATCTCCATGACCTCCGCTTCGGAGAGGTGCAATACCTGCTGAACGCGCTGGGCTTCCTCGTCCTCAAGATTCAAGATGACTTTGGTGCGGCAGTTGTTGATGATGCCCTTGCCGTACTTGCCGTTGTCCAGGGAGAAGAAGTCGTTCAGATCCTGCGTCGCGCAAATGCCGCTGCCGGAATAGGCGCGGATGGTCTTGAAGATCTCCAGCACCATCTCGGCCGCAAGACGGTTGCCGACGCCGAAGGTGCCGGAGCCGCCGCCAATGAGCTGCCAGCATTCGTCGATGAAGATGGCCTTTTCCTCCGTGCGGTTGGCTTTGGCTTTATCCCACACGAAATCCAGAGCTACGAACATGCCGATAGGCAGCAGATCGCCGCTGAGTTCCGAGATGTCCAGCACCGTGAACTTGTTATCCAGATTCACATTGGTCTGCTGGTTGAAGGTGCTGGCCGAGCCGTGTACAAAGCGGTTGATGATGTTGGAAAGGCGTTTGGTATCGCTCTCCTCCCGCAGTACATCGTAGAGGTCGCCCAGCACAGGCATCTGGCGGTAAACGTTGGGGTTATTCGGATCACTGAGAGAAGCGTTATCATGGGTGATACCTTTCCGTGCGTAGGTACGAATCAGGGCATCGTCCAAAAGCTGTTTTTCCTCATAGGACATATCGGGGATCAGCAGGGCAAAGAAGATATGAAGCCGCTGAATTTTTGCTGCCAGCTCAGAGCGTTCGATACCGGGGCCATCCAGCGTTTCCTCCACGGACTTGTCTACCTTGCGGATCTCCAGGACATTGATGCAGCTTTTGGAGGCGGGGGAGATACTGATATATTCGCCGCCCGTGTTGACGCAGGCACGGTGGAACTCGTGGCCCTTCAGGGGTGCCAGCATGAAAACCTGTATGCCCTTACGCCGCATACGGAGGGCCATCAGCAGGATCAGGAAGGTCTTGCCCGCGCCGCTGGTGCCGCATACGGCAATGTTGGCGTTCTTATAGACCTTGGAGTCAAAGATGTCGATGATGACCGGAGAGTTGTTGTACTTGTTCAGGCCGAACAGAATACCGTTTTCGTCGCTCAGCTCGTAGGACGTGAAGGGGTAGCAGCTTGCCACACCGGTGGTCAGCGCATTGCGCTTGGAGCGTTCAAAGAGGTGCTTTTCCATGCTGACCAGCGGCAGCGACGATAGAAACGCCTGCTCCTCATGAAAGGCGCAGCTGCACACGTCCATATCACGGGACACGAGCAGCTTTTTCAGTTCATTGACCTTCCATTCCAGTTCATCCACTGTGGGAGCTGTCACTGCGATCAGCAGATTCAGGTAATAAAAGTCCTCGTTGTTGCCCAGCCCTTCCTTCAGGAAGTAGCCGCTGCGAATGGCCCCATCCAGATCATCAAAGTCTGTGTTTGTATCGCTGGCGTCCTTGATCTTACTGCGATTGATACGAAGCTGCTGTCCCAGCCGCTGCACCATGCGGGCTTTCGGCTGGCGGCTGATGAACATATCCAGATCAATGCCATCCCCGGCGTTAACGATAAGGGACAGCCAGCCGGCCGGCACCTGCGCCTTATAGCCAGTGGAGGGCACCAGCAGATAGGCATAGTAGAGTCCGTCAATACAGATATGCCGCCCGTTGGTGAAGTCGATGCTGTCAGGGGCGAAAAACTCTGTACAGGGAATGGCGTCGATCTCAGATTCCAGTCCTTTCTCCTGATACTGGGCAACGATCCGGCGAACTCGATCCGGCAGCAATGTAGTGGTGTTGCGGCACAGCAAATGGTAGAGGGTATCGACCGTAAATTCATCATCGTTTTCCGGGATCAGCACCTCGTTGCCGCATTGCTTGAGATAATTGACTGCGGTGCGGGCTGCCGTTTGCAGGGAGGCGATGGCCTCCGCTTCCTCGTTATCCCGTTTCCGGCCTGCCCATGCCTCATATTCAAATACCATGAAGAACCGGCGCGAGGTGGCTTCCCGTGCACCGATCCTGTCAATGAGCGTCAGGTAGTCCTGCTGCAGCAGGCGACAGTTTTCATCGGTTTCCTGCGCCATCTCCTGCTGCACGATCTCTCTGTGCCGGTTCAGGTCGGCACGCTTGGCAATGACCTTGATCTGCATTTTGACCGGGCTGATCTTCAGAAACGAAATAAATGAGTAGATGATGTTCCGCTGCTCTCTGGCGCTGCGCAGCAGGAAGTTGATGGGCACGACCTCAACGATCTTCAGGTAGCGGTGATTCCGTGTGTAGATGATGCCGTTTTCAATTTTCTCCACAGGCAGGTATTCCGCCACTGGATTGATGTACTTGGGCGCGTCGTCACCGCTCTTAGCTTTTCGCTTCTTGCGTTTTTTCCGCTTGTCCTGTCCCTCTTCATTGCGTGTAATAATACGGCGGTTGCAGAGATATTTCAGAACAAGAAAGATAAATGACGAGAGGCTTTCGCCGTTGATGCCAACCAGCGCGATGATGCCAAGAGGCAGTGCGGTCAGGCACAGAATGATGATCTTGGCAGTCAGCGTCAGTGCGGACACCGAAAACACCGGCATGCCGATAGCCAGCACGATAACCAGTGCCTCAGCTGTGTTGCGGAGCTTCAGCAGTCCGCCGAAAAAAGTCCCGCCTTCAATAAAATTGGGCGGGATGATATAGGTGTCATATTCATTTGGTTTACTCACATTTAGTTCTCCTTCCTACCCTATGATCCAGAAAGGCCCACCAGCACCGGCACGGCCGCTGGCTTCATTCAGGATGATAGACAGATCCCATGCCTGTTGGCTTCGGGTATAGTTGGCAGGGTCGGCCACCCGTATCTTTCCGTTCTCCACACCGCGCAACACGATGAAGTGTCCTGAGCTGGTGAAATGACCTTTCAGCATGATTGCCACCACCAGCTTTCCTTGAGAGAGCGCATCCACAATACGCTGCCCTTCTGTTTTCCCGCAACCCTGTACCGGAAGCCCCCACGCTTTGGCAGCACCGGGGATCAGCGAATGGTAGGAACCGCTTCTACTGCACCAGTAACCGTTTTCATAGGCCCAACATGCCATCTCAACGGGATCGACCGTCTCGTTGGTCAGAGAAGATACCACCATTGCCATACAGGTAGGCCCGCAGCCGTAGGTGCCGATGTCGTCGGTGCCGTAGGGCTTGTGCGCGTACCGCTTGTCCAACTGATTATAGTAGACCACCTGCGCCGCGCCATCCGAGAAACGAATGTCGCCCAGAGATACAAGGCCGGTGAACTCGGCAGGCAGCAAGCCCTGCATCATACCATCGCCCAGGAATACGCTCAGGTTCTGGGCGTAGTTTTCCGCCAATCCCTTTTGTTCATCCGACATAGCGAATATCTTATCCTCAAAATAGGCTTCTCCGTTGTAGACAATGGTATATATCTTCCATATCTCCGTGACCTCCGTTTCCGTCACTGTGACCTTACCGGTTTTGGGATCCGTATTCGTTTCCGTTACCGTAGTCGTGCGAGACTCCTCCGTGCTCGCGAAGGTATAGAGAGCGTCCTTGGCCTTACGGATTACGTCCTCCATATCCTTGAGGGAGATAGATGTGTAGTCCTGATTTTTGGCGGCACAGTACATGGCAATGAAGCGGTTGGCGTTGTAGGTCGGGGAACTTTCGTATGGATTGATGATCTCCTTCTGGTCAGTGCCGGAAGCGGTAAAATCCGCGTCAATCCGGGCGCGAACATCCTCCTGCCCTTCCTCCAGCAAGTCGCTGATTGCCTGCGAGATCTGATTGATGTTCTCCACAATGACGGCGTTGTCGTTAAGAATCGGTGTGTCTGGACTTCCTTCAACCCCTGCCTTGGTCAACCCGCCGAAGATCAGGGAGGGCAGCAGCATGATGAACAGGACGGGAAGCACCAGCAACCCGGCAATGATGGCAGCAACCGCCTTGCGATGTGTCCAGAGTGCCGCTGCCGCCGCACCGTAAGGGCCTGCGGCAGCAGCACCTTTTGCCGCGCCGCTTACCATTTTTCCTGTCTTGATGGCGCCGCGCACGGCACCGGCAGCGTGTGCGCTGATCTCAGCGGCTTCGTTCAGACCGTTGCGTTCTTGCTGGGTCATATCAGGTCTTGTCCTTTCTGCGAGGCGGGTCAGGCAGACGCCGAATCAGGCTCTCACGATAGGAAATGCCGCCATCCGGATTCTGATAAGGCTTTTTCTCCACTATGTCCTGTGCGTACTGCCTATACCACTTTGCGCCATCCACGGTGGTGACGATAGTGTATTCCCGTTTTGGCTCCATATACTGTTCAGTGCTGTACATGGCAAAGGCACGACCGTCAGGTTCTTCCTCAGAGGTCTCCGTGCCGGTGATATACCCACCGCCGATCTCCACATTGGAGAAGGTCGGAATATCCGCCGCGCCTTCACCAAGAGCCGTATAGCCCATATAGGACATGAGAGCGTCCGCTGCCATATTGCCGGACATGACATCCCCTGATCCCGCGCTGCCGGTGGCAATCCGGCTGATAACGTTATTGGCAATATCGCCGCCCTTGGTCATAGAGGCACGGAACGCCATGCCGCCAACGCCGCCGCTGCCTGTGCCGGTGGCGTTTCGGTATGCGCCGTTATAGAAGCTGCGATTGGCAACACCGGCCAGACCACCTTGCAGGAAGGTGTTGCTGTCACCGCCATTGCCACCGGTGCTTCCGGCTCGCCCCGCATTACCGCCTCGACCGCGTCCAGCGACGCCACGGGCGGCAGCAGTGCTCCGCGCGGCCAGCATCGCTTCTGCCAGCATAGAGCCGCCTGTATGACCCACATTGATGCCAAGGCCCTGCATGAAGCTGTCGATTTTCTGTGAGATCTTCAAAAATGCCACTGCGCACAGAAACCAGATAAACAGGTTTCCGGCCACGCCTTCTTTACCGGAGGCTGAGACCTGAGACTGCACATCTGATTCCGTCAGAGCAAAGGCCGGGATTGTGAGCGCACATATAACCAGTACGGACAACACGATCCCTGTGATGTATTTCGTTTTTTGATTCATGATCGTCTCCTATAGGGATAAGGGGTTTGCCAGGAAGGTTCCCACCATGGTGATGAACAGGCGAAGGCACCATGCGTTCATCAGCAGCAGAAACATCTGGCCGCCGAACATCCGGCACCACGCCTTGAAGATGTTGGAGGTGCTCTGCGCCGCGCCCGTAGCAAAAGCCACCGGTGCCGTGAATACCAGAACGCCCAGGAGCACATAACGCTCCGCCGCCTCAAATAGCAGCTTGATATAGTTCCACGCCAATATGAGTACGAGGATCAGGGCGATTAGAGCCACCGCGCCGTTGGCACAGACCCCAAGGATGGTAAGTATGACCGAATTGAAGTCGGCAAAGTTCAGTGTGGGCAGCTCAGACGACATGATCCACGCGTAGGGTGTCCCGCCGATTTTCAGTATCAGCTCCACGATTTCATCTGCGAAATAGGCCAGCAGGATAAACAGCACGGAGCGGATCGTCAGTTTTACCGGGTCTTCTGCCTCTACGCCTGCTATAAGGCCGTAGTTCTTGAATAGCTGCCAGATCAGGTTCAGCAGGATCATGCCGATAGCCAGTGCCACGAAGATGTTGTACATCGTCTCCGCGGCAGGGAAGTAGCGCAGGAAGGTGGTCATGTCGCAGCCCAGAGCCCCCAGCACAGAGGTGTTGATAAGGTCAAGACCGTACATGACCTGTTCCGCGATCCATTCTACAATGCCATCTAATATGCCCATAGCACTTCTCCTTTCTCAGCCGGGCAGTTTGGCGTTATCCGTTCCATCTGCCATCTGCGAAGAAGGGCGTCACATAGGACATGATGAAGCCCAAACCGTTAAGGATCGCCCATGTGATGATGATACGCTTGAGCCATGCGCGGCTCTCGTCCACAGTGCGGCCATTGCGGGAGAAGTTCATCATCAGCAGTGCCACCGACGCGGTGACAATGGCGGCAATGGTGGAGATAAGAAGAATCTGGTTATAGACATCCTTCATGATCTCATTGGCCTTCTCCCAGACGGTGGCGGCAAAGACAGGCTGGCAAAGCATTGCGGCCATGGTCACGCCCGCGAAGGCCGCATATAGTGCCATGCCGGGGCTTGCCCTGTGGAGATGTGTCTTGGTCAGGTCATGTTTTTTCACTCGTGATACCTCCTGTGATAGAAAAGATGTGGAGGGGCTACTCTCTAAAAGTCGCCCCTCTTGGACTGCCCAAATACCCGGAAACAAAATAACACCACCCCGTAGGATGGTGTTACTCGTATCGCCTTGGCATAGTTTTGAGCATACACAGTATAGCACACTTGGATTTACGCCGAAATCGCAAAACCGTGCCAATGTTGTGGCAAGAGGGTGCCAGTAAGAATTGCAAATAAGTACAAGAAAGGTTCTTTACAATTATTTGCAGACAATGTGGACAATTTGCTCAATTATTGTTATAATAAATATATTCAATTTACGCATTAGGAGAGAAAGATATGGCGCAAGCTAAACATGGCTCGGATATTGAAAACACACAAGACGATCTTCTAAATAAAGCCCAAGTAGAATTTCATTCCGTTATTAACACTTTTATTCTTCCACTTTGTGATTCACGGGGTAACCTGAAGCTTGTTAAAAAGCCTTCAATGAATACTGCTTTAGTTTCTTATGTGGAAAACGGAAAGAACAGTCCCTGCTTGTATTTTTTCCCGTGCATTTCCCGAAACGGCCATACAACACCATTTTGTTATAAGGTAAAAACATATTCCCCCAAATCTATAGTTAAGCGTCTCAATGTCATTCTAAGGGAACTCTTAAAAGTCACTGAATATAATTGCTTCGATGGTAAAATACGAAAGCAACGTGACTACGGGAACGGCAAGCGCAGATACACATCATATAAGAACAAGACCCTCCAATTGGCATTTGAGCTTGGTATGTGTTCTTGGCTGGCTCCACACGATGGTGCATTCACACTACACGCCATGTTGTGCCGCATGGAGGAGTGGGCCTCAAAAACATATGAAGGGAGCAGTGTTCCGTTTGGTTTTGTAGTAGACTTTGACGCGAAAGCAAATAAAGACGCTGCCAGTTACTTGAGTTTTCTGCAGAATGACTGCAGTGCCGTTTTTACAGACGGTGTATTTTCTGGAATAAGACTGGATCAAAAAGGTAGAGTGCTTTCGTTTATAACACGGAATACCCCAATTAAAAATCACCAGCCAGAAAACGAAATGTTTGTGCCCTATCAGTTTTCGGATATCGCACAACATTGTTCCGGCAATGCAATTGGCGTTATTGTTCTGACTAATGGCGAAATACTCTTAGTTAAAAAACGTGCCATCTGCTTTGCTAAGCGAGGAACAAAATGGGTATCATTTGATTGGGATCGTATACGCTCACAGCTACTGCCTTACTTTTTGACAACCGAGAATGCTGATATAATCGATATTGAAAGAAAGATCAAGATTATTTACAACACAATACTGGATGTATCGTTTTCTCATGTTGGAGGTTGCTTATCTATCATTGTCCCTGGCATAGATGATGACGAAATATCTAAGGTAATCAAAGAGCGCTTCGATTTGAGTGTTGCTGGAAAGTTGCCTGACGGGATAAGTTCGGAGAGCCAAGAAAAAATTAAGGTACTTAGCTATCTGCTAGTTGACAACAACTTTAACATTCGCTCGTTTTTCGAGCTTGATGCCCCGCTGAGAAAAGAAATATTGAGTCTTGATGGCGCAACCGTAGTTTCTCTTGACGGCTCGTTTTATTGTGCAGGTTCAATCGTTGCAGTTCCCTCAGGAAGTACAGGCGGTGGGCGTACAGCTGCAGCAAAAAAGCTTGCTCATCTTGGAGTAGGCATTAAGATTTCAGAAGATGGCTACGTTGAAGCCTATGGCTTACCAAGCAGTAAGACATCGGTCAAGTCAGAGAAAAAAGAACGAATGGATCTGCTGTTTAGGATTCGATAACTCTTCTTCGCCTTAAGCATATAGTGGCTTGACAAGCATATGCTTGTTA
>ERZ779898.1018-NODE-1018-length-10465-cov-7.061479_pt1 | contig 10465 bp, 13 predicted proteins | sample MGYA00511902_ERZ779898 | MGnify/ENA primary metagenome ERZ779898 (study PRJEB29588, sample SAMEA2144588) | human gut metagenome | biome: human gut; feature: human-associated habitat; material: faeces | place: Denmark | collected 2008/2010 ...
TTTATCACACGAACTACTACAAAGAGGTCAAAGAGAAAAACAGAGTGTACTACGAATATTATTGTTTAGACAGAACAGAGGAAGTCCCGACAGATTATAAAGAAATTTCTTTCGTCTGTTTAAGACCGGATGGTTGTTTGGAACTTCCAACTACTTTGGGGACTGTTTGCAGAAAGGTGGCAAAAACATTAGAGGGATTTGAAGGCTTTCATTTCCACCAGTTACGTCACACCTATACAAGCAACCTTTTAGCAAATGGAGCTGCCCCAAAAGATGTGCAGGAATTGTTGGGACACTCAGATGTCAGTACCACAATGAACGTCTATGCTCACTCCACAAGAGATGCGAAACGAAAATCAGTTCGGCTTCTTGATAAAGTGGTGGGCAATGACTAAAAAATTTCCCTTATTTCCCTTGTGATTATCTCATAAGGGCAAAAATAAGGGAAACTACATATCATTTCACTAATGGACAGGCGGGAAAGCCTATAAAATGGGGAAAGTTAGAGGAATAATTATATAAATTCCAGTTTGCCAACTTGCCCTTTGAGAGAGGAGAAATCTTTTCTCAAAGGGCTTTTTTGATTTTACAGATATTCGCAAGCTACAAGATAAAGCCAAAACTTCATATACTCTAAGCACAAGGAGGTTGAGGTTTGGCTATGAACAACGGTTTAGCAGAAGTACATACTGGAGGTTTCTAATAATGAATTTAACACAGAATGACAGACTTAAGCAAGTAACAAAGACAGTATGCAGATGCACCTGCAGAAAGAGCGTCCCTGAAGGCGAAGCTGGAGGTGATGAAAGCAAAGGTTGCTGGAGGAGATACAGAAAAGCCTATGCTACTAAAGGCAAAGGGAAAAGAAGAAGCCTTATAAGATAATTTGAAATTTTTATTCCCAACTTTATTCCCAACATGATATAATGAATTTGGTTGGGAATAAAAGTTGGGTAAAGGAGCATACTAATGGATATTAAACAAATTGTTTTAGATTTATGTGCCTTAAGTGATGAACAGGAATGGTTTGAATTTAAGGAAAACTGGTTTCAGCCTGAGGCATTAGGCGAATATGTATCTGCCCTGTCAAATGCGGCGGCTTTTCATTATAAAAAATATGCGTATTTCATTTGGGGTGTAAATGATACAACCCATGAAATTGTAGGAACAACATTTAACCAGTATTGTGAATATAACAAGGAACCGTATCAGAATTATCTTGCGAGAAATCTGTCACCAAGCATAAATTTTAGTTTTGAAGAAACAGAAATTTATGGAAAGAGAGTCGTTGGTTTGGTAATTCCTGCGGCAACCGAGATTCCTACGGCATTTAAAGAAAAGAGGTTTTTAAGGATAGGATCATCAAAATGTAATATGAAAGATTACCCTAAGAGAGAAATTGAACTTTTCAAAATACTGGATGGAAGAACTGAAACGATAGAAACAGTACCGGCAAAATACCAGGAACTTACATTTCAAAAACTCTTTGGATATTATGGCTCAAAAGGTATTGTATTAAATCAAAAGACGTTTATTAAGAACTTGGGATTAAAAACGGAAGAAGGAGAGTTTAATATATTGGCACAGTTATTATCCGATAATTCTCATTTTCCGCTTCGTGTATCTATTTTTGATGGAGAAACAAAAGGCTCTAATCTTTTCTCTGTACGTGAATTTGGAAATGACTGTTTATTATACAGTTTGGATGAGTTGTTGCGTTATGGAGATGTATTGAACCTGATTCAGGCGGATGAGACAGATAGGGTCGTTGAACGAAAGGAGGTTCCGTTATTTGATAACAAGGCATTTCGTGAGGCTGTCATTAATGCCGTCCTGCACAATAAATGGGTGGAAGGAAATGAACCTATGATTTCGGTTTTCTCTGACCGGATAGAGATACTATCGAGAGGAACACTTGCTCCGGCACAGACCATGGAGGGATTTTTCTTAGGAGAATCAATCCCTGTAAATGAAAAGTTGTCCGAGATATTTCTTCAACTGCATATAAGTGAGAAGTCCGGACGAGGGGTTCCTAAAATTACGGAAATGTATGGAAAAGATGCATTTTCATTTAGGGAGAATTCCATTGTTGTTACTATCCCATTTGAGAGAATAAATAAGGTTGGGAATAAAGTTGGGAAAAAGGTTGGGGATAAGAAACCTTTAAATTCCAGAAGACAAAAGATTATTGCAGAAATGAGAGACAATCCAAACATTACAACTGTGGAACTTCATAACATATTAGGTGTGAGTGAAACAGCAGTAGAAAACAATATATCATTTTTAAGAGAAAATGGTTATATAGAGCGGGTTGGCTCAAAAAAGGCAGGATACTGGAAAGTATTGTAAGTGTTGTAAAACTATAAAACGAAGATAAGGTGTAATCGGATAACAAAAGAAAGGATAGTTGAGGAATATGTATCTTTCATTGTTGCAAATAAAGAATTTTAGATGTTTTGATGGAAATGAGCATAGTATTACTTTCAAAAAAGGTTTAAATGTTCTTGTTGGAGAAAATGATTCTGGAAAATCAGCAATCATGGATGCAATAAAACTAGTTCTTGGAACTACAGATATGAACTGGTATAGAGTGGAGCAGGAAGATTTTTACAAAGAAGATGCAACATTGAAATTAAAATTACATGTAAATTTGAGGAATTGAATGAAGATGTACGAGGAGCTTTTTTGGAATGCCTCTCATATGAAGATGAAAATAAAAAGATTCCATGTTTATATCTACATTGGACGTGCAGATATTTATCATCATTCAATGCGCCTCGCCCAGTGGTAAATGTCTCAACAGGAATAGAAGGAAACGGACCATCACCATCTGCAGAAGCAAGAGAATTGTTAAGAGCTACATACTTGCGTGCCTTGAGAGATGCATATAGTGAAATGCAGGCTGGAAGACATTCAAGACTATCACAAATTATGCAACATATTTCTGTTGTAGATCAAGGAGTTGATGAGTATGAGGAGGGAATTGATATTCATAATCTTTCCATAGCGGGAATAGCAGATCTTTCAAATACACTTTTAATCATGGTTTTGACCATGATCTCAGAGTACACAACTTTCCACGGGAGGTGCTCTGGGACCTTTTTCTTTCTGTAAACTAATGACAGTATACAGATCATTCCAGAGACAGGCAAGTAGATCAGCATTATGCTAATTTAAAGAGTCAACAACATCCTATAACGGGATGAACTTTTACGAGTATATGGGTAAAAAGCTTCAGTTTATGTTCCATAATAAGGCTTTGACTTATGTGTCAGCGGAGAGTGAGCAGACAATCAAGGCTTACGAGGCAGAACAAAGTAACACAGGTAAGAAGAAAAAAGCCGGGAAGGGAGCAAAACCGGAAGTAACCGACAATACCAGGAATAAGGAGGATTTTGAGGCTATGAAGAGAAAAACAAAAGGTATTCTGATTGGAATGATTGCGGCTGTGGTTGCAGCTGGGGAAGGTGTTGTTGCATATAAAGCTACACATTAAAAAGGAATCTGTGAGACAGATTCCTAAATAAGGGAGAAACCCTGATGAAGAATGGAGTTCCAGTTGCTTTTCTGATATAGAAATCGTATAACAATTACCATTTGCTTTTCTTTATCAATAGTGTAAAAGGCTAGGTAATTATTAACTATAATAAAACGAATTCCCCAATTTGCTAGAACGGGGTCATCTACAAGACGAAGTTTTTCGGGCATATCTGCCAATGAGTTGATTTGTTCTGTAGCTGCATCAAGCAGATGATCGGCGGCAGTAGGGTTTTTCAGAGTAAATTCGATGTAGTCAGCGGCACGCAGGATATCACGTTCTGCGGTAGCTGTGATGTGAATGATATAACTCATCTGCGACGTTTACTCCGAATATCAGCCATTGCTTCTGAGAATGGTCGGGTGTTGCCAGAGGCAATATCATCCATACCTTCTTTGATCTGGCTATATAATTCAAAGCGACTGGTTAATTCTTCGTAGGCTTCAATGCTCATAACAGCAAGATCACCTTTTCCATTCTTCGTAATGAAAACTGGTTCAGGATAATTATGACAAAATGTAGAAATTTCATTGTAATTATTCCTTAAATCAGCACTTGATTTGATTGCTGGCATAAAAACACCTCCTTATTTGATAACAAAATTATACACAAATTTTGTTATGAAGTCAATGGATATACCATTAGTGTTAGCAGGATAAACACAACTATTCATATGTATCTGACCGTGAGGTCGGGAACAAGCCCGTTGGGTGATGTTCCCGGCGGGCTTTCACAGATAAGAAAGCGAGGTTAGAGACAATGGGTTTATTTACGGACGGATTTAAGCTCTTGAAAAAGGCAAGTGAGCCTTTGTACAAGACACCGAAATCCATTCAGGAAACCATAGAGATTATGGCGGTGGCTGAAAACGGTATTTTTGAAGTAAGCAGGAATAAGTATTCCAAGTGTTACCGCTTTCAGGACATCAATTACACAACGGCAACGGAGGATGAGCAGATCGGCATTTTTGAAAGATACTGCAAATTCTTAAATTCGCTGGACTGTAATTATAAGATTACGATTAACAATAAGAACAAAAATATGGAGGATCTCCGTGATAAGGTTCTTATTACAGAAAAAAACGATGGCTTCAATAATTACCGAAGAATCTACAATGACATTATTGAGGAGAAGATTATTGAGGGCAGACAGGGGATTGAACAGGAAAGATACCTGACGATCACGATTGAGAGAAAGAACTTTGAGGAGGCAAAGGCACAGTTTGCCACACTTGAGGCAACAATACACAAGGCTTTCATTGAGCTTGGGGCGGAGATTGTGCCGCTTAATGGCAATGAAAGGCTGAAAGTGCTCTATGACTATTACCATCTTGGCGATGAGGGCAGTTTTGATTTTGATATCAAAAAGGCAAAGAAGGTCGGAGCAGATTTTAAGAATGATTTATGTAATGGTATGGTGAAATATTTCCCAGACCATTTTGAGGACGAGAGTAAATACTGCAAGGCACTTTTCATTAAGAAGTATCCCAGCAGTTTATCTGACAGATTTATCAATGAGATTACTTCCCTTCCGGTACACTCCATTACCAGTATTGATGTAGTGCCTGTGCCAAAGGATTTGACCACAAAGGTGCTTCAGAAGAAATATCTTGGTATTGAGTCGGATATTATCAAACAGCAGAGAGTCCGTAATAAGAACAATGACTTCTCCACAGAAATCTCTTATGCAAAGAGAACGGAGAAAAAAGAGATTGAGGCAATTATGGATGATGTTCGTGAGAATGACCAGTGTCTTTTCTTTGTAGGAGTTACCATTATCCTTATGGCAGAAAGTAAGAAGGAGCTTGAGAGTGTCTGCGAAACAGTAGAAACAATCGGAAAACGTAACAGTTGTACGATTGATACACACTACTTAAAGCAGAGGGAAGCACTCAACACGGCACTTCCGATTGGTGTAAGACAGGTGGAAACAATGCGTACCCTTCTTACCCAGTCGCTTGCGGTGCTTATGCCGTTCAATGTGCAGGAACTGAATGACAGCACAGGTAATTATTACGGTATCAACCAGATCAGTAAGAATGTAAATATCGGTAACAGAAAGAAGCTCATCAACGGAAATGGCTTTGTATTCGGAGTGCCGGGTTCTGGCAAATCATTCTTCTGTAAGATGGAAATGGGTAGCGTATTTTTATCGGGGGATGATGAGATTATCGTCATTGATCCGATGAACGAATATTTTGATATTGCACAGACTTATGGCGGAACCGTGGTAAATATGTCCACATACACGGACAACTATGTAAATCCGCTTGAGATGGATGTGTGGAGTCTTGATCCGAATGATTCAAAGGGAATGATAAGGGAAAAAGGGGAATTTATGCTTGGTCTTTGTGAGCAGTGTATCGGGGACAGCTTAAATTCCAGACAGAAATCAATCATTGACCGCTGTGTGAGAAAGATGTATATCGACATCGCAAGGGGCAGGGAAAAGTATATTCCGGTAATGAGTGACTTCTACGATATCCTTATGGAACAGCCGGAGGACGAAGCAAAGGATATCGCATTGTCTTTGGAACTTTTTGTAAATGGTTCCCTCAATATCTTTAACCACCAGACAAATGTTGATGTAGATAACCGATTCACAGTATATGGTATCAGGGACTTAGGCACGGAGCTTAGTCCTATCACAATGCTTGTTATGATGGAGTCTATTCAAAACAGAATTGTAGAAAACGGGCAAAAAGGCAAGGCAACCTGGCTCTATATTGATGAGTTCCATGTCCTGCTTAATTCGGAGTATTCTGCAAAATATTTACAGCAGCTCTGGAAGAAGGTGAGGAAACAAGGTGGACTGTGCACGGGTATCACCCAGAACGTCGTGGACCTTTTACAGAACTACACCGCCACTACAATGCTTGCAAACTCTGAGTTTGTTGCACTCTTAAAGCAGGCGAATACAGACAGTTCCAAGATGGCAGAGGTTATCGGTGTATCAGAGGCACAGCTTCGTTTCGTAACCAATACTGCATCGGGAATGGGACTTATCAAGTGTGGTTCCGTGGTAATTCCGTTTGATAATCAGATCAGCAAGGACACTGACCTTTACAGACTGTATAACACCAATATCCACGAAAAGATTGCGGAGCAGAAGAAAAGGGAGGCAAAATTTGCTGATTAGAATTGCAATGTATCAGCCATTTGGACTAAGTTCCGGATGGCTACTTTTTACCTTTTTTAAGGATACAGAAAGAAGGTGGGAACATTGAAGATAAAAAAAGTGGATGACAAGCCTATGGTCATTCACACTAAGAAAAAAGCTAAGATTCATATGCATGAACCGAAGAAAGCTAAAATTAAGGGCAGTAACATTTACACTGTACAGCGTGGTCCGAAAATTGCTAGTGCAAAGATAAATGATACAGGTAAAAAGAAGTCTTATCGTAAGAGTACCATTCATCAGGCAGAGAAGAAAGAAAAGGAACCTTCAAAATTTAAGAGAAATATACGGGAGTCCAATACTTCTATCAAGACGAAGAATACCAATCTTCATATAGCAGGAAGAACGGGAGCACTTGCGACTGGAGCAGTTACAGAGCAGGTGGAAGGCGGGCAGGAAGTGTCACAGGCAGCTTATCTTGCATATGAAGCAAGCCGTCCGGTTACGGGAACTGCTTCAAGGGGAGCGTCACTTTTCAGAAAGAAAGCGGCAGCCGAAGCAAAGAGGCGTATCAAGAAGGTAGAAACAGGAAAGAAGCTGGCAAAAAAGATGGGAAAGAAAGCTGCCAGTGATACGGCAAAAAAGGTTGCCGGTGACACGACAAAGACAGCAGCGAAAGAAACTGCCAAGAACACTGCAAAAGAAACTGCCAAAACTACGACAAAAGCGGCAACCACAGCGGCAGGTACAGCGGTTGCACCGGGAGCAGGTACAGCAGTCGGCATGGCGGCAGGCTATGCCACGGGTGTATCTATTGAGGCGAAGGATGTGAAAGCAGCGAACCGTAGCAGAAAGATTAAATTTTTTCTGGATAAGATGAAAGAACAGGAAAATCAGACGGACAGTGTTGTAAAACTGGTAAAAGATCTGATTGTAAAAAAGGCAGTTCTCTGGATAAAGGCGGCAGCTCCGATTATCGGACTTGTACTTTTTCTGTTGGTTCTTTTAGTGGTAATCGTTGCAGTTCCGGTTATTGCTGTGATAGCGATTCTTTATAATTCACCATTTGCCTTATTTTTACCGCCGCTGGAGTCAGGAGATACAGTGCAGACAGTTACAAGTGCTTATGTGTCTGAATTTAACCGTGATGTGAATACCAAAGTGAATGAACATACCGGATATGACTTTGGCGAACTGGTGTATGTAGATTATGAGGGAATGGATGAAAATCCAAGTAACTACTACGACATTATGGCGGTCTACATGGTCAAGTATGGTGTAGGCGATACTGCAACAATTATGAATGATATATCAAAGGGGTGGTTGCAGACTGTAGTAAATGATATGTGTTCTTATACTACAAGTAGTGGAACAAAAGATGTGGAGGAAACAGACGCAGATGGCAATGTAACAACTGTTACGAAGTCGGTACTGTATGTAAATGTTACGCTCAAATCATACAGAGATATGATTTCCGTTTATGGATTTGATTCTGATCAGGTAGAAATGCTTGAGCAGATCATGAGTCCTGAGTTTATGGGACAGCTTGGATATGCTGGAAGTGGAAGCGGTGGAGGCGGTGGAAGCCCCGGAGTAAGTTCCATGACAGAGGATGAAATAAATGCAATCCTCAGTGGTATTACAGATAGCAGGCAGAAAGCAGTCTGCTCTTATGCCCTTCACAGAGTGGGTTATCCTTACAGTCAGGAATTAAGAGATAGTGGCAATTATTATGATTGCAGTTCACTTGCGTATTATTCATGGAAGGATGCAGGTGTGAATATCAGTCATGGAGGAGCAACTACAGCAGCGGCAGAAGCACAGGGACTTGATGAAGCAGGAAAGACCGTATCTTATGATGAAATGCAGCCTGGTGATCTTATCTTTTACAGTTTCACAAACAACGGAAGATATAAGAATATCAGCCATGTGGCAGTATATGTCGGCAATGGAAAGGTGGTAGAAGCCCTGAATGAAAGAGTTGGCGTAGTTTACCGTGATGTGGCAAGTGTCGGAAAGATTGTAGTAATTGGCAGACCATAGAAAATTGGCAGAGAGGGCGAAAGTCCTCTCTGGGACAGGAGGTAAGAATGGATTTAAAGGATATGATTCTTGTAATGGAGAATTATAAGGGAACAGAAAGAAATATGCTTATGACTTTGGAAGATTATAAGAAGTTCGTTGCCATTGATGATATGTCAGAGCTTGCAGATCAGATGCTGCTTCTTGGAAGAACGCTTGCGGAAGGTTTTACAGAGTATTACAGGGCAGCAAATGTTACAGTTTTTGCAAAATTCTGTAGAGATGATGTGGAACTGGGACGCTTTTTGCAAGGATATTATAACGATTCAAAGAAATTTTACTTTGATAAGGCAACAAGTTCCCCAGAGTGTATTACAAAGATGGATGAGATTGGAATGACGGATAGAGGCTGGATAGATGACTTTATCCTGCATTATGAAAAATGCGACAGGACATTTGAAAGAGGGCAGACATTTCATAATTTTAATGACCACGATTATATGGTACTGGAAGCATTATCTCCACGCAATCTTGTGGTAATGGATATGAAAAGCGGCTCTCTCACGATTGCTCTTGGAGCAACAGAGTATAAGCGATATCCGAAAGACGAGGAGCCAACTAAGGATAACACAACGATCGGGGTATCGTGGGAGCACGGGATTTATCTTGGTTCCACACTTTCGCAGACCAACTTTAAGGCATATAAAAGAGAATACGGGACACCTGAAAAGATAAAAGATGTTTATGATTACAGGGCGAAACTCAAGCAGAAGTTTTATTTTTATCAGGATTTGTCAAAGGATGATGATATTCCAAAAAATATGCAGAATGATTTCCTGCACCAGATGTATAAGGAATTTGGAACGATAGAGGAGGAATATTTTTATGACAGGCTTGAAGATGGAAAGTATGATGAAGGTTTTAAGGAAAGACAGGTAAAAGAAAAAAAGAGCCGATGAGGAAAAATGGAATTGGAGGCTGATATCGAATGGAAAAAGAATTTGATATTGAGATAAAAGAAGTTCTCTCAAGGGTAGAGACAGTAAAGGCAGAGTCACTTGACGATGCCATAAACAAGGCAATGGATATGTATTATTCAGAACAGATAGTCCTTGATGCGGAGGATATGAAGGGAGTTGATTTTTCGCCATACAGCGAAGAACAGCTCCCTTCTTCATTAAAGGAAAATGGAGGAAAGACACGATGAAAAATGAGCAGACAGCAGTTATTAAGGATATGGAATTTTTATTAAACGAACTTCATAAGGAATGGGAAAGACCGGGAGAGGTAAAATCGTCTGTCAGTATTCCATATGAGAAAGTTGAGGAAATCAGCAGAAAGCTGAATGTGATTGTCTATGAGACACAGCAGTCGGCTGACAGCGACGGACTTGCCTTTAAGCAGAGCATAGCCAAGTCAAAGCAGTGTTATGTGCTTCTCAGGATTATGCGAAAGATTGTAAAAGGAAAGGGCAAATGTGATAGACAGGCGGTTGATGCAGAATTTGTGATTGAGCTTGACGGGGAGGAGTCAAAGCTCTTTAAGGAAATGTTTGCAGAATTACTGAAGTAAAAGGAGGGTGACACATGAGTGTTGATATGAAGGTCAAAGCGATATATGATTCAGAAATCAGCAACATCACCCGTTCTGAAAAGAACTGGAAAGATGTATTAAAAGTTGCTGGTCAGTTATATCGCTATGAATTTGATAATATCGTTATGGTAACAGCTCAGTGATGTTGTATAAATAAAGTTGACACCTTATTCTCAAGGAATTCATGTATAATAA
>ERZ779898.1020-NODE-1020-length-10444-cov-11.246029_pt1 | contig 10444 bp, 9 predicted proteins | sample MGYA00511902_ERZ779898 | MGnify/ENA primary metagenome ERZ779898 (study PRJEB29588, sample SAMEA2144588) | human gut metagenome | biome: human gut; feature: human-associated habitat; material: faeces | place: Denmark | collected 2008/2010 ...
CAGCCCGGCAGATAACCTGCCGGGCTGCTTTCAATTCTTATGTGGGCTTAGACCTTTTGACTCTGATATCATGTTATATGGAGTAATCCAGATTCTCCAGGCGCTTGTTGCGTCGTTCCACCAAGTCTGCAATAGTCACGCCATCCACTACTTTATTCACCGCATCATACAGCTCCTGCCATACCTCCAGGGTCTCGCAGGTATCGCAGCGTTCACAGATGTCCGCACCGTCTTCCAGACATGCCACCGGTGCAAGCGACCCTTCTGTCAGCCGCAGGATCATTCCCACCGTATAATCTGCCGGGTCTTTGGCGATGCGGTAACCACCCTGTGCACCACGGACGCTCTTCACATATCCTGCCTTATTCAGCACAGCAATGATCTGCTCCAGATACTTTTCGGAAATCCCCTGTCTGGCAGCGATTTCTTTTACCTTGATACACTCTCCATTGTTGTTCAATGCCAGATCCAACATGACACGTACTGCATATCTTCCTTTGGTTGAAATTTTCATCCTATCCTCATTTCCGAGCATCCTCCTGCTCTGTTTCACTTTTCATATCAGCCTGCTTATTCCAAAGCAGTTCAAAACTGCTCCGATCTTTCTATGGTTTCCACAGATTCTACCTTATTTTTTCTTTATTTTTCTTTTTCCTATAGTTCATATAGGATTTGTGGAAACAACAGAAAAATCTGGAGAGCATCCACTCGAATGCTGTTCGGAAAAATCTCCTCCCATTCCTCGGAATGCTCTCCGGATTTTCGCATTACTTTACTGGCACTTCACCTTACTTGTAAGGGATAACGCCACCATTATAATTGTCATTGATGAACTGCTTGATCTCATCAGACTTCAGGGTATCTACCAGTGCCTTGATCTTAGGCAGATTCTCGTTGCCTTCCTTAACAGCGATTACATTTACATAAGTAGCGGCTGCTTCGGAATCATCGCTCTCATACAGCAGAGCATCATCTGCAACAGTCAGACCTGCTTCCATAGCATAGTTGCCGTTCAGGACACCGAAGGATACTTCCGGAAGGGTTCTGGGAACCTGTGCTGCTTCCAGCTCTACGAAGCTGATGTTGTGAGGGTTCTCTACGATATCCTTGGTAGTAGCAGTCAGACCCACACCATCCTTCAGGGTGATGTAACCGTTATCCTGTAACAGTAACAGAGCACGTGCCTCATTGGTGGTATCGTTGGGTACTGCGATGGTTGCATTGTCAATGTTGTCTAAGCTGGTCTCGGTTCCGGGATACAGTCCGAAGGGCTCATAATGGATACCGCCGGCATTTACCAGATGGGTACCTTTCTCCTCGTTGAAGCTCTCCAGATAAGGGATATGCTGGAAGTAGTTTGCATCGAAATCACCGGACTCTACTACTAAATTAGGCTGTACATAGTCATCAAAAATCTGAATCTCCAGAGTATAACCCTGCTCCGCTAACAGAGGCTTTGCTGCCTCCAGGATCTCTGCATGAGGTACTGCACTTGCAGCTACCTTGATAGTGGTATCGGTGTCAGCTACTTCCTTGCTTTCTGTTGCCTCGGTAGTCTGGGCAGTGGTTTCCTGGTTAGCTGTTGTTGCAGCTGCCTCGCTGGTCTGAGCAGCTGTTTCGTTGCTGCCGCAGCCGGTCAGTGCGCTCACGGACAATGCTGCAACTGCGATCAAAGCAATCACTTTCTTTTTCATAATACTTCTCCTCCTAAATCTTTTGGTAAAAAATTTTAGTCTATTGAATCAGATGCCTTACATCTGCCTCAATCTTTTCGTTTTCCCTAACGGGTTCTCTTATCCAATTTCTTGGAAATCGTCATTCCGATATATTGCAGCAGCTGTACCAACAGTACCAACAATACTACTGTCACCAGCATAATATCGGTCTGGTAACGATAATAACCGTATCGGATCGCAATATCACCGAGTCCGCCTCCACCTACGGCACCTGCCATAGCGGAGTAGCCTAAGATTGTTCCCAGTGCAATGGTCGCATTCACAAGCAATGAGGTTCTGGATTCTGCCAGCATAACCTTCCAGATGATCGTCCACAGGTTAGCTCCCATGCTCTGTGCTGCTTCAATCACTCCGTGATCTACCTCCAACAGAGAAGATTCCACCATTCTGGCAATGAACGGTGCCGCTGCCAGAGTCAGAGGAACGATGGTAGCCGTCGGACCGTAGCTCTTTCCTACAATGATACGGGTCAAAGGGATGATCATGATCAACAGAATCAAAAACGGAATGCTTCGCACAATGTTGACGATCACATCCAGAATCTTATAAATGATCTTGTTCGGACGCAGTCCCTTCGGTGCGGTAATCACCAGGGCAATTCCCATAGGAAGTCCGAGTACATACCCCATAAATGTGGAAACAAGGGTCATATACAAAGTAACAAAGGTGCCTTCCACCAGCATCATAATCGTTGCATTATCCCACATAGTCTTTCAGCTCCTCCACTTCCAGTTTTCTCTCCTGTAAATAATGGATCATCTTGTTCGCCGCCATTTCATCCTCCGGCAGCTGTAAGATCATCTGTCCATGGGCGATACCGCCGATGTCCTTGGTATCCGCTAACAGGATATTAACGGGAGCCTTGCACTCCAGCACCATATTGGCGATCACAGGTTCAAATGAAGAATTCTCGGTGAAAACAATGCGGATGCAGCGTTTGCCGGACATTTCCTTTGCCTTGGGATCCACCATGAACACCAGCTTTCTTGCAGCTGCGGACTGGGGTCTGGAGAATACCTCCTCCACAGTACCATGCTCTGCCAGTTCTCCGGCATCAATAATGGCTACATGGGAACAGATCTCCTGTACCACAGCCATCTCATGGGTAATGATCACGATGGTGATGCCGTACCGTTTGTTGATGTCCTGTAATAATTTCAGGATCTCCTTGGTCGTCGTGGGATCCAGCGCACTGGTCGCCTCGTCACACAGCAGGATCTTCGGCGTATTGGCAAGAGCTCTTGCGATTGCCACACGCTGCTTCTGTCCACCGGAGAGCTGGGAAGGATAAGCGTCTGCCTTTTCCTTCAGTCCTACGATCTCGAGCAGTTCCATAGCGCGCTTTCTGGCCGCCTGCTTCTTCACACCCACGATCTCCATGGGGAAGCATACATTGTCCAGAACACTTCTCTGCATGAGCAGATTAAAATGCTGAAAGATCATCGCAATGCCTGTACGGACCTTACGAAGTTCTGCCTCAGTCAGTGTCGAAAGATCCTGATCTTCTACGACTACGGTTCCCGTGGTGGGCTTCTCCAGATAGTTCAGGCAGCGTACCAGGGTAGATTTTCCGGCACCACTCATACCGATGATGCCGTAGATGTCTCCCTTGTTGATATCCAGGCTGATACCCTTTAAGGCTTCTACCTGATTATCTTTACCAATAAAAGTTTTTGTTACATTCTTGATCTGAATGATCGGTTCCATAAGTTCCTCCATTCCAGGTTCGTGCTTTTAAGGGAAGAAAAGCGCAAATTCCTTGAATTCCTAGTACCATGCCATACATTCTAACACAAGAATGCAAGTCTGTCCAGTTCTGCAAATTTCGTCTTAAGCTTCTGCAAACATCGGGGTGGACAGGTATCTGTCACCGGAATCGGGAAGCAATGCTACGACTGTTTTGCCTGCATTTTCAGGGCGTTTTGCGATCTGTGCTGCTGCGTACAGAGCTGCGCCGGAGGTGATTCCTACCAGGATACCTTCCTTATGAGCGATGAGGCGGCCGGTGGTAAATGCCTGATCGGTAGTAACGGTAAAGATCTCATCATAAATGCCGGTATTCAGAACGGAAGGAACGAATCCTGCGCCGATACCCTGCAGCTTATGCGGTCCGGGCTGTCCGCCGGAAAGTACGGGAGAATCTGCAGGCTCTACTGCTACGATCTTCACACCCGGATTCTTGGATTTTAAATAAGTACCAATGCCGGTCACGGTTCCGCCGGTACCTACACCTGCTACGAAGATATCAACCTTGCCATCGGTGTCTTCCCAAATCTCAGGACCGGTGGTAGCTGCATGTGCGGCGGGGTTCGCGGGGTTATCAAACTGTCCGAGGATCACGGCTCCCGGGATGGACTTCTCCAGCTCTTCTGCCTTGGCGATGGCACCCTTCATGCCCTTGGCGCCTTCGGTCAATACCAGCTCTGCACCGTATGCCTTCAGGAGATTACGACGCTCCACACTCATGGTCTCGGGAAGGGTAAGAATGGTTCTGTAACCCTTGGCTGCAGCCACACTTGCCAGGCCGATACCGGTGTTGCCGGAGGTGGGTTCGATGATGGTGGAACCTTCTTTTAAAATACCCTTCTTCTCGGCATCTTCGATCATTGCCAGTGCGATTCTGTCCTTAACGCTTCCTGCGGGATTGAAGTACTCCAGCTTTGCCAACAGTTCTACGCCTTCGATATTCTGATCCTTCGAGTAGTTTGTCACCTTTAAAAGGGGTGTATGTCCGATCAGCTGGGTTGCGGATGTGTAAATCTTACTCATAATAGAATCCTCCTTAAACTTGAAAATGGTGTTTGTTTTTAATTCCTACTTATCTGATATGGATGTTATGGATTTATACTATACTATTCCGCTAGGAATGTCAACTATTATTTTTTAAACTTTTTGAGAGTTGTGCCGTGGAACGGAAAATGGTATGATTTAGGTAATTAATCCGTAGCCCCAACAGCAAGTAAGAAACGCGGCACGCTCGTACTTTAGTACGATGCGCTCATGTCGCAGAGCGTAGCGGTACATAAGCGTGAAAAGTACTCACGCTAAGTACCGACGTCTGCTTACGGCCTGCTTATTCTTACTTGCTGTCGTGACTACTGGGTTATTCATTAATCAGGAAGGAAACACCAATCCATGGCAAATAACATTTACCGCGTTCCTACTATATATAGTGATATCAAAAAAACGACTGAACCTCTCTCAGTCCAGGTACCGGGTTCTAAGAGTATCACGAACCGCAGTCTCCTCCTGGCGATGCTGGCAGAGGGAAAGTCCACGCTGCGTGGGGTGTTGTTCTCGGATGATTCGAGGCATTTTCTTAAATGTGTGCAGGATCTTGGATTTGAGACGACGGTGGATGAGGAGAGTTGTATCGTCACAGTAGAAGGACTGGGAGGAAAGCTTCCCTGTGAAGAGGCTGTGTTAAATGTGGGAAGTGCAGGAACGGCAGCGCGTTTTCTGACGGCTACGTTAGGTGTCTCGGAAGGTGTTTTTCACATGGATTCTTCAGAGCAGATGAAGAGGCGCCCCATGGATCCGCTTCTGTCCTCTCTGGCAGAATTGGGGTGTGAGGTCCGCTGCGAAGGAGAAGATGGGCATTTTCCTTTTACGCTTACCGCTCATGGGTTCGGACAGGATCATATCTCCATCGATATCGGGCACAGCAGTCAGTTTCTGAGTGCGCTGCTGATTGCTTCGACTTTGTCTTCGGAAGATTTTGCGATTCAGGTAGAGGGTACCCATGGGATGGCGTATATCGAAATGACGCAGAAGATGATGGAGCAGTTCGGTGTCTGCGTGGAGCGTCCCACGCCGGATCAGTTCCGTATTCCCGCCGGTCAGCATTATAAAGCATTAGATTATCAGATTGAGCCGGATGTCTCTGCCGCCTGTTATTTCTATGCGATGGTACCGTTACTGGGAATCCCGGTCTGTGTAGAGCATGTGCATTTTGAAAGTCTGCAGGGAGATGTGGAATTCCTGCGTATCTTAGAGAAAATGGGATGTACCGCACAGGATACGGAAAAGGGAGTCCTCCTGCTGCCTCCTTCAGCTTTATCGGACGCCGGAACGCAGACTCCCGCTTTCCATGGTATCACGGTGGACATGTCCTCCTGTTCCGATCAGGCGATCACACTGGCAGCCATCGCACCGTTTGCCGACAGCCCCACCTGTATCACAGGCATCGGGCACATCCGTTTCCAGGAGAGTGACCGTATCCATGCCATCTGTACAGAACTGACCCATATGGGCATCCGCTGCGAAGAGACGCAGGACAGCATCACCATCTATCCGGGGACGCCAAAGCCCTGTACCGTAGCCACCTACGACGACCACCGCATGGCTATGGGGTTTGCCCTCACCGGTCTGCGCACGGAGGGCATCGTGATCGACGATCCCGGATGCTGCCGCAAGACCTTCGAGAATTACTTTGAAGTACTTGACCAGGTGATCACGGAGATATCAGAGGGTTAGGCATATAACTGAAAAAGAGAGCATCCATGGCTCTATATTTCTGCCATGGATGCTCTCTCTTACTTTCTTTGTTCAGTTTATGCTGTTTTCAGCAAAAATGTCTTAGTTCTCCTGACCTTTTACCGCGAAGCATACGCCGGTGTCATCGGGCTTGTCCTCATCGAACTTGTAGTCCTTGCCGGGAAGTACTGCATTCAGGATAATACCGGTCAGCGCACCTACTGCCAGTCCGGACAGGCTGATGGTGATCTCGCCGATGTGGAATGCGATAGCGCCTGCTGCACTGTAGTTGATACCGATGGACAATACCAGGATCAGAGCAGCGATGATAACGTTACGGCTCTTGGTAAAGTCTACCTGAGTCTCTACGATGTTACGGACACCGACTGCAGAGATCATACCGTACAGTACCAGGGATACACCACCGCAGGTAGCGGTAGGCATACAGCCGATCAATGCTGCTACCTTCGGAGAGAAGGAGAACAGTACAGCGAAGCCTGCTGCAATACGGATAACTCTGGGGTCGAATACCTTGGTCAGAGACAGTACACCGGTGTTCTCACCGTAAGTGGTATTCGCAGGAGCACCGAACAGGGATGCAATAATGGTAGCCAGACCATCACCTAACAACGTACGATGCAATCCGGGCTCCTTGATATAGTTGATACCAACGGTGGAAGAAATAGCGGAGATATCTCCGATATGCTCTACCATGGTAGCCAGTGCGATCGGCATAATAGTGATCACGGAAGTAATTAACAAAGAAGTGTTGCCGTCGGACAGTGCCCAGAAAGCAGTCTCATTCCAGTGGATGGGAAGTCCGATCCATGCAGCTTCCGCAACGGGTGTGAAATCCACGCGGCCTAAGATAGCTGCCAACACATAAGAACCAACAACGCCGATGATGATCGGAACGATCTTCACCATTCCCTTACCCCAGATATTGCAGATTACTACCAGTGCAATAGCGACCACTGCGATCAGCCAGTCTGCGGAACAGTTGTTGATAGCGGACTGGGACAGGGTCAGACCGATGGCAATGATGATGGGGCCGGTTACGATGGGCGGGAAGAAACGCATTACCTTGCCGGTACCGAAGATCTTGATCAACAGGGATAATACCAGATACAGCAGACCTGAGCAGGCCACGCCGAAGCAGGCATAAGGAAGCAATGCGGAATTGTCCGCTCCGTCTGCCATAGGTGCGATCGCGGCATAACCGCCTAAGAATGCAAAGGAAGAACCCAGGAATGCGGGTACTTTTCTCTTGGTCAGCAGATGGAACAGTAAAGTTCCCAGACCTGCAAATAACAGTGTTGTGGAAACATCCAGACCTGTCAGCATGGGTACCAGAATCGTGGCACCGAACATTGCGAACATGTGCTGAAGTCCCAGCAGAAGCATCTTGGGCACGCCCAAGGATCTGGCATCGTAAATGCCATTTTCGCCGAGTGTAGTCTTCTCGCTCATTTTTCTCCTCCTGTGTCATAGACATGTGAACTTGTAATATTTGCCGCATAGAGATAGGCAGATAGTCATCTACCTGCCCACACCTATGTGACCTTATTAGTTACATGATAGCTTTTCATCGTTCCACAGTCAAGAAAAAATTTATTCCACTGCATGTTCTTTCAAAAAGTCCAGCCAGATGGGAATATACTGGGCCTTCAGGTGCACTCCGTCATAAGTATAGGATGCCACCATTCCTCCGGTCTCATCACAGATCAGCGGATTCACATCCAGGTAATATATCTTCTCATCATCCGCCAGCTTCGCGATTTCTTCATTCCTGGCTTCGATGCCCTCATTGGTAATATAGTCTCCCTGCCCGGAGCGCTCCGTGGTCACCTTCATGATCGCCTGCAGGTAGATCACCGCATCGGGCTGCAGCTGTTGCAAATGCTGTACTGCCTCCCCGTAAGCCTTCATGAAAGATTCCACCGTACCGGTTCCCATCTCGTTAATACCGATCATCAGATAGATCTTGGCAAACTGCTTCTCGGATAGTGCCTCTTCCACCGTGATCTTTTTCTTCTGCCCCGGCACCGCTACTATTTTCGAATCGAACATCTTATAAATCGTAAGTCCGGTAGAGGCATAAAATGTGGAGGTCTCTTCCAGTCCACCGTATTCATACATTCCCACTGTCCGGGAATCCCCGATGAACACAGCATCATCAAAATAGCTGTCATCCACCGTATGGTAGACCACTTCTTTTGGCAGTTCTTCCGAAGGCTCTGTCGGTTGTGGTTCCTCCGTTGTCATTGTCTCTGTCTGCGTGTCTGCCGATGTCTCTCCGGCTGCCGATGTCTGACTTTCCCCTGTGGGATCTTCTGTGCCTTCCGGGACCGTATCCCCCGATACGGTTCCGTCCTGTTGTCCGGGTTCCGATGTATGACCCATCCGGGCACCGCCTGCCAGCTGCACACCCCTGTTATACAATTCCCGAAGGGGATCCGTATACACCTGCCAGTTGTCCGTCCATGTAAAAAACAGGACTCCCATAAGCAGCAGACTGATGGGAAAGGATAATTTTCTTATCCATTGTCGTAGTTTCTGTAACATATTTCCTATCCTATCCAGATTTTCTAAAAACTAAAGTACATAAATGGGTTATTTCCCTCTAATATAAGTCTCCAGACGCAATACCAGAATACCGCTGCCAGCAATATTTTCATCAGGATCTTATCCTTGCCGTAATCGTACAACTTCTCGATTGCCGGCGTACATGCCAGCCCGGATACGGCTAACAGCCCACCGTAGGTAGACAATGCTTTCCACGCATCCTCATAGCCGCCACTGATCCCCGGTGCCAGCCACATCATTTTATCCAGATAGACCTGCAGCTGTGACAAATCCGTAATGGCAAAGCACATCCAGCTTACGGGAATGATCAGCCACAGATAAATGTGCGGCAGTACTTTCATTTTATGTACGAATTTTAATCTTCCCAGCTGCCGTTCCAGTACAATGCAGATCCAGAGCAATCCGCCCCAGCAGAAAAAGTTCCAGCCGGCGCCATGCCAGAAAGCTGTCAGCATCCATACCACCAACAGATTAAAAATTGTGCAAAGTTCCCCTCGTCTGCTGCCTCCCAGCGGAATATAGACATACCGGCAGAACCATTGCCCCAGTGTCATATGCCATCTGCGGTAAAAATCCCTGACCCCCCGGGCCATATAAGGTCTGCGGAAATTTCTGGGCAGTTCGATTCCCAGCATCCTGCCAAGCCCCATTGCCATCAACGAATATCCCCAGAAATCAAAATAGATCTCCATGGAATAAGCAATGGCTGCCAGCCATGCCAGCGGAGTGGAGATACTCTCGAATCCGGTTACCTGTACTTCATGCCACAGGATCCCTACGCGGTCGGCCAACAGCACTTTGGCTGCCAGTCCTAAGACGAACAGCTTCATGCCGTCCTCCAGTCCCTGCATAGTAAAAGTCCTGTTGTACAGGCTGTCTTTCACCTCACCATAACGGGTAATGGGGCCGGAGATCAGCTTCGGAAACATGACGACATAAGTTGCAAATTTTAAAAAAGAATACTCCCTATCTGCATCTCCGCGATATACATCGATCAGATAAGACAATATCTGAAAGGTATAAAAACTGATCCCCAGAGGAAGTCCCGCAGAACCTCCCCGGCACTTAAACCAGATCAGAATGCCAATGTTAATACTCAATGCTGTCACGAACAACAGCCTCTTGCGCCATAACGTCCTGGGGCTGCGTTTTGCCAGATGCAGCCCGATAAAATAATTACATAAGACGGAAATCATCAAAGGTGCAAGATTTCCTGCATCTCCCATTGCATAAAAGACAATGCTGCCTATAAGCAGTGTCAGGTTTCTGTATTTATGCGGTGTGATTCCATAGACAATCAGGAAAATCGGCAGGAACCACAGCAGAAATTCAATACTGCTGAATATCAAATAAATCACATCTTTCTATTTTCGCTTTACACTTGTACTATCATAGTAGCTTGAAATGAAATGTATTACAACAAAACAATTCTTAATTTTAAATGACATTATTTTACAAATCAGTAATCTTTTTGCAATTATTTCAAACATCGTTTACAATAGTTTTCATACAGACAGAATATCGTCAGGAAAGGATCGTTTTCTATGAAAGAACAGTTATACACAATTCCCTTAAATGATGCCGTAAACGCCCAGGACGAATGTCCTTTCTGCTTCATCCACAGAAGTATCGAACAGGATCTGTTA
>ERZ779898.1023-NODE-1023-length-10404-cov-3.447386_pt1 | contig 10404 bp, 6 predicted proteins | sample MGYA00511902_ERZ779898 | MGnify/ENA primary metagenome ERZ779898 (study PRJEB29588, sample SAMEA2144588) | human gut metagenome | biome: human gut; feature: human-associated habitat; material: faeces | place: Denmark | collected 2008/2010 ...
CCCGGACATTCCTGTCAGAATTACCAGTTTCATGAAAATTCTCCTAACCTTCTTACTTCCGGCTCCAGTCTTACCTGAAACTCCTGTTCTACTTTTTCCTGCACCCTGCGCATCAGCTCTTCCACTTCTGCTGCAGTTGCCTGCCCACGGTTTATAACAAAACCACAATGTTTCTCGGATACCTGGGCATCTCCCACACGATAGCCTCTTAACCCGGCATCCATAATCAGCTTTCCGGCAAAATAGCCTTCCGGCCGCTTAAAGGTACTTCCTGCACTTGGGAATTCCAACGGCGGAGTTCCTGCATGACAGCTTCAATTTTCTCTTTTTCTCCAGATACTAATTTTAACGTTACACCCAGCACTACTTCCCCGGTCTCCATAACACGGCTGTGTCTGTAACTTAAAGAAATCTCTTCTACCGGAACTTCTACCACTTCACCATCTTTGGTCAAAAGATCCGCAGATACTAAAATATCCTTCATCTCTCCGCCATAAGCACCGGCGTTCATCACAACCGCACCTCCGATGCTTCCCGGAATTCCTGCTGCAAATTCCATGCCGCCTAAGGATGCTTCCAGTGCCTTGTGTGCAACCTTCGACAGCAATGCTCCCGCTTCGGCATGAATCATATTTTCCTTTACTTCAATGGAAGAAGCATTTGCGCCAAATTCAATGACCACTCCGGGAATTCCCTTATCGCCCACCAGAAGATTGCTTCCGTTTCCAATAATCGTATACGGAATCTTCTTTGCTCTGCACAATGTGATGACATCCACTGCCTCTTTGATGGTCGGCATCAGAAAAATCTCTGCCATGCCCCCAATCCGGAATGTGGTATGACGGCTCATCGGCTCCTGCAAGCGTATTCTGCTTTCATCTACAATTGTCTTAATGGCTTCTATCCAGTCTTCTCTCACAATTTGCTTCTCCCATTTTTTATTTCTCTATGAAGCCAAAAATGCTACATATCCTTTATATGCTTCATATAAATCTGCTTTACTGATAATCTCCCATGGTGCATGCATATTTAAAACTGCCACACCACTATCAATTACCTGCATTCCATAATTTGCCAGAATATACGCGATGGTTCCGCCGCCACCCTGGTCTACTTTACCTAATTCTGCAGTCTGATATAATACATTACCATCGTCCATCACTGCACGCAATTTTCCAACATATTCTGCACTGGCATCATTAGAACCTGACTTTCCTCTGGAACCGGTATATTTATTAAATACCATTCCTTTTCCAAAATATGCTGCATTTTTCTTATCCATAACGGACGGATAATTGGGGTCAAATGCCGCACTGACATCAGAGGATAATACATGGGAATTCTGCAATGCACGACGCAGTGCAAGTTCTGTATACTGTCCTGCTGCTGCCATCACTTCTGCTGTCATATTTTCAAAAAATCTCGACTGCATCCCGGTTGCTCCCACGCTGCCGATTTCTTCTTTATCTACCAGGAGACATACACTGGTATATTCCGGTGTTTCATTTTTTGCCAGCATTGCCTCAAAGGATGGATACGCACAGACTCTGTCATCATGTCCGTACCCCATAATCATGCTCCGGTCAAATCCATAATCTCTTGCTTCTCCGGCTGGTACTACTTCAATCTCTGCGGACAGGAAATCTTCTTCCTCAATTCCATATTCCTCTTTTAAGATTCCAAGGATATTTTCTTTTACCGTATCCTTGGCATTTTCTTTTTCTTTACCTGCAAGCGGAATACTTCCAATCAGAAGGTCTAAGTTTTCTCCTTCAATAACCTTTGCTGCTTTCTTTTCCATCTGCTCACCGGCAAGATGAATCAGTAAATCACTGACACCAAATACCGGGTCTCCCGGCTTATCTCCAATATTTACCTCTACTACACTTCCGTCTTTCTTCGCCACTACACCATGCAATGCCAGCGGAAGTGTTACCCACTGGTATTTCTTCACACCACCATAATAATGGGTATCTAACATAGCAAGCCCGGTATCTTCATAGAATGGATTCTGTTTTAAATCCATTCTCGGAGAATCCACATGTGCGCCGAGAATCCGCATGCCCTCTTCCATTGGTTTCTTTCCTACAATGAACATAGCAAGTGCTTTTCCATTATTATCTGCATACACTCTTGCACCGGATTCCAGTTTTATTCCTTCTGCAATCACTTTCTTTATATCAAGATATCCTGCTGCCTCTGCCCGCTCTACAAAAGTGTGTACACATTCTCTTTCTGTCTTACATGCTGATATAAATTTACGATACTCTTCTGCAAATTCAAAAACTTTCTTCTTCTCTTCTTCACTGTAATGATTCCATGCTACTTCTCGTTCCATATGAATGAATCTCCTTTTACTCTTCTTCCTCGTCGTCCTTCTTGTTCAGATTTGCCTGTACACGACGATACAATTCCTGAGCTGCATTGTAACCCATCTTCTTCTGTCTGTGGTTAACGGCTGCAGCTTCGCAGATAACTGCCAGATTTCGGCCTGGACGGATTGGAAGGGAATGACATACTACTTTATTTCCAAGTAACTCTGTATATTCTTCCTCAAGACCAAGGCGGTCATACTCATTATCTTTCTTCCAGTCTTCCAGTTTAATTACGAGATCGATATTCTGTTTCTCTTTTACACACTCAACACCGAACAAAGTCTTTACATCAATGATTCCGATACCTCTTAACTCAATGAAGTATCTGGTGATATCCGGTGATGTGCCGGTTAAGGTATGCTCATTGATTTTACGGATTTCTACCACATCATCTGTTACCAGACGATGTCCTCGCTTAATCAGTTCCAGTGCTGCTTCACTCTTACCGATTCCGCTTTCACCGGTAATCAGAAGTCCCTCACCGTAAACGTCTACCAGCACACCATGGATGGTAATACACGGAGCAAGCTCTTCACTTAAAAGATAAATCAGCTCCGCCATGAATTCCGATGTGCTTCTGCCTGTTCCGAATACCGGCACATTATTTTCCTTTGCCCTCTGTAAGAACAGGTCATCCGGCTGTAAATCCCTGCAGAAAATAACACATGGTATATCATATTTTAAGAACCGGCTGTAAATGCTGTCCTTTTCTGAATCATTCAAATGCTGCAGGTATGTATATTCTACCATACCGATAATCTGTACACGGGACTGCTCGAAATGTTCAAAATATCCGCTCAGCTGTAATGCCGGACGGTTTACATCCGCAAGTCTGATGCGGTGTCCCTTTAATTCCATATCCTCAATATATTTCTTTAACTGCAGTTTTTTTACGATTTTCTCAATTCCTACACCTTCCATGGCATGACTCCTTCCTTATCTTCGCCCCTGTATTTTTATAATTCTTTACTGTTCTAATAATTTGAAACGATCTACCAGTTCATCTAAAGAAGTTGCCTCTGCAGACAATTCTTCACTGGTTGCTGATGCCTCCTGGGATGCTGCAGAATTGGTCTGAATAACATCATCAATCTGTTTTACACCATCTTCAATTTCTTTTACTGACACTGCCTGGCGGTCAGAAGCAATTCTGATATTAGCAACTTCTGTAATAATAGTATCCAGTTCTGTAATAACCTTATTTAATGATTCCGATGTCTGCTGTGTTACTTCATTTCCATGTTCTACTTCTACCTGGTTTGTCTCCAGTAAATGCTTGGATGTCTCTGCAGATTCTGCACTGCTTTCAGCCAGCATACGAATCTGCTCCGCAACAACTGCAAATCCCTTTCCTGCTTCTCCGGCTCTTGCCGCCTCAATGGATGCATTCAGGGAAAGAAGGTTAGTCTGGCTTGCAATACCATCAATTTCAGTAATAACTCTTTCCAGCTCTTTGGATGTTGTCGAGATACGTTCCATTGCCTCCATAAGTTCCCGCATCTTGTTCTGGCTGACATTTGCTTCCATTCCTACGCTCTTTGCACGGTCATGTACAATATCTGTTGACTTGCTGTTTGCAACAACCTGCTCTGTAACCTTTGAAACATTCTCCACCAGATTATCTACTGCAATAGACTGGTCTGTTGCACCCTTTGCCAGATCCTGGGAGCTGATTGCAAGCTGTTCAGAACCGGCGGCTACCTGATTAGAAGATTCCTTAATCAGACATAATGTACTGCTTACGTTCTGGATGGTGCTTACCAGTTCTTCCATCACTGTTTCAAATTCTCCCACATATGCTTCTTTGCATGAAGAATGTACGGTATAATTACCCTGTGCAAATTCTTTTAAAATATTCTGTAAATCGCCAACAATTTTCTGTAAAGTATCTTCCATATTACGGAACTGGTTTGCCAGTTCTCCGATTTCATCTTCTGACTGATAAGTTACTTTCTCATGTAATTCTCCATGGGAAAGATGCTCTGCTACATCTTTTAATTCCCGGATTGGTTTTACAATATAATAAATTAACCACTTGGATTCCCGGCCGGTTAAAGTAACACTTACTACTACGATTGTCAGCATAATCACAATGCAGATAACCAGAACCGGAATACGGAACGCATCCGGCACCACTGACAGCAGAATCAATCCCAGGCAGGCTAACGCTACTGTTGTAAAATACAGCCTGAATATCATGTTAAATGCATCATTAACTTTTTTCTTGATACTTTTGTTTTTGAATTTTTCTTCTTTGGTCATAGTGATTCTCCTTTTTCTTTTTCTTTTTCTTTTTCTTTTTCTTTTTCCTCTCCCCTGTGGAAAAAGCGGAATACTTCTTCCGCTGCTTTTTCGTTCATCGCTTCTGTTCCAGACAATTCTTCTATGGATGCACTGCGAATTGCGTCTAAGGACTGGAACCTTCGCATCAGTGCCTTTCTTCGTGCCGGCCCGATTCCCGGGATATCATCCAGCACAGAATGTACCTGTTCCTTACTTCGTAAAGAACGATGATATTCTATGGCAAACCGATGTGCTTCATCCTGTATTCTTGTAATCAAATGAAATCCTTCACCGGAAGTGTCTATCGGTATCTCTATATTCTGATAATATAATCCTCTCGTCCTGTGATGATCATCTTTTACCATTCCACAGACCGGTATGGAAAGATGCAGTTCATCCAGCACCTGAAGAGCTATATTTACCTGACCTCTTCCACCATCCATCATAATCAAATCCGGGAATTTTGTAAATCCCCCATATTGGTCATCCAGTCCTTTTTTTTGTAAAATTTTCCTTTCTTCCTGTCCATGGGTAAATCTGCGAGTCAGAACCTCGTGCATGGATGCATAATCATCCGGTCCCGTAATAGTTCTTAACTTAAATTTCCGGTAATCACTGCGCTGTGGTTTTCCCTTTTCATAAACCACCATGGAACCTACCGTTTCAAATCCATTGATATTGGAAATATCATAGGCTTCCACACGTTCTAACTTTTCTAAATCCAGCCAGGATGCAATTTCTTTCATTGCACCGATTGTCCTGCCTTCTTCACGCTTTAGCTTTTCCCTGTCCTGGGACAATACCAGTGCGGCATTTTTCTCTGCCAGCTCTACCAGTTTTTCCTTCATTCCTTTCTGTGGTACCCGGAGTACTACCTTCTGACCACGCTTCTTAGTCAGCCAGTCTTCAATAACTGCTGCATCCTCAACTGCATATTGCAGCATGATTTCCTTTGGGATATATGGTGTTCCGGAATAGAACTGCTTCAAAAATGTTGCCAGTATCTGTTCCTTACTGTCTTCATTGGCAATAGTTACATAAAAGTGTTCTCTTCCTATAAGCCTGCCACTCCGGATAAAGAATACCTGAACTACCGCATCCCGGTCATCGGCTGCAAGAGCTATTATATCTTTATCCTCTCCGTCGGAACTGGTGATTTTCTGCTTCTGCGCCACCTGTTTTACACTATTTAGAAGTTCCCGGTACTCAATTGCCCGCTCAAAATCCATATTTTCCGATGCCTGCATCATCCGCTCTTCTAATTCTTTTAAAACCGGCTGATAATTGCCATTTAAGAAATCTACTGCCTGATTGATTTTCTCCCGGTACTCCTCTTTGGAAATATAACCCTGACAGGGTGCCTGACACTGATGAATATGGTAATTAAGGCACGGACGTTCTTTTCCAATATCTCTTGGCAATACCCGGTTGCAGGTTCTTAAATGATAAATTTTTTTCAACAAATCTATCGTATCTTTCACCGCACCGGCACTGGTATATGGACCAAAATATCTGGATTTGTCTTTTTTCAGCTGACGGCAAAAGAGAACCCTGGGGAATTCTTCCCCCAGAGTCACCTTTATATAGGGATAAGTCTTATCATCCCGGAGCATGGTATTATACTTCGGTCTGTACTCTTTTATTAAATTGCATTCTAATACCAGTGCTTCTAATTCCGAATCAGTGATAATATATTCAAACCGGGTAATCTTCTTTACCATCTGGTCTTTCTTGATTCCTTCGTCATGACACGCCTGAAAATACTGACGTACCCGGTTCCGAAGGCTTACTGCCTTACCTACATAGATAATGGCATCACTGGCATCATGCATGATATAGACCCCCGGCTGATTCGGAAGCTTCTTTAATTCTTCTTTAATATTAAACGTCATTCCCGTTCTCTTCTTTTTGGTCCTCTTCTTCCTTCTTTTCCTCATCCGGATCCGGCAGCCCTTTTAACTCACGGAATATCTTCATAAATTCTTTACCCGTAATGGTTTCATGTTCATATAAATAATCCGCAATATGGTCTAATACCTCGCGATTCTCTTCTAAGAGCTGATATGCCTCCTGATAGCAGTTATGAATCATGGTACGGACTTCTTCATCAATCTGTGCCGCTGTCTCATCGCCGCAATTCAAATGTGCTGCACCATCCAGATATGCATTATCTACAGAAGCCAAACTCATCATGCCAAATTTATCTGACATACCAAACTGTGTAATCATTGCCCTTGCAATCTTGGTCGCATTTTCAATATCATTTGCTGCTCCACTGGTTGCAGAATGGAATACCAGTTCTTCTGCTGCACGGCCTGCCATATAAGTCGTTATCTTGGCAATTAATTCATCCTTGGTCTCAAGAAATTTCTCTTCTTCCGGTGTCTGCAAGGTGTATCCCAATGCCCCCATGGTTCTTGGTACGATAGTAATTTTCTGTACCGGTTCTGTATTCTTCTGTAATGCAGTAACCATTGCATGACCTACTTCATGATAAGAAACAATCTTCTTCTCATGATTACTCATGGCACGGTCTTTCTTCTCTTTTCCACCAACTGCCACGATTTCAAAGGCTTCAAACAAATCACTCTGATTTACAAATTTACGGTTATGTTTTACTGCATTAATAGCCGCTTCATTAATCATATTTGCAAGATCGGAGCCAACCAGTCCAGCACTTGCCAGAGCAATTGCTTCCAAATCTACGGATTCATCCATATGCACATCTTTGGAGTGTACCTTCAGCGTCTCAAGACGACCCTTCAAATCCGGTTTATCTACAATAATTCTACGGTCAAACCGGCCCGGGCGAAGTAACGCTTTATCCAGTACTTCCGGACGGTTTGTTGCTGCCAGAACTAAAAGCCCCTTTGAAGTATCAAATCCATCCATCTCTGCCAGCAGCTGGTTTAAGGTCTGCTCACGCTCGTCGTTGCCGCCTAAGGAACCGTCGCGCGGTTTGCCGAATCTGCTGTCACGGCTCTTGCCGATGGCATCAATCTCATCAATAAATATGATACATGGTGCCTGTTTCTGGGCATCCTTAAACAAATCTCTTACCCGGGATGCACCGACACCTACAAACATCTCTACAAAGTCAGAACCGGCCAGTGAGAAGAACGGAACATTTGCTTCTCCGGCAACTGCCTTGGCAAGCAGCGTTTTACCGGTTCCAGGAGGTCCTACAAGCAATGCTCCCTTCGGAAGTTTTGCTCCGATTTCACGGTATTTTTTCGGATTATGCAGGAAATCTACCACTTCCTGTAAAGATTCTTTTGCTTCATCCTGTCCGGCAACATCCTTAAAGGTTACACCGGTTGTCTTTTCTACATATACTTTGGCATTGCTCTTGCCGACTCCCATCATTCCGCCGCCGGCCTTCTTCATGACTGCGCCAAAAATAATCCAGATAATAATCAAAGGCAATACAATACTTAAAATATTAAATACCCATGTCGATGTATTATTCGGAATATATCCGTCAATTTCTACCTTGTGTTTATTTAAGAGATCTAATAAATTTTCATCTTTAATAAATCCGGTATAATAGGTCATCTTTACCAGCGCCTTATCATCTGACTTTGGTGTGATATTATACTGGTTTGCACCTACTTCGACCTTTTCTACCTTGTCATCCTTTACCATCTGGACAAATTCCGTATAGGTAATCCGCTGGGAAGTCATATCTGCACTGCAACGGTTTAAAAGACTCATAAAGAACAGCGTCACAAGAGTAATGATAACAAATGCCAGTATCATCTGGCCATTACCGCCCTTTTTATCGCCGTTCTGATTATTATTCCCATTATTCTGGTTATTATTTCCACCATTCTGATTATTATTTCCATTATTAAACAGGTTATCCATTGTATCCTCCGTATATGATTCTCGAAACTCTCCCAAAATATAGTTCTTATTATATGTAATCTGCCCGGATAAATCAATAATAACTCTGTTAAGTTTTCCTTTCTTTTCTAAATATTTTATAAATTTTTGTGGATTTATTTTTACTGTCGTTGTATAATAGACTAAGTTTGAGAAAAAATGAGACCGACGGCGCATTCACTGTCGGTCTATCTAAGTTTTAACCATATACACACATTTAAGGAGGAACTACCATGCCTGTAAAATACGTCTTTGTCACCGGTGGAGTTGTTTCCGGTCTCGGAAAAGGCATTACTGCTGCATCACTTGGCCGTCTGTTAAAAGCCAGAGGCTACAAGGTTACTATGCAGAAATTTGACCCGTATATCAATATTGACCCGGGTACCATGAACCCAATCCAGCACGGTGAAGTTTTCGTTACCGATGATGGAGCAGAAACCGACCTGGATTTAGGCCATTATGAACGTTTCATTGATGAAAGTCTTACCAAGAATTCTAACGTTACTACCGGAAAGGTTTACTGGTCTGTACTTCAGAAAGAACGCCGTGGAGACTTTGGTGGAGGTACTGTTCAGGTAATTCCACATATTACCAATGAAATCAAGAGCCGATTCTACCGTAACTTTACTTCCAATGATACCCATATTGCCATCATTGAAGTAGGTGGTACTGTTGGAGATATTGAAAGCCAGCCTTTCTTAGAGTCCATCAGACAGTTCCAGCATGAAGTCGGACATGAAAATGCAATTCTGATTCATGTAACACTGATTCCTTATATCAAGGTATCCGGTGAATTAAAGACCAAACCGACACAGTCCAGCGTAAAAGAATTACAGGGAATGGGTATCCAGCCGGATATTATCGTATGCCGTTCCGAGCATCCTTTAGACCAGGGCTTAAAAGATAAAATTGCTTTATTCTGTAATGTGCCAAATGACCATGTGCTGCAGAATCTGGACGTAGAATATCTCTACGAAGCACCACTTGCCATGGAAAAAGAAAATCTGGCAAAGGTTGCCTGTGATTCTCTTCATCTTCCATGTCCGGAGCCGGATTTAAAAGACTGGACCGATATGGTTGAAGCATTACGCAATCCGATTCAGGAAGTAAATATCTCCTTAGTCGGAAAATATACACAGCTTCATGATGCTTATATCTCTGTTGTAGAAGCATTAAAACATGGTGGAATTGCCGAGCGTGCAACCGTTAATTTAAACTGGGTAGATTCCGAATTATTAAATGATGAAAACGCAGAAGAAATTCTTGGTAATTCTGACGGAATTATTGTACCGGGTGGTTTCGGTGACCGTGGTGTAGAAGGAATGATTACTGCTGCAAAATATGCAAGAGAACATAAAATTCCATACCTTGGTCTCTGTCTTGGTATGCAGGTTGCTATCATTGAATATGCAAGACACGTCTGCAAACTCAATGACGCGCACAGCATCGAATTGGACCCGAATACCACACATCCTGTTATTGCTCTGATGCCGGATCAGGATGGCATTGAAGACATCGGTGGAACCTTACGTCTCGGTTCTTACCCATGTGTTCTGGATACTGCTTCCCTTGCTTATCAGGTTTACGGAGAAGAAACCATCCACGAAAGACATCGTCACAGATACGAAGTGAACAATGATTACCGTAACATTCTTACTGAAAACGGTATGAAGCTGTGTGGTCTTTCTCCGGATGGACGTATCGTAGAAATGGTAGAAATTCCTGGACATCCTTGGTTCGTTGCAACCCAGGCCCATCCAGAATTAAAATCCAGACCAAACCGTCCACATCCTTTATTCAAAGGCTTTATTAAAGCAGCAACTGAAATCAGAAAGCAGAAATAGACTTTATTTTAAAAACA
>ERZ779898.1031-NODE-1031-length-10350-cov-3.585430_pt1 | contig 10350 bp, 9 predicted proteins | sample MGYA00511902_ERZ779898 | MGnify/ENA primary metagenome ERZ779898 (study PRJEB29588, sample SAMEA2144588) | human gut metagenome | biome: human gut; feature: human-associated habitat; material: faeces | place: Denmark | collected 2008/2010 ...
ATAACCTTTCAGTGTTGAAAATAATAAATCCTTCATACATCAAGCCCTTTCACCTGATTATTCTTTCTATACTTTACACGCATTTTCAAAAAGAGGCAAGGTTCTGAGAAAATTCTCAGTTCCCTGCCTCTTCTATAATATCTTTGTTTTATATCCGTTTCACCGGATGTCCGCCCTGATACTTTTTCTGGTATCTGGTATTAGCAGATCTTGCAAATCCATCCTTCCGGAGCTTCAATACGTCCCATCTGGATTCCGGTCAGAGTATCATAAAGTTTCTTGGTTACAGGTCCCATTTCTTCCATTCCACTTGGAATTAAGATTTCTTTGCCGTGGTCAACAATCTTTCCGATTGGAGAAATAACTGCTGCTGTTCCGCAAAGTCCTGCCTCTGCGAAGTCTTTTACTTCATCGAAGTATACTTCTCTGTGTTCTACTTTCATTCCAAGATAATGTTCTGCAACATATACCAGTGAACGACGTGTAATGGATGGCAGAATAGAATCTGACTTCGGTGTAACCAGTTTATTATCCTTGGTAACGAAGATGAAGTTTGCTCCACCTGTCTCTTCTACCTTAGTTCTTGTCTTAGGGTCTAAGTACATATTCTCATCAAATCCGTCTGCATGTGCAGTTACGATTGCATGAAGACTCATTGCGTAATTCAGACCAGCTTTGATATTACCGGTTCCGCAAGGTGCTGCACGGTCATAGTCACTGACACGGATGGTAATTGGCTTTGCGCCACCCTTGAAATATGGTCCTACCGGTGTACAGAACATACGGAACTGATATTCATCCGCTGGTTTTACACCGATTACAGGATTTGTTCCCATCATGTATGGTCTGATGTAAAGTGTTGCACCGGAACCATATGGTGGAACATATGCTGCATTTGCTTCTACTACCTTCTGTACTGCATCTACAAAACGCTCTTCTGGGAATACCGGCATTTCCAGTCTGCGTGCTGAATCTGCAAGACGGCTTGCATTTAAGTCAGGTCGGAAAGTAACGATATGTCCATCCTCTGTTGTATATGCTTTCAATCCTTCAAATACGGTCTGTGCATACTGGAATACACCCGCGCATTCATTCAATACAATATCTGCATCATCGGTTAAAGTTCCCTCATCCCATGCTCCGTTTTTGAAATTTGATACATATCTCTTATCGGTCTTTACATAACCGAATCCAAGATTAGACCAGTCTAAGTCCTTCTTTTCCATAATAACATCCTCCATTCATTTGTCGCAAATAGATGTTATAACCTGGTGTTATAGCTTTCTATTGTTCTATGTTTTTTCATTATTTTAGTCCTATAAAAGCTATTTGTCTAGTATTTTTTTCTAGGAATACATAATTTTCTCACTGCCAAACATTTTCGCCAGTACCATTGATAAAATACCGGTATAAATAAGGTTGCTGACAAGACATGCCACAATATTGATTCCGCTGTAGGAGAAATCAAAAATTCCGGTCATGCCCTGCACACTGTTATAGAAAGGAATCAGATACCAGTAAAATTCCTTCGGTGCTCCGCTTCCAAGCATGGATGTAACGGAAATTACCATTACCACAACCATCAGCGGCATAATCATAGAACCGGCTTCCTTTACTGTCTTTGCAAATGCTGAAATTACAGCTAATGCTCCAACCAGTACCAATACTGTGGTAAGAATCACCAGCAATAAAAGGATATAATCGGTGACGCTGTATACGCTGGCATCCATTGCATTGGATTCTGTTCCCATTAATTTTGGAAGGGATAACATAGTACCCACAAAACTGGAAATTCCACTTAAAAGTCCGATAATACCAAGGCTGATGATTTTACCCATGGCAAGCTGTCCACGTTTCATCGGTGTTACCAATAAGGTAGCAATGGTTCCTCTCTCCTTTTCCCCTGCTATGGATTCCGGTGCAATTGCCATACATCCTGAGAAAAGGAATATCATAAGCAGCATTGGAAGCATCATGGAGAAAATCTGTCCGGTGCTGTCTTCCTTGCTGGCAAGGTCATATTCTTCGTCACCGCTGTTGACATCGAACTTATTTGCCATAGAAGCTTCATATCCATCTAATACAGAAGCCATAATCTGATAACATGCCGTGGATTCGGTATCTGCGGAATTATAATATAAGGCTACCTGCGGAGCCGGTGTGGTAGCAGTCATGCTGTCATATGCCAGTACATCTGCTTCAAAATTTTCCGGAAATACCATCAGCATTTCCGCATCTTTATCGGTTACCGCCTGCTTCATATCCTCTTCGCTGACACCATCCCGGTCTAAATATTCCACATTGATATCACTGCCTTTTATCATGGCTGAAACCGTGGATGGCATATTTTCTGCATAAATACGATAGGTATAATCCTCATCTGCTTCAAATCTGGAGGTCAGTCCGCTGCCCATGAAGCTGTACATGATATAAATCATTAAGCCCGGCATCAAAATCGTCGTAAATACCATTCTCTTATCCCCGAAGAAGCGGGCAAGTTCTTTCTTTATAATTGTCATAAGATTGTTTCTCATTCTGCTTCACCTACCGTTTCTTCATAGATTTCAAAGAATCTGTCTTCTAATGATTTGCCATTTTTCACTGCCTCTAATGTATCGCAGATAATCATTTCTCCCTTGATGATAATTCCGACTCTGTCACAGATTTTCTCAATCAGGCTGAAAATGTGGGTAGAAACGATGATGCTCTTTCCTTCTTTCTTAAGCTCTAACAGGAAATCCGTTACTACTTTGGCTGTCAGAACATCAAGTCCGTTGGTCGGTTCATCAAAGATAATGATTTCCGGGTCATGGACTAAGGAAATAACCAAAGAAACCTTCTGTTTCATACCGGTTGACATATCCTTTACTTTCACTTCTGCAAACTGTGTGATGCCGAAGCGGTCAAAAAGTCTCTTCTTTCTTTCATCCCGGACAGCCGGCTCTACTCCGTATAAATCCGAAAAGAAATTATATAAATAATTTGGTGTAAAAAAGCCCTCTAATTTCAGTTCACTGGTCAGAAAGCCGATCTTACCACGGACTTCTTCCGGTGCATTAACAATACTGCTGCCATCTAAAACAGCATCTCCGGAATCCGGTTTAATCAGTGTTGCCAGCATACGAAGTGTGGTTGTCTTTCCGGCTCCGTTTGGTCCAAGCAGTCCAAACACCTCTCCCCGATAAGAAGTAAATGATAAATCATGCACTGCAATTCGCTTCTTCTCATTGGTTTTCTCAATCTTTTGTTGTTTCTGGGATAATGTAAAGGTCTTATTGAGACCCTTTACCTTCATAATCTCCTCCATAACTTCTCCTTTCAGTTATCGTCTTGATTGTACTATTGTATTATTACATTTGTGTACCTGTGCGTCAAGCACTATTTTTTTCAACGGTTAGTGCTTTCCTTTTACTTTCCGGTATTTCCAGGTAAAGGAAGCAAAAAGCACTGAACAGATTTGATTCTCCATTCAATGCTTCTTATGTTCTTCTTAAAAATTCTCAAAATTATGCTGCAGATAATCCTCTAAATCCTGATAGTCATCCGGTGCTTTCATTTCACCATCAAACTGATATTCATAACGTCTTAGGAATTCATCCGGCCCACTGGTTCTGCCTGCTGCATGAATAATCAAAAGCCAGTACGTTACAAATGCAAGTATACCAACTACAGCTGTTACAATACCTGCAACTGCCATTCCATGGTTCTGTTTTTGTTTCACCAGATGTATAATTCCAAAAACAATTGCCAGAATTGCAGTTATAATATTGATTCCGGTGCAAAATAATACCAGTGAAATCAGCCCCAACACCATGGATGCAACTGCGAAACCTTTTCCCGGCTCCTCTTTCCGGTTATCTGCCGGACGCTGATTGTAATTCGGCGGGTACGGATTCCCATACTGCGGATTCTGATTTTGATTCAACGGATATGGATTCCTGTTATCTGGATACATTCTGCTTCACCAATTCCTTTTTAATAATAGTAGCTATATTCCAAAGAACTTAATGATACTGCACCAACGATGCACAGGATAAGTACCAGCACCAGAAGTGCAATGGTAATAATACTGCAGACAATACCTGCTGTTGCCATTGGTGAATGCTCGTTTTTCTTATTATAAAGAATACCAAGGATTAATCCTACAATTGCACAAGGAAGTCCTACAATCCAGAAACAGATTGCCGGGATGGATATAATTCCCAGTACCATGGATGCAATTGCCATTCCTTTTCCGGATGAAGCCGGCTGGTTGTAACCATACTGTGTCTGGTCGAAGCTTCCATATGCCTGCTGCTGTGGCTGCTGATAAGTTCCATATCCCTGCTGGGACTGGTCATAACCATAGTTCTGCTGTGCATACTGCTGATTCTGGTTATAAGCCTGCTGGTCATAATTCTGCTGTGGCTGTTCATATGCCTGCTGTGGCTGGCTATATGTCTGCTGTGGCTGACTATATGTCTGCTGTGGCTGGCTATACGTCTGCTGTGGCTGGCTATATGTCTGCTCATTCGTTCCATTTTCAGTGTTGAAATTTTCTTCACTCATTATAATACATCCTCCATTAGTATAAAATATTTTCTCCCATTTATTGTAGCAAATGCCTACCTCCATTACAAGAAAAATAAGTGAAATCATAAAATTTTTATAAACTTTTTCTCATATATTTTATCATAAACTTTGCAAATCCGGAAAAAATGGTTATAATGAAGCATATTTATACTCATTACTTGCTTTTTTGTAAGTAAAAGTCTATAATTCATCTGACAAGACACCTGTATTTACAGATGTAAAAGAAAGGAATATCACATATGAGTACATTAAATTTGACATTGTTGACTGATCTTTATGAGATGACAATGATGCAGGGATACTTTAAAACCGGCAACCGTGATGTGGCTGTTTTTGACGCTTTTTACCGCACCAATCCATGTGATGGCGGTTATGCAGTCTGCGCGGGATTAGACCAGATGATTGACTATATCAAGAATCTTCATTTTGACGAAGAGGATATTTCCTATTTAAGAAGTTTATCCATCTTTGATGAAGACTTTTTAACTTATTTAAGTAACTTTAAATTCTCCGGTGATATCTATGCAATTCCGGAAGGAACTCTGATTTTTCCAAGAGAGCCTCTTGTAAAAGTGGTTGCTCCGATTATGGAAGCCCAGTTAATCGAAACTGCAGTCTTAAATATCATCAACCACCAGAGCCTGATTGCCACCAAGGCTGCCCGCGTATGCTACGCTGCCCAGGGTGATGGCGTCATGGAATTTGGGTTAAGACGCGCCCAGGGTCCTGATTCCGGAACCTACGGCGCCAGAGCTGCTGTTATCGGCGGCTGTAAAGGTACTTCCAACGTCCTTGCCGGTCAGATGTTTGACGTCCCGGTACTTGGAACCCACGCCCATAGCTGGATTATGAGTTTTCCGGATGAATATACCGCCTTTAAGAAATATGCAAAGCTTTATCCATCTGCCTGCATCCTTCTTGTCGATACCTATGATACTTTAAAATCCGGTATGCCAAATGCCATCAAGGTATTTAAAGAAATGAGAGATGCCGGCATTCCGCTTACCTACTACGGAATCCGTATGGACAGTGGCGACCTTGCTTATCTTTCCAAGAAAGTCCGCAAAATGTTAGATGATGCCGGATTCCCGGACGCAGTTATCTCCGCTTCCAATGATCTGGATGAGTATCTGATTGAAAGCTTAAAGATTCAGGGGGCTACCATTACTTCCTGGGGTGTTGGAACCAACTTAATTACTTCCAAAGACAATCCTGCTTTCGGTGGTGTATACAAGCTGGCTGCTATCCAGAATGAAGCCGGTGAATTCATTCCAAAGATTAAGCTTTCCGAAAATGTGGAAAAAGTTACAAATCCTGGCAATAAAAATGTTTATCGTATTTATGATAAAGAAACCGGTAAGATTAAGGCTGACCTTATCTGTCTGGTGGGCGAAGTCTTTGATGAATCCAAGGACATGAAGCTCTTTGACCCGAACGCCCCATGGAAGAAAACAACTCTTCCTGGTGGAAGCTATACACTGCGTGAACTTCTTGTTCCGGTTTTCCAGAAGGGCGAATGTGTTTACGAATCTCCAAGTGTTATGGATATTCAGCGTTACTGCACCAGAGAAAAAGATACCATCTGGGATGAGACAAAACGTTTCGTAAATCCACAGGAAATCTACGTTGATTTATCTGACAAATTATATGAAATGAAAACTGCTCTCTTAAATAAAGAGCATATGTAACTCGCAACTACGAGAAACACGCTTTGCGAGTTTCTCGAGTTATCGCGGTGCTCGCCAAATCTGAGTAGAAAAGAAGTTCGCTCAAGCAAGCTTGGCTCCTTCTTTTCTACTCAGATTTTTCTCGCTACTCGCGTAAAAAAAGAAACCTCCTTTACCGTTTTCCCGGCATAAGGTGGTTTCTTTATATAAGTAATAATGCCCTCTGTTGTTTTTCTTTTCTACAGCATACACTCGTTTATTCACATTTTTTTCAGCTTAGTTGAATCCCACAATCTTCTGGGTCAGCTTATAAGCTGCAACAGAAATCTTTCTTCCACCCTTACCCGGGAGATTCATGGACTGTCCTAAAATTCCCCTTCTTAAATGATGGAAAAGACGAAGGTCATAACCTTTGATATAAGACCAAAGTTCCCGTTTCTTCATGAGATTTTCTTCTGTCTCGGAACGCAGGCAAAGTACTGTTGATACTACAGTAATAATTTCAAGGTAATTAAACATATATTTTCTTAATTTGGGGTTTGCAATTTTCCACAAATTCACTTCTTCTATCATCAGTTTATTTACCTTAATCTGCTGATCAATTCTTCCAATCATAACCTTTTCATTGACAGACTGGTCTTCCCTTCCGATAAAATAACGATAGAAATCCACATTCATATAATACATGGTCTTTACATATGGCAACGGATTGTATACAAAAAGATTATCCACATAGAAGGTGTGTCTTGGCAGCTCAAGTCCGCAATCCTTTAATAACTGGGTACGGTAAATAACAGAATGCATCAGAATATAATGCCCCTTGCTGATATGCCTTACATCAGACCATGTAAAGACTTCATTTTCCGGGAACATTCTGGTATATTTCATTACTTTTTTATGGTCTGCGCCCTGCTTCTCATATACGAAATTGCTGATAAACATATCAAGAGTAGTACTTCCGCCCACAAGTTCCCGTAATTTAGCAAGAATCTTGTGATAGCTCTCTTCATCTACCCAGTCATCACTGTCTACCACTTTAAAATACAGTCCGGTTGCATTGGCAATACCGGTATTTACAGCTGCACCGTGTCCACCATTTTCCTGATGGATTGCCTTAATAATAGTAGGATATTTCTTCTGATAACGGTCAGCAATCTCTGCTGTAGCATCCTTTGAGCCGTCATCTACGATTAAAATCTCCACATCATCTCCACCTGTTAGCAGTGTTTCAATACAATGTTCCATATAATCCTGTGAATTGTAACATGGAATGGTTACTGATAATAATTTCATTCTTTTTCTCCAATCGTTTTTCGAAACATTTTATTTTAAAAGTTCTTTGGTAAGTTCTAATGCTTTCTCTGTCATGGCATCAATATTATAATATTTGTATTCTGCCAGTCTTCCCAAAAGATGCATGTTCGGATATTTTCCGGTCAGTGCTTTATATTTTTCATATAATGACTGATTTTCTTCATTTAAAATGGCATAATAAGGAATCTCTCCTTCTGCTCCACTGTATGCAAATGGATATTCCTTTACAATCGTGGTTCCATCTGCCTGCTGCCCAGTCAGATACTTAAACTCTGTAATTCTGGTATAATCCTCGCTTACCGTATAATTTACAACACTGTGTCCCTGATAATCCGGTTTGTCATAATATTCAAAATCAAAGCGGAGTGAACGATATGGCAGTCTTCCATAACAGCATGCAAACAACTCATCCAATGCTCCGGTATAAATGACATTTCCTTCGAATTTCTTTCCATCAAAATAAATGCCGTCCTCTGTAAATTTCAGTACCTCTCCGGCATCTACACCAGTTCTCACCTCAATGCCCGGATGGTCTAACATCTTTTCGAACATTGCAGTATAACCGTCCTTTGGCATACCCTGATATTTATCCTGGAAATATCTGTTATCATAAGAAATCAGCACCGGCACACGTCCTGTTACCTCCGGGCTTATCTCCTCTGGTTTCTGTCCCCACTGCTTCATCGTATAATAAAGGAAAACATTTTCGTATACATAATCCGCAATCTTCCGGATATCTGCATCTTCATTTTCCCGTAATTTCATAATTGGAACCCGGCTTCCCTCTCCGTATGCGGCAATCAGCTTCTGCTCTAACCGGTCTGCCTGCTCTTTCCCATAAACCATATGTAAAGTATTCAGGTTAAATGGTACCGGAATCAATGTCCCATGCACATTTGCTACTACCTCATGGCCAAAGAAATACCAGTCTGTAAATCTTGACAGATACTGATATACTTCTTCCTTATTTGTATGAAAAATATGTGGACCATATTCATGTATTACAATTCCATGGTCATCCGGTCTGTCATAACAGTTTCCTGCAATATGATTTCTCCGTTCCAATAAAAGAACCTTCTGCTTTCCTTCTTCTGCCAGCTTTCTTGCTGCCACACTGCCGGCGATTCCGGCTCCGATTACAATGCTGTCGTACATTTCTGTTCTCCTTCCCCCTTGGTAATCCTCATTCAATTATACACATTTGTCATTTGTTTTCCAATTCATTTTTTCTTAGGATTTCTTTAAGGCACTTCGTTTACAATTTATTCATATTTTATTTACAGCCTTCTAACAATCCGGGCACATTGTTTTCACATTCTGCTTTTATACTATAACTAAGCTGAGAAAGAAAAAAGCGATAATTTTATTTTTTCATAGACCTTGCATCTGATGCAAGGTTCCTCCCAAAAAATAGTGTTTTTAACACTTACCATAAAAAATCTTTTTCATATGAAAGGCCGGTGATAATCACCGGCTCCCTCTTTTTTCTATGGCTTTTCTGCTATTCTTCCTTATATCTGTCATTTCCAAGACGAATGTTCATATATCCTGTGTATCTGGAAAATGCTGCCGGAATCGGATACTGTTCTTCCGTTTCTTTCACATCCACAAAGAGCATATTCTGATACTCCTGCTCTGTCTCATCAATCTGCACTGCATATCCTGTCATATGCCATTCAATATGGGAAAAAATATGTCTGCTGTCTTCTAATTTTTTCAAACGAATCGGTGACAACCCCATTTTCTTAAGATAGGTAATAACTTCCTCTTCCTTAAGATGCCCTTCCACATTTGGAAATTCATAGAGTCCAGCTAAAAGTCCCTTGTTGGCCCGTTTATGCAAAAGGACCTTATCCTCTGCCTTTATAACAAGAACTGTTCTGTCCTCTATCCTTCTTGCCTTCGCCTTGCTCTTTACCGGAAGTTCTCTCCAGCGTCCGCTCTTTTGTGCCCGGCAGACTTCTTTCCAAGGACATGCTTCACATAAAGGTGCCCCATTCGGCAGACATACCGTTGCACCAAGCTCCATCAGTGCCTGGTTAAAAGCTCCCGCCCTGTTTTCCGGCATAATTTCCAATAAGTCCTTCTCCATTGCCGTCCGCACAGATGCTTTCATGATATCCGCATCATCCTCTGTTACCCGGGATATGACACGGAGCACATTTCCATCCACTGCCGGTACCGGAATGCCAAATGCGATAGATGCGATGGCTCCTGCCGTATAATGACCAATTCCTTTCAACTTTGTCAGTGCCTCATAATCTGCCGGAAGCTCTCCATGATAATTCTCCATGACCGTCTGTGCTGCAATCTGCATATTTCTCACCCGGTTGTAGTATCCAAGTCCTTCCCAGAGTTTCAAAAGCTTCTCCTCCGGGCAGTCTGAAAGTGCTGCCGCATCCGGCAGCTCCTTTAAAAACCGGTCAAAATATGGTTTTACCGCTTCCACTCTGGTCTGCTGCAGCATAATTTCAGACACCCACACCCGGTATGGGGTCGGCTCATTGCGCCAGGGCAACACTCTGGCATGGTCTTTAAACCAATTTAATAATGGTTCTATCAAGGTTGTCAGGTCAAATGGTTCTCTCATGGTTCCTCTTTCTAATTCTATTTCTGTTTCGTGGGTGCAGGGTTGTACGTTGCTATCGATAGTTTGAACCGAGCATATCCCGGCAGTCCGTTAAGTTCTGATGCCACATAAAGCCGATAAGTGGCACTAAGAATTTCGAAGGGATACAGCCTTCGCTGGCAACCGGTGCAAATTCACATCCATGTTCACATGCACCTCGCTGGCACA
>ERZ779898.1034-NODE-1034-length-10326-cov-3.847435_pt1 | contig 10326 bp, 14 predicted proteins | sample MGYA00511902_ERZ779898 | MGnify/ENA primary metagenome ERZ779898 (study PRJEB29588, sample SAMEA2144588) | human gut metagenome | biome: human gut; feature: human-associated habitat; material: faeces | place: Denmark | collected 2008/2010 ...
TCCCGCCTTGTCTGTCCTCTTCCTGCCTTTGCCATTATACCCGCCTCCTTAGTTCTGGATGGTTATGCAGATACCTTTCAAAGGCCACACGAAGAATCAGCTTGCGTTCTCCGTAATATGCTAGAAAATCTTCCCCATCCGTATTATTCAATAAATCATAAAATTTTCTCCGGCTCAGAACAAAATATTCAATTGCCTCAGAAGGATTCAAAATATCCTTTTCTGCTAAACTTGGTCTTGCCATAAAAGTACTTCCTTTCTGCCAAAAGTGGCTGTTTTCAAGGGTTTTCGGGGTCATCCTATGTTCGCTCTTATGCCCTGTAATAGCAACTACTTTCGGCAGATAAAAGGAACTATATTTCTGAAGAATTAAGAATAAATTCTTCGAACTTCGGGCGGATAATGAGGAATCGGTTTCCACAGTACACCGCCACCGTTCCAAGGTTATCCTCTGCAATTCTTCTCAGTTTCTTTATACCAATATTAAAATAAGCTGCTGCCTCCTTGATGGTGAGCATATACTTCTCACTAACAGGAAGCATTTCATTGCTTTCTGCATTCATAGTATCTCTCCTTCCGACAAGGTGGTCACACAGCTGACTCCTTTGTACTATTTTTCCTTTTTTGTCATTTTTACTCTGATTCTGTGATATTTGCCCCCAGGGGTGGTCTGAATCTCTGTCACCTTTTATGCAGGGCAACGGTGCCGCCCCTTCACGCACAAAAACTGCGAATTTAAACGGGGTATTAACCCCCAATACAGCTAAATACCATACAAGGGGCATATATCCCATTCAAGATGATAGAAATAAAATCAAACAATTCTATGATTATTTCCCTGCATCTGCCATCTGGATAACCTTGATTGCTTCATTTCTTACAAGTTTTCCGTCAAGGAACTCAAATGCAAGATATCCAATCTGATCATACAGTACAAATTTTTCCAACAATGTTCTTACCGTCACAGGCTTTCTTCCCACAATCCAGTAATAAGAAAAGTCACCAAATGCAATCGGCTTAGTACCTGTTTCGACATCCGGCATATATTCCGAAATAATAACCTGTTTGCCAAGAATTGTATCATTTGCCTGATTCCACAAATAATTGCCATCATTATCCTTCAGTTTTCTGAGTACAAGTGCTGTCTTATCATTCATAAGCCAGATACCATTTCTTCTATATTCCTTATCAACACTAAAATATAAAGAAATCACATCATCATAAGTCAGCGTTTCTGCTGTCAGTGCTGTTTTAGCTCCATCTGTATTATGAAGAATACCAGTAGGTTCATCTGCTCCGGTTCCATTAATAAATGCGTTATCCTCAGCTTTTCCAAATGACTTCCCAAGCTTTTGTGTCAGATACTTTTCAATATCAAATCCTGCATCATTTACAAAATCCTCATCCAATGTAACGATAGATGCCAGCTTATAGCTTGCAATCGTTTTTTCATTGAAATCTCCTACACTTTCATATACTGAAATTGCAGCTCCCTCCGCTACAAATTCCGCTTTATCCTTACAATCCTTCGCAAAGATTCTATAACCATTTTTATATGCACGAATAACTGTCGCTATCTTTCTGAAATCAGATTCCTTTTCCTTTTCATTCATAACCTTTCCGGCTGCAACAGTCGGCATACTGTAAGTTCCTGTACTAATATCCCTACCCTTTGCAAGAATATCCTCTCTCGTCTCTTTGTTTCTCATCGCATTCCAGAACTGAATATCATATTCCGGCAACGCCGTAATCTGTGTATTACTAATCATGTTCTTCTCCTCCTTAATTTCTGTCGCACACAGGGCATTTATAAAGTCCAAGTGTATTTAATGTCAGCTGTCTCCCAATCTGTTTCAGATGATTGCCACACTTCGGGCAATGAATTTCATACGCAAATGCCATTTCCTCTGTATGATCACTGCTCGCATGAAGTCTGTACGTTCTCTTTATCTTTCCTGTCTCATCCCGGCTCAGCTCATCCGTCAAATACAAGCTGCACATTCTCTGTGCATATTCTTCAGTATAATAAGAATGGGACGCATTCAGCAATGTCCCTTCCTTATTCAGTTTTGTTAATGGAAATACCATAGTAAAATCCTCCTTCTTTCTATCGTCTGCATCTGTCACAGGTATACAGACCAAGTTTATTTGCATCATGGTTTTGAGCCATCTGCCTTAATACCGCACCGCACAAAGGACAGTGAATTTCTATGCTGTCAGTAACATTCTGGCTCATCGGCTCTTTTGAATAAAGCCTGTAATAATTGGAAATAATCTCCGACAGGTACATTCTACTGTTCTGCCGTACTGTTTCCTTGTCTGTTGATAAAAATATCGGTACCTTTTCCAGTCCATCTGTATCTCCATCAATCAGAGGATGGTATCTTATCATCTGCATCCACTACACCGCCTTTCCATCTAATCTTGTAAATCTGTCTCTGCAGAAATCCATTGCATCTTCATAAGTAGGGAACACCAGACACGAAAATCCATACTGCACTTTCCATATTGGAAAATCCTTGTCCTGTTTCTGAGATACCACCACAGGCAATCCTGCCCTTCCCTGCAATAAATCCTTGCATTCATAGCCCTCTCTTGAAAACATCTTCTTATCAGAATCTGTCAACTTGAAATCAGTTCCATAAAATATTCTGTGTGTCATGTTCTTCACTCCTCCTGCGTAATTTATTGTTTTTCCATATTTTAAGCGGAATAACTTATCGTAGCTGTCATAGCCTTGTGCAATCAGCAAATTACTATATTTCATCAGTTCTTCAACACTCTCGCCAATCAGCTCTCTCGGAATATCTCTGACAGTTTTTACGATGATGCATTCGGTCATTGTATCTCCATACCAGAGATATATTGTTGCCTTTTTCTTCATGCTGGACGTATGCATTCCACTGATTTCTACGTTAAATCCATTTCCAAAATCTCTGTAAATTACTCTTTCAAGATCTATAGTTGTTACTCTGTAATCAACTCCGAGGCTCTTACATAATGCTCGGATCATTGTGTCTCGTTTCGACATTTTCTTCTCTCCTTCCTTTTATCTGTGGGTAGCAGTTCTATCTTCCGCGGTAGCAGTACAGGTAGCAGCAATTCTTGTAACTGCTACCCGGCTTATCCCTTGTTTACCAGCAATATACTTCTTTATGATTCCAAGCAGCATATTATCTGCATAAAGCCTGTAACATCCACCTTCGTATACATATTTCAAAAGTCCCTGTTTACCATTGTCACGGACTAAAATGTATTGCAGATGTTCTCTTACATATTTTGCAAGAAGCGGTACACTTACATATGGTTCTCCTGTCTGTTCATTAAACTTTATGAAATCAGGATGTTCCATTTTCGACCTGTGAAACACACCATTACAGGCTGAAATTCCTGCATTGATTGTGTTTTCCCTGTAATCGTCCCTTTCCCATTTGCTTCGATATAAAGCAGAACTGCGAAACACTTCATCAATCGCATCCGGGTCTGCTCCTGTTCTAAATGCTATCAAAGCACAAAGGGCAGCATCCGCCTCAGACTGGGAACCATATTCACTGAAATCGCCTTTATCATAAAGCCGGATGAACTTATCTCCGTTCTTCTGCTTACGAAGATCACAGACAATATCAAATACTGCCTATCACCATCACGCTTTGCACTGTACTTCGCTTTCGGCTTTTTCCTCATTTCCTTATCCAAGGTGGTAAGAACCGCCTGTGTACAGTCAGCTATTGACAGACTGTTAATCGTATTTCCTGTAAAAGTGCCATATCGGTTTGTAATATCACCGATATAAAGTTCCAATCCAATATCAGAACGTTTCTGATAATATTCACTGTCCAGCACAAGTTTCTTCCTTCTGTCATCAAAATGTACCGGAAGTTTTGTAATATCACACTGACCAATAATATGAATCCCTTTGCCACTTGGAGATACTTCTGCATAGGAAGAAAACCGAGATAACATAAGCTGTGCAAATGGATCTGAAATATCCTTATGGTCTATATCTAATAAGAAGAAGCCTTTCGGAATCTTCAAGCCAAGCCCCGATGCCCGAAACTGATTTCTGGCTGATTCTGCATCATCAAAAGATACCCATGTACCCTTATGTGCATCATCTGTTCCTGTAGCTCCTCCGTTTGCTGCGAATGGAACTTTGGTAACTTTCCCATTCCTGCCGGGTTTTGCTGACCATAAAAACCACAGCTTTTTATCCTTTAATTCATCCACTGTCATATCTCCCATCCTGTTCACCTCCTCCTTTTCTGCAATCCTGTTTAATGATTAATAGATGTTCTTACAAGCCATTCTTTATAGGCTTCAATCGGAATCAGAATTCTTGCTCCGATTCGTATTGTCGGAAATCCCGGTGTCTTTACAAGTTCATATGCCTTTGGCAGGCTGATTCCCATCTGTGCAGATAATTCCTGCACACTCATAGTTGTTTTTTCCATAAGATGTTGCTCCTTCCTTTGAGGTAATAAAATACCGCCAGTTTCCCGGCGGTCTATCTCCATACTATTGACGCTTTTCCATTTGTTGCCATTTGCTTAACGGCATTATATGCTGTCAGATCCTTAACACCCAGGTCATTTTTCTTGTCAAGAAGTTCTTCCTTGTACTTTAATCTGCGATTCAACCGCTGTCTCTTCCTATCCTTAATCTTAATCACCTTCTCTCGTATGAAAATCCAATTATCCCATTATTTGCGGGAAACATTTTGTATGACATCCGCTGTTGTTTTCTCACTCATTGTGAGATTTTATATTTTATTTATATCACATATTGTTACCTATGTCAATCTACAATCTCATATTTTATGATATAAATATCTATAATTATTTAAAACCGCTTGTATTTTCTAACAGTTAGTGATATTATTCTCACATAGGAGGTGTGCTTATGTTTGATGAACGTCTGAAATCACTACGAAAAAAATGTGGATATACGCAGGTTTCACTTGCAGAAACCCTTGGTGTTTCCAAAGGAACTGTTGCTATGTGGGAGACTGGTAAACGTACCCCGGATTTTGAAACCTTAATCAGACTTTCTGATTTATTTGATGTGCGTACGGATTATATACTTGGGAAATCCAACGATTCATCATCAGCCAAATTGTCAGATGATGATATAGAACAGCTGGGACGCTGGGAACTGGAATCCGTTTATACTGATCTTATGAAATTGTATCTTTCTCTTGATTCCTTCGGGCAGAAAGATGTTGAAAACCTTATCAAATCCGAAGCGCAACGCTGCAAAGAACAAAATACTCTACAGGATGTTTCTAATATGGCAGTGCAGATTACTATAAAAAAATAAAGAATGAGGGTATTGACTGCTGCATGAGTCAATACCCTCATTCTTTATTTTACACTTCTAAATGCTGAATTTCCTGTAAGATTCCTAAGCAGAATCTTTCTCGCTGTCTTATACTCTTTTCCAATAAAGCCAAGTCTGAGCAGAAAACAGCGGAAAGCGTATTTGTCATTGTCCGTTTCAGTCGGCTTTGATGGTACCCTTTTTGCATCTCTTGCCGTATCGCACAGCCTTGAGATAAATTGTATGTAAGCTGCAATCTCATCGCTATCCGTTGTGTATGGAAACCATGTGAAGTTTATTTTTTCCTCTGTAATTTCAACTTCTGTGCTGTCCGTCTGAAATGCGCGTTGAAAAAGCATCTGCTTATTTGCTATAATCTTCTGTAAATTTTCCAATGCCGTATCCGTAAGACTCTCTTTTGGAATTGCTATTGTCAGCTTCTCCTGTTGCACTGGCACTTCTTCGGTTACTTCTACATCGTCCTGAAACCCACACTCTCGTAACTTCAGAATCAGGTCTTCCACCGTTTCTTCCTCTACTCCCTCCGGGATATGCAGTACTCCCTCTTTGTCCAGTCGGTATCCCGCAATATCATATGCACAGCTTGGTACCCGTTCATAATGCGGTGCTGCTCCAAGTATGTTTCCAATCTCCTGTGCCAGCTTTGGTCTCTGCTTCGATTCCAATGTAAATCCTATTTCATTCTTCATAATATATACCCGCCTTTCTTTATTCGGTAGTACATATATCACTCTGATGGCACAAAATAGCAAGACATTTTTAATTATATTTCTTCCCCAAAATACGCATAAAACTGTGCTTTTTCTATCGTTTTACACATGGTTTTTATGCGTATTTCGGTATTATCCGGCAAAACAAAATCGGTTAAAAAAGCGGTATTCTGCGGGGATTTTCATATAATATGAGTTCTACGGATATCCCCCTTGTTTAATTCTGCGAAAATTCGCACGAAGGGAGCCATCGGTCTTCAGGAAGAATGGTTGTAGAGATTTGGATACCCCTTCTCAACAATTATATTCTTCCTCTATCTTTTTCCGACAATTTTTGATACAATAACAAGAAAAACGGAGGTTACTATATGGCAAGAAATATCATCGGTTCTTTACCATTTACTTTATATACTATTGATACCGATAATGAAATCTTAAAAACAGAACTTGAAAGCATCTTCTCACGATATCCACAAGTAAGCTTGTGTGTACGCTCTCAATCAGGTCCCCCCGACAGAGGTGGATATTTTTTTCATTTTGAAATCAATCCAAATGGCAATACCGTAAATCTGTATGACATAACACATACCAAAATAGACACGCTTTCTTTAGATACCGCCGTTCGTTTTCTTAACCATGCTTCTGGTAGAAAGTACGATGAAGAAATGTTACGTTATTGTCAATCATATGTAAATTTTAAGCAAGATTAAAAATTCTCGTTACCAAGGTTCTTAGGCTTTTTGCCTTGGAACCTTTTTTCAATTTTCCCTTATAGTATTCAAGACCTGTATAATCATATTTATCTGTAAATGTCACCACGTACTGCACTCCTACTTCATTATTCAAAACAGAATAATCATACCCATTTGGAATTCTTGATTTAAGCATGAATGCATACATTCCATTCAAATATCCAATAATTCTATTATCAAACTGAAGCTCAATATTTACACTTTCCGAAAACACAGGTAAATACAATTCCGACAAACTTCGAAACCCTTCAAATATAACTTTATCTTTAAATCTATAATACTCGTTTTCTGTATCAAGTAATACTGGTGATGATACTGGTCTATATTCAAATCCCTTTTGCCATATTCGCATTAATTTGCCATAATTCCCCTCTTCTTCGGAATAAACACTTTTTTTACAATTCACTCCATATCTTAAATCAAATCCTTGATAGCCATTACCCAAATCAGTTGGTGGCTTATTAAGCCAATATGTATCTCTTAATTGAGCCAAAGAGTAAGCATTAAACACAAAGGCGTCCAAAATTTGTGGAACTCTATCCCAGTTAATATCGGAATTTTTTTTATAATCCCATTCCCAAAGAAAAACAACCACAAAATCAGTTTGGGGATTGATATCTTTTATAAGTGTATCAAAATTTGCCGACTTTTCTTCTGCCATACTCTGAAGACATTTTACTTCGATTCGCATACATCGTTCCCCATTATTTTTTCTGATTTCCAAATCCGGAAATCTATTTGCAACAACATAGCACCAAAACATATCATCAATATCATACTCTTCTAATATTTCATTTGAAAGTGCTGCTAAATCATGCTCGATAAGCAGACTCACTCTATTCCTTACATCAGTTAAATTTCTTTCATTTTCGGGTATTCTCTCTCCCTGATAAAGACCTAAACACTTTCTCACTTTCGAGCAATTAAACTTTGTGATCAGATATGGTAAATATCTATTTCTCAGCCAAATAGATAAATCCAATGTATTATCTTTATCACATGATAACATTTCACGCATTTCGCACTTATCCAAATGCATAATTCATTACCTCCTCTATTAATTTTGTTGGTAGTGATGTTTCAATATGTTTTGCTTTTTTCAACATTTGATTAGCTTGTTCTTCTAATTGACTAGCCATTTTCATATTTCCCTTATAAAGCGACACAAAATTTTTCTGTTGACTTTCATCAACGATAGGAATCTTTACTTTTCTCAAATCTGCCGGACTTAACCTTGGACGTCCTACTCCAGTCACTTTATATAGAAGTTGACTAAATACTATATCTGATCTCATTACAACTGCCAAATATTCTCTATCCACCAAATCATGTCCTTGCTTATCCTTCTTAACTGTAAATACCGAGCATTCTGGTGAAACATAACCGCCATTTTCAAACGGTATCAAAGCCACTTTCCTAAGATTTGGCCTCATTCTAGCAAACACGATATCTCCTAATTCATAACGTTTGACTGCACTTTTTATAGACTCTGCTGGTGTTAACACCTGTTCAACCTTTCCGTTATATGGAGATATATTTGCTAATCCAGTGTATTGTATAAATGTATCATCTGCACTTGTAGATGGAACCATACTTTCATTTCGTTCATCACACAATTCGGCTAAAGATACACATCTATTAGCTTTCAAATCTAACATTTTTTTGTATTTTTCTCTAGCAAAATGATGAAACTGAAAGTCTAATCTATTACTCTGCTCCTCGCTCATACATTCAAATACATTTGTAATATACAACTTCTCAGAATTAGTAATTTCTTCACCCTCATTAAATCTATACCATTTATCAGTTATGTCAAGCAAATCACTATTTATCAATTTATGACCTTCTGTATCGTATATATAGTCTTCATCTCCATTTGATTTCCGTCCAATCTTGTCTGCTTTTGCAAAAAAAGTTTTTTGAGAGCAACTATTTTCACCTTTCTTTTTCAATAATAGAATTGATGTGTTCACAGATGCGTATGGTTGAAATGCTGATTCTGGCAAACTAATAACTGCAAGAATATCAAATTTTCTTATTATCAATTCTCGGACATCAGAATTCGATGAAGCATTCAATACTCCCTCATCTATTACAATTCCTAAATATCCATCATTTTTTAACAACTCACAACATTTTTCTACAAATAAAACGCCCCTTCTCCTAGATGATTTATCACGCCCTAATACATATTTGTTTAATATTTCTGTATCAGTTACATCACTTCCAAAAGGTGGATTTGTCAAAATGACATCCATACTTTCATTATACTCATCTCCTAACCACCCTAATGTTCCGCCTTCGGAACAACTTCTAATTTCACAATTACTATCACCGTGCAACAACACATTAATACTTGTAATCCACTGTAAACGTTTGTCTATCTCAAAACCATATACTTTATCTATATTGCATCCGCTTTTTAAAGTTTCAATTAAAAAGCCACCTGTACCACACGCAGGATCACATATATTTCCTTTTATGAATGGCATCATCATATCTACCATAAAACTTGTAATCTCTGATGGCGTAAAAAATTGTTGATTATCATTTTTATCAAAAGTGCCCTTTATCACTTCTTCATATAACAAACCTTTAATGTCAATATCAGTATTAGCAAAATTATTATCACATAATATTTCCGCACATTTTATTATAACATTATCACATGATTTCAATCCTGAAAATTCATTTGGAAATAGATTTTCCAGTTCTGTAGCAACATTTGCATATGCATTTCGGATACGATTGCAAAATGCTTTATCTGTTTCATCTGCAGTTTTTTTAAAAATGTTTTCAGTTTCCTTTTCATAATATAATTTCAAGAATACCAGTTTTGTTAATTCGTCAAATCTTTCAATAATATTACTATTTCCTTCTTCATCCCTCAATATTCCATGCAAGCGTGAAATGATTTTTTTAATTTTTTTACTATCATCAACTTCTAAAGCATAACTAATCTTTTCCTGCGCTTCATTCGTATCATCTGCCATTTCTCTTTTTAATGCATTTATTTCATCCAAATCATACAATCTATAATTATTAATAGGATGCCTTTTTGCAACTAATTTTCCTTCTCTATCCCAATTTCTTAAAGTAGATTTACTCACGCATAAATATGTTGCTGCTTCATTTAATGTAATCACTTTTGCCATGTTTGATAACCTCCTAACCTTATCAAACATATATTACCATCATTTTTTTATATTTTCAACACCTAGTTAATCATCCTTTTAAATATGCCTTTAAAACAACAAATTATGTGCATATTACAATTTCAAAAAAGCCACAACTCCAGTAGTCTCCCTACTAACAATTGTGGCTTTTATCATTCATATTCAACCTCTAAGTAGTCCCTTACTACTAAGGAATCCTCCCAACACCTTTGCCTTTATTCCGATTCCGCCCATGAGCCTTAGTAGTCGAAACCGTAGTAATTCCAAGGCTTTCCGCCATATTCTGCCCTGTATTGCCCCAGTCTGCGAAGGTATGCATTATCATAAAACTGGAGTGCCGTGGCAGATGAA
>ERZ779898.1035-NODE-1035-length-10297-cov-3.306385_pt1 | contig 10297 bp, 9 predicted proteins | sample MGYA00511902_ERZ779898 | MGnify/ENA primary metagenome ERZ779898 (study PRJEB29588, sample SAMEA2144588) | human gut metagenome | biome: human gut; feature: human-associated habitat; material: faeces | place: Denmark | collected 2008/2010 ...
TGTGCATCCGTTCCGTTTGGAAAAGCCGGATAAGCGTGACCGCAGATACAGACAGATTACCATCTTGCCTCCTGGAACCAAACACAGGGCTGACAGTACGGCTGTGAAGAAGGATTCTCTTTCTATGCCTGTAGAGGGAACTGTGCCTGAAACCACAGAAAGTCCTGCTGCAACCAAGGAACCTGCAACTGCAGGAAAAACGTCTCCGGCTGCTGCTGACAAGACGGTTCCAGCGGTAAAGCATGTAACCCATAAAGACTCCATATAAGAAAGAGTTCAATAAATAATATCTTCAGAACAGACAAATGAATTATTCAACATTCGAAATATGTGCCTTGTGGCATTGGATAGAGCGGCTGTTTGTTTATCAGGCAGATTCTCCGCTGATGATGGGCAGCATTCCGTTTGCGCTGCTCTTCATCTTCTTCCTTGCCATTTATATCCTGCTCAAGAGCTATTCGCGCACAGCTATGATGATGTATGTCATCTGCTTCAGCCTTTTCTTTGCCTATAAGGTGAACGGAATTGTGATGTGGATGCTGCCGCTTACGGCTTGCATCAATTATGCCGTAACCCAGGAAATGAGACTGCATGAAGGGAAGGCGCGCAAGGCGCTGCTCACCTTCGTGGTGCTTGTAGACCTGACTCTGCTGTGCTATTTCAAATATACCAATTTCATCATTGGCGATGTAGTCAACGAGATGTTCAGCACCAACTTCTCCCTGCAGTCTATCGCTCTGCCTGTAGGTATCTCGTTCTATACCTTCCAGGCTATCAGCTATGCGGTAGATACCTATAAGCGTAAGTTCGACATGGAGGTAACGCTCCTGGAATATTGCTTCTATCTCACCTTCTTTCCGCTGCTGATGGCGGGTCCTATCACCCGTGCCGCCAATCTGATACCCAGACTGAAACGAAACGAACAGGCTTCCAGTAGAATGCTGTGGACGGGACTCTTTCTCATCATGCTGGGACTGGTCAAGAAGAATATGCTGAGCGATTATATCTCTTCCGATCTGGTGTTTGATGCGCCGCAAACCTTCTCGGGTTTCGAGAATCTGGCAGCACTCTTCGGCTACCCTGTCCAGATCTTCCTCGATTTCTCGGGATACAGCGATATGAGTATCGGTGTGGCAGCCATCCTGGGTTTCTATCTACCCGACAACTTCTATTTCCCTTACCGCTCACTCTCGCTTACCGAGTTTTGGCATCGCTGGCACATCTCACTTTCCTTCTGGTTCCGCGATTATGTGTATATTCCGCTGGGTGGAAACCGGAAGGGAAAGGTGCGCATGTATTTCAACAACTTCCTCACCATGCTGGTGGCAGGCTTATGGCATGGCTCTTCCTGGATGTTCGTTATCTGGGGTGCTCTTCATGGTTTCGGACTTGTGGTGCATAAGTTCTTCAGCCGTCAGTTGGGCATAAGCTTTCCTCGTACGCTGGCTGGCAATTCCCTCAGCTGGCTCATCACCTATTTATATATATGCTTTGCTTGGTCGTTCTTCCGTGCTAAGGATTTGGGGGTGTTGGGGAAGATGTGGGATAAGGTGGCAAATGATTTCAGTATCGATTATCTGGTGCCTTTCTTCCATGCCCGTCCTGCCTGGACGCTTTGCATCATAGGTGTCATGCTGAGCTATCTCTTTACCGAGCGCCAGTATCACCGTCTTCAGGCGCGGTTCATACTTCTGCCTTGGGTGACCAAACTGCTGCTCTTCATCATCTGTCTGCAGATGGTAGTTGAGGTTTCTCAGGAGAGTGTACAGCCGTTCATTTATTATCAGTTCTAGTCTTTTATGGTTAATTTTCTGTAATAAAATCTTGCTTTATGGACTTGATACTGGAAAATGATGTAATTTTGTAGGTTGAAGTATATATATTTTGAAGTAACAGACAAAACAGAAAAATTGTATGAAGAAACTATTATTCTTTTTGCTCCTGACGACGGCTGTCGTCGGTAGAGCACAGACTTCGCTTGACTTGCTGCCTGTAGGCACCGAGGCTCCCGATTTCACGATTACTGACAGTAAGACGGGTAAGAAAATCTTCCAGCTCTCAGATAAGAAGACTCAGAAGGATAAAGACGGAAAGACGGTTCCGGGTGTCTGGACCGTGCTCGATTTCTGGGCTTCCTGGTGTCCTGACTGCAGAAGAGACATGCCGATGGTGAAGGCTATCTATGACAAATACAATACCAAGATCCAGGTAGTGGGTGTTTCTTTTGATACCGATGAGGCGAAGATGAAGAAATATCTGGGCGATAATCAGTATACCTGGTTGCAATACTGTGAGTTTAAGAAATGGAAGGAAACAAAGATTTCCAAGGATTATCACATCTCATGGATTCCTACCTCTTATCTTATCAATCCGGAAGGTAAGATTGCATTTTCTACCGTGAAGGCGGAGGAGATGATGAAGAAACTGGATTCGCTCGACCAGGCTGGAGCATTGAAACCTGCTCAGGTGCAGACTGCTCTCAAGAAGGTGTATAATGAAAGCATCGATCCGATGGCTCAGATTGATGAGGCTTTGGCTAAAGCTAGAAAGAATGGCAAGTTTGTTATCTGTCAGGTAGGTGGTAACTGGTGTCCATGGTGCTTGAAGTTTGCCTATTTTGTGGAGAAAAATGTTGCGGTCAACAAGATGGTGAATGATCATTTCGAATATATTCATGTGAACTACAATCGCAGAAAAACTGCCGGTGATGCGGCGGTGAAGAAGGCTGAGCAGCTGATGAAGCGACTGAACAATCCTCAGCGTTTCGGATTCCCGGTCTTTGTGGTGCTCGATGAAACCGGAAAGGTTCTCCATATCCAGGATTCCAGTTTTCTGGAAGAAGGTAAGGGATATAACGAAGAAAAGGTGCTCAGATTCCTGAAGAGCTGGACACCTCAGGCTATTAAAGGATAAAGAAAGAGGGTGTGTCATTAACTTATGGCACACCCTCTACCTGTTTCATATCGTAATTTTATGCATTACAAACCTCTTGCTTTCAGAAATCCGGAAGCATCTGGCTTCTCCATACCAGTAAAGTCGGTAAACATTTCCATCTGGTCCTTGGTGTTGCCACGGCTCAGAATCTTATCGCGGAATGCCTGACCAACGGCTGGATCTAAGGCACCATGCTTTGCAAAGTAGTCGGCGATGTTCACAGCCAGCACCTCTGTCCAGAGATAGCTGTAATAGCCTGCAGCATAACCGCCGCCCCATACGTGGTTGAAGTATGATGTGCTGTAGCGAGGAGGAATCTGGGTGTTGAGCAAACCGATGTTGTGGAGCTCTTCCTTCTCGAAGGCACCTGCCATATAAGGTGAAGGCACCTCTTCTTCGCTAATCTTGTGCCAGGCAAGGTCAAGACAGGTCGCAGCCAGATTCTCGCCCAGTGAATAAGCGGTCTGGAAGCTGATGCTCTTCAGCATGCGCTCTTTCAGATCGGCTGGCATCGCAGCACCGGTCTCGGTATGACGGGCGTAATGGTCGAATATTTCCGGAATAGAAGCAAACGATTCGTTAAACTGGGATGGCATCTCTACGAAATCGCGGGCAACGGCTGTTCCTGAAAGGGTATTGTACTTGCAGTCGGAAAGGATTCCGTGAAGTGCATGACCGAACTCATGGAACAGGGTAGTAACCTCATCCCATGTGATGAGAGATGGCTGACCCTCCGGTGCCTTGGCGTTGTTGCATACATTATATATGATAGGCAACTGGCCGCGCTGCTTGCTCTGCTTGGCAAAGGCGCTCATCCATGCACCGCCACGCTTGGTAGGACGGCGGAAGTAATCGCTGTAGAAGAGGGCGATTGGCTTGCCGTTCTTATCGCTCACCTCGAATACCTTCATGTCTGGGTGATAGGTTGGAATATCCTTGCGCTGCTTGAAGTTCAGTCCGTATACACGATGGGCGGCATAGAACACACCGTTCACCTGTACGCTGTCGATGTTGAAGTATGGCTTAATCTCATCATCGGTAATGTTGAGCATCTCCTTCTTCATCTTCGCAGAATAATAGAAGCGGTCGTATGGCTGCAGCTTGAAGTCCTTGCCTTCAGTCTTCTGTGCATACGCTTCTATCGCCTTGGTTTCAGCATCAGCCTTAGGAGCATATTCCTTGATGAGCTGCTTCAGGAAATCATCCACATTCTTGCTGTTCTTAGCCATCGTCTTTTCGAGCGAATAGTCGGCATAGTTGTCATATCCCATCAGCTTGCCCTTCTCGGCACGCAACTTGGCAATCTCGGTTACGATAGGGAAGGTGTTGAAATCAGGATTGGTTCCGTCGGCACGGTGGATGCTTGCCATATACACCTTCTTGCGCAGTTCGCGGTTCTGGAGATTGGTGAGGATAGGCTGCTGGGTGGTGTTGATGATGACGATGCAGTAAGGCGCCTTGCCTCCGCGGCTCTCAGCATCTTTCTTGCATTGTGCAATGTCTGCATCGCTCAATCCGGCGAGCTCTTCCTTGCTGTTCACCCAAACCACGGCGTTGTTGGTAGCGGCAGGAAGAAGGTTGCCCCATTCCTGCTGCAATTCAGAGATGCGGGAGTTGATCTGCTTCATGCGCTCCATCTTCTCGGCAGAAAGGAGGGCACCTGAACGTACAAAACTCTTATAGATAACCTCAGTAAGGCGCTTGTCTTCGCCCTTGAGTTTCTTATATTCATTATCGTAAACATACTTGATGCGCTCGAAGAGTTTCTTGTTGAACGAAATCTCATTATCGAGCTCGGTCAGCAATGGGGTAGCCTTCTTTTCTGTTTCGGCGATTCCCGGAGTTTTGTGGGCACTGGTGAGACCGAAGAAGATGTTAGTCACCTTTTCGAGCAGCGCACCGCTCTCCTCATAGGCGAGGATGGTGTTCTGGAAGTTAGGCTTCTTCTTGTTGTTTACAATCTTCTGGATGTTGGCACGCTGCTCCCTGATAGCCGCTTCGATGGCTGGCAGGTAGTCACTCTCCTGAATCTTGCTGAAGTCAGGAGCACCGAATGGAAGACTGCTCTTTGTTAAAAGAGGATTCTGACGGTTACCGCCCGCAGTCTGTGCGAACGATAAGGCTGGCATCTGCAGGAGTGCTGCAGCCAAGCCCAGGGTAAGGAAAGTCTTGTTAATTTTCATCATGTTTCTTTGTTTATTTGAAATTCGTTTGCAAAGATAATCATTTATTTCGGATTATCGCATTTTTATTCATATTTCTTATGGAAAATCAGCAGACAGATGGCTCCTGCCAATGCCATCGGCACACCGATAAGGGCAGGGAAGTTGTATCCCAATCCCATCGCAACAGGAATACCACCCAGGAAAGCTCCCATGGCGTTACCCAGATTGAAGGCGCCCTGAATGCAGCAGCCGCCCAGCATTTCGCCACCCTTGGCATGCTTCACGATGAGGAACTGCTCAGGCGATCCGATGCCGAAAAGACAGGCGCAGCAGATGAACATCAGCACCACAGATACCCAGCCGAAAGGGGCGAGGAAGAAGGTGAGCAGAAGTGCAGCCGCCGCCAGAAACTGGAGATAACAGGTATATATCGTCTTTCCGCTGATCAAAGAAAGCGACACTTCACCTGAGTGCCTACTACCATTCCGCCGCCTGCAAGAATCATCAGCAGAGAGATGCTGGCTGCGCTGAATCCGCCCTCCATCTGAAGCAGCGGCGAGATATAACTGAACCAGCAGAGGATGCCGCCATTGCCCAGGAAGGTGGCGGCGATGATGAGCCACGGAGCCTTGTTGCGGAGGAAATGGAACTGTGCCTTCATACCGTTGTTTGGCAGTGCTTCTACATCCGGAACCCATCTGCGAATCATGTATAAGGTGATGAGTCCGAGCACGATACAGCTGACAAAAGGTATTCGCCAGCTGAACATGTGACTCAGGAAGGTTCCCACCGGCACACCCAGCAGGTTAGCCACCGGCATACCTGCACACATCATCGCCACGGCATTGGTTCCCTTACCCTCTTTGGCAATCTTCACCGCCACGATGGTACCCGTTCCGAAGTAGGCGCCATGAGGCAGACCTTCTATAAAGCGGGCGCAGAGCAAGAGCCAGTAGTTAGGTGCTACTGAGGCGAGGACAGCTCCGAAGGTGATGAGCGAAGCCAGGAACATCAGAATATTCTTGGGTCTGTATTTATGCATGAGAATCAGCGAGAAAGCTCCGGCGCAGACGCCGAGTGCATAGATGGAGATGAGATGTCCTGCTTCCGGGATGGAAACGTTCATGTTGTTGGCGATGTCTGTGATGATGCCCTCGATGATGAATTCAGCGATGCCTAAGGTAAAGGTACCCAGCGCGAGTGCAAATAGTCCTTTTTTCATTTGTTCTTATGAGTCAATATTATCCTTAAAAAATAGTTTCTCTCTTATTTTATGTCTTTGTAAGACAATAGTTTCAGAAATTCGTGTGCAAAGTTACTCATATTCTCTTTATCCTGCAAGTTTTCTCGCAGGAATATAGTAAAGATTAACAGAAAGTGTGGGGTCATTCATGCTCATTCAAGAGCTGTTAAAGGTTATTAAATTATAGGGGTATTAAGTTTTTGTTTTGATGAAAATGCTTAATTTTGCAACTTGAGAAAAGAAAGGTGCAAAAATAGGTATGAAACGTTCGCTCAACATATTGATGGCTTTGATGCTCTCGCTCATGGTGGTTTACTTGAGCGTGGGTACTACCGTCATGCACTGCCTTCACTATGACAAGGTGATGGTGGGTATGGTGACTGACTGTTGCGTGAAACGTAGCATGCACTATGACTGTTGCCAAGGTAAGCTGGGCACACAGGTGAACAAGCATTGCATGAAAGTGGAGCTGGTAAAACTGTCGCCTACGGTCTCTATCCAACACTTGGATTTCGATGCAGCACCAATGTTTGCAGGCATCGCGCCAGCCCTTTGGCAGACGTTGCCTCGTCCTGTTATCTGTAGCATTCAAAAGGCAAGATATTGGAATCAGAATGTTCCGCATTCGCCTCCAAGGGCTTATCTTGCCCTCCTTAACTTCCTGATTATTTGATTTTTCCATATTTGCAAATAGGTTGCAAAAGTTTTTTGGTACTTTTGCAGCCAAGATTGTCGTATGCCTATCCCTATCAGTAAAAACTTAGGGTTGCATACATATATAAAAAAGGTAAAATCATCCGAAGCGAAGATTTAAGATTCGGATAAAAGGAAATATATTTATGTATTCAAGATATATATTGCTCAGTGCCTTGCTGGTTATTGGTGCTGAGACTTATGCAAAAAATAATAAGACAGAGGTTGTGTCTCTGTCATCATCATATAATAATTCTGTAGAAAATAACTCTGTAGATTCCTCCTCTCAGGATTCCATCTTCAAGGACGAGACCTTGCATGAGGTGAAGGTGGTGGCTCGTAAGTCGGGCACTTCCCGATTGGCTGGTGCCGTGAATGGCATCGCCGTGACATCTTCAATAACAAAGACCTCAGTTTCGAGCCAGGCATCGCCGTGAACAAGGATGAGCTCTTCAAGGCGGCTTGTTGCAACCTGGGCGAGAGTTTTACGACCAATCCATCGGTGGATGTGGCTTATAATGATGCCACGACGGGCGCAAGACAAATCAAACTCCTCGGTCTTTCGGGCACTTACGTACAGATGCTCACCGAGAATCTGCCGAATTTCCGTGGTGCAGCCATCCCATACGCCCTGGGCTATGTGCCGGGACCTTGGATGAAAGGCATTCAAGTATCCAAGGGTAGTGCTTCGGTGAAGAATGGCTATGAGTCGATTACAGGTCAAATCAATGTGGATTACTTGAAGCCAGAGGATGAGCAACAGGTGGAGGTAAACCTCTTTGGTGATACCAAGAGCCGAATCGAAGCAAACGCCGATGCCAATGTTCATCTGTCGGATAAGTGGGCAACGGAGATATTGTTGCATCATGAGAATATCCTCAAAAACCATGATGACAATGGCGATGGCTTCTATGATATGCCAGGCAGAGAACAATATAATGTACAGAACCGTTGGCTGTATAAAGGCAAGCACTACATCTTTCATGGTGGACTTGGGGCTTTGAAGGAGATTCGTACCAGTGGGCAGGATGAGGAGCATGTTCATAGTGATGATATTTATCGAATCAAGCTCCATACCAACCGCTATGAGGGTTATATGAAACATGCCTTCATCCTCAATCACGAGCATGGCACCAATATTGCCTTCATGTCCTCGGCTTCGATGCACCAGCTCGATGCCCAGTATGGCAACAGGTTCTACGACCTCAATGAGAAGAATCTCTATGGCTCACTGATTTTTGAGACCAATTTTACTCATCAGCACAATTTGTCGGTAGGTTTGAGCGTCAACCATGATTACCTGGGGCAGCGCGCCAATGTGAATGTTTCTCCAAGACCGGCAGTAGGGCAAGAAGACTCTCCTTATCTTTTGTCGGAGATGCAGAGAATGAACGAGAAGGAGACGACTCCTGGAGCATACGCCCAATACACCTATACGTTAGGCACGAAGTTGACAGCGATGGCAGGTGTCCGTTTCGACCATAGTTCGCTTTATGGCAGTTTCTTCACTCCTCGTTTCCACGTGAAGTATTCGCCTGTCGATGCCATCAGCATCCGCTTGTCAGCAGGTAAGGGCTATCGCACGGTATTTGGCTTGGCAGAGTACAACTATCTCTTGGCGAGCGGCAGGGAGTTTCAGATTACGGGTGATAGACTTAAGCAAGAGGAGGCTTGGAACTATGGTATGAGTACCGCTTTCTACATCCCGATGTTTGGCAAGACACTGAAATTGAACGCCGAGTATTACTATACCGACTTCAAGAATCAAGCGGTGGTGGATTATGATGCCAACAAGGGGCTTATCTCCATCTACAATTTGATGGGTAAGTCTTATTCCCACACCTTCCAGATAGATGCCTCTTATCCATTGCTGAAGGGCTTGGAGATAACAGCGGCTTATCGTCTGAACGATGTGAAGTGTACCTACGATTATGGCAAAACCTTGAAAGAAAAGCCATTGACCAGCAAGTATAAGGCGCTCTTCACGGCTTCTTATAAGACTCCACTTGGTCTTTGGCAATTTGATGCCACCGTGCAGTTAAATGGTGGAGGCAGCAATCCTGAGCCTTACCAGTTGGCAGATGGAAGCCAGTCATGGTCTCCTCGTTTCCATAGCTTCGAGCAAGTGAGTGCGCAGGTTACGAGATGGTTCCGCCATTGGAGTATCTATGTGGGAGGCGAGAACCTGACTGGTTTCAAGCAGAAAACTCCTATCTATGGTGCCAGCAACCCATGGAGAAGCGATTTCGAGCCAACCTTGGTTTGGGGACCTGTAGAGGGCAGGATGTTCTACGCAGGAGTGAGAGTACACTTTTAATTGAAAATGTTTAAAGTTGAATGATTAAAGCAAATAGAAAAGTTATGAAGAAGATTTTAGTAATGTTCACAATGATGATGGTGGCAATGGTAACCTTTGCCAAGGACATCAAGACCATAGTGTTCACCACAACCCCACAGATGCACTGTGAGGCTTGTGAGAATAAAATCAAGAGCAACCTTCGCTTTGAGAAGGGTATCAAGAGCATTGAGACTTCTGTGCCAGACCAGACGGTCACAGTACAGTATAATGCCGACAAGACAACCCCAGAGAAACTCCAGAAAGGTTTTGAGAAGTTTGGCTATAAGGCTCGCATCCTGAAAGATGGCGAGAAGGTTGAGAAGAACACTGGGGAGAAGTGTGACTTGATGTAATGCTCCTGTTTCTAATTTGATAGAAGCTTAACCATTGGCACGCAGGAATCCCTGCGTGCTATATGGTGCTTATCATAAAACACATTCGTTCATTTCATGAGTCCGTCAATGAAATACTTAGAATCTGCAAAACTTCATATGTCGAGCGTTTCAATTGCATATCATGATGAACAATAGCCACGAGACAATAAGTGATAATATCGTGAGGGATAACCCCAAATCGTGATGGATAGCGTGATGGATATTTCCGTTTTTGAAGTATCTATCACGCTATTCAAGTATCTGAATATTAGTATATTAAGATATAGAATGGATACAAATCGTGATGGATGATAGATGATTACATAAAACTTATTCACGAATACGGCTGCATCGGGTTACAAATATGGCTGCATCGGGTTACGAATATGGCTGCATCGGGTTACGAATATGACTGCGTAGGGTTACGAATATGACTGCGTAGGCTAACGGAGACGTATCTGTAAGCTTATCGAGATGTCTGCATCAGTTAACAGAGACGTCTGAACTCGCTGACTGAACTACTTGAGTTGCTTGATTGAACCACTTGAGT
>ERZ779898.1036-NODE-1036-length-10295-cov-9.626660_pt1 | contig 10295 bp, 8 predicted proteins | sample MGYA00511902_ERZ779898 | MGnify/ENA primary metagenome ERZ779898 (study PRJEB29588, sample SAMEA2144588) | human gut metagenome | biome: human gut; feature: human-associated habitat; material: faeces | place: Denmark | collected 2008/2010 ...
CAGTCATGACACAAGAAAAGCTCCCTCACAGGAAGGAGCTTTGTCTACAGTCTGAAGCCACCTCTAAACGAGGTGGCTGATCTCTGCCAGAGTCGGGACACAGGCATATAAACACTTTTTGAGTTCTGCATCCGGCTGCGTCTGATCCGGTACCATGACAACCTTGCAGCCTGCACGGTATGCACTTAAGACACCGTTAGGAGAATCCTCCACCGCCATGCACTCCTCCGGGGCGAGTCCCAGCTGCCCGCAGGCGTAGAGATAAATGTCCGGAGACGGCTTACCTTCCGCTACCATGGTAGCGGAGATCAATTTTTCAAAGTAAGGTCTGATCCCTGTAAGCGTCAGATATTTTTCAGTCCGCTCCAGATCCGTTGCTGTGGCAACAGCTGTGGTAATGTGTCTTTTTTTCAGATCTTCGAGAAGTTCCACCGCGCCTGGCTTGCATTTGATACCATCCCGGTCCAGCGCTTCCTCCATCAATTCTTTTCGTTTCTTCCGCACGGCATAATAATCAAATTCCTCGCCGTACCAGTCCTTAAGCTGTCTGGGGGCAAAAGGCCTTCCAAGACTGCGCATCGTCAGTGCCTGCTCATCCGTCATCGTGTAGCCGTAAGCCTCCAATGCCTTCGGCCAGAAAATACGGTAATATTTTTCGGTATCGATCAATGTACCGTCCATGTCAAAAATTACTGCCCGGATCATAACTGTCCCTCTGTATCATCCGCCTGCCCGGCGTGCTCCGCTTTTTCCTGTCTACGCTTTTTCCTGCGTTTTGCCACCTTTTTCACAAGTAATACGATCAACAGTATCCCTACTGCTACTCCGATGATGCACATTACGATCATCCGGGTATGGCTGCCTTCTGCCTCCGCGATACGGAAGCTGCCGGGTACCTCCATGGTGAACTGTCTGTAACTGCCGATCACCGTGGATTCCACTTCTCTGTATTCGCCGTCCTGTTCTACCCAGACCACAGTATTGTCGGCATCCTCACAGTAGACACGTAAGGTTGCTTCTCCGGTATAGTCCGGTGCGTCCTCTTTCATGGAGTTGGTCATGGAGACCTTATATGTGTCCCCCTCTATCTGCAGATGCAATGCCGCATTCGGATAGAAGTTACCCTCTGCCATGACCAGAGGTTTGTTGGCATCATTTTTCTCTGCGGAAGCAATGGATGCGGTCCACTCCTGATACTCCGCTTCCAGTACACGATTACCGGTAATATAACTGAAATCATAATCCGGCCATACACCGTAATAGCCTTCCTTCTCCGGCACCTCCGGAATCTGATCTGCAGACAGATAGTCTCCGTAATTACATTTATAGGAAGCCACTTCCTCGCCATCTGCCAGGAAAGTGATCGTAAACTGCGAAAAAGCTTCCGGAACTCCATCCTTTGCGCAAAGTTCCTGATAGGACAACGGTGTTGCTCCGCCCTGGTAACCGATGCCGTCTACACCGCCGACACCGCCTTCTACATAATAATTGCCGTACAGGCTGCCGTCATCACTGACTTTACCTGCAATGCTGCCCTGATTTTCTCCGGACATATCCAGATCATTGTATGCATAACTGTAAAAAATATCGCAGCCTTCTCCGGCGATACCGCCGATATTATTTTTACCGGTGATCCTGCCCATGCTATAGCAGCTGCGGATCGCATAGCTGGCAGATCCGGCAATACCACCCACATCACTGCCTCCGGTACTTTCAATGGGGGCATAGGATTCACAGGAGATAATTGCTCCGTATTCCGCCTTGCCGACGATACCTCCCACGTTATCTTTTTTACCAGTGATATCGCCGAAATTGCGACTGTCTCTTACGACTGCCTTGATGGTCTGCTCCACATCGAAGCTCTCCGTTCCGGTCAAGGTGATGTCATCCTCCGGGTCAAAATCATATTCCGTTGCCACCTGTCCGACAATACCGCCGACATTGGTATCCGCCTCCACCGTACCACGATTTACACACAGTGTGACTTTACCTTTTTGGAAGCTGGAGGTGTCATATAATGCTTCTTCGGTTCTCTCAGGTTCTGCCTCACCAGCCTCAGCATCAGGATCTCCGGGGTTCACTTCCCCCTTGCTGGCGGATTCATCCGAAGTATCCTCCACAGAAATCCCTTCGTATCGGAAGAGATCATCGCGGATCTCGCTGACCAGTCTGCGCAATACCCTCGCCTGATCCATCAGCTCATCCATATGTGCGCTGGTATTGTCTGACCCTGCCTGTAATACATCTCCCAACTGACCCAGCTGGTCAAATGCTTTATCCAGGCTCTGATTCAGTGTATCCAGATTATTCTTAATACCACCACTGCGGTCCGTGGATGCACTAACCATATTATCCAGATGCTTCGTGGCATTTTCACCAAACTTTTTCAGAGCTGCTTTATAACTCTCTGTATCATCCGGTACAGAGAGTGTAATATCACCTCCGCTCAGATCATTGCCGCTCAGCGTGATATCGTGTCTGTTGCCGTTATTTTTATCGTCCTCTGCCTGTTTGTTCAGGTCATTATTCAAAACCTTCAGGTCATTGCTGACACCGTTCAGTTCCTGATTATAAATATACCACAAGTCATTCGTGGTTCCGGTAAGGGAATTTCCCGCGCTATTGGCATCCTTCAGATTCGTACTGATACTTTTGCTCAGCGCGGATGCTTGTCTGCTGTAATTGCTGACATCCTTCTGGGTCGCATCCAGCATATCCAAAAATTTATCGGTCTCGGTATCCAGCTCCTTTAATTTGTCACTGAGATACTGGATCTCCAGAAAAGGCTCCATCTGTCCTACGATGCCGCCCACATCTTTTCTGCCCTGCACGAAACCTGTGTTTGTGCAATTCTGCAGATAGCCCTGATGCAGTCTGCCTACGATACCTCCGGTATTGTAACCCACATGCTGATATCCGATGGCTCCGGAATTGGAGCAGTAATAGATCTTACCATCAGAGATGCCTGCGATACCGCCGGTATCCGTATGCGCAGTCACATTGGAAGTACTGTTGATCTGCTCCAGATTGTCCATGGTAATATCATCCAGATCATAGGTCACTTCCGTGCTATAGGTATTGATGCTGCCACTGTTGCTGCAGTTATTTAAGATACCGTGATTGTTCCCGACAATACCACCTGCGGAATGATTGCCAATGACATTTGCATCCGATTCACATCTGCGGATCTCGCCGGTCTCTTCATTCACACCCGCAATGCCACCGACTTCATTATCGCCGATCACATTACCGGAAAACTTACAATTCTCAATGCTGCCGTAATTCACCCCGACGATGCCGCCGACCTGATTCTGGCTTCCTGAGGGAGATATTTCTCCGCTCACCGTGAGATTACGTACTTTGGCACCTTCCTGCACATAACGGAAAAAACCTGCCGCAGAACCATTCCCCGTAAGCTTTACATTGGAGATCGTAAAACTATTACCATCAAAAATTCCCGCAAATGTTGGGATACTGAATTCACTTTCCATGCTCAGAACGATGTCGTTGCGCAGCACTACTTTGATACCTCTGGACCAGCTGTCCAGCACACAGTTCTCCGCAAGCCTGCGCAGATCCTCCTCCGTGCTGATCTCTACAATTGCATAATCCTGCTCCTGCGTGGTGTTGCTATAACCGCTGCCGCCCTTATATTGTTCATAGGTTAACGTCTCTTCCGCATAAGCGGTTGCCGGTGTCTGCAGCAGTAATGCCGCTCCCAGCAGGAAACATAATAATCTCTTACTGTTCATCTTCTGTTCCCTCGCTTTCTGCTGTATTATTCGAAAGCTCCTGTGCTTCCAACCTGGGGGACGCATTCTCCGCTGCATCCTCCCGCTCCATGGTCACGGTATCCTTGGGACGCACCACCGCTCCCATCTCACCGTCGATGACACCGATGAAATCACCTTCCAGCACACCGTTGACATAACCCTTGATATGACCGTTCATTCGGATCCTACCGGCAGAAGGCAGCGGCTTCGCCAGATCACGCTTTAAGGTAAATGCCGTCTTCTGAATAATGATATCTCCGATCAGCAGTGTCTGGGGCAATGCCAGCAGCACCAATAAAATAGAGGTCAGGGTACCACGTCCCAGCGCCAGTCCGATCGCTGCTACCGCTGCATTAGAAGATACATAACTGATAATGAATCCAGCAGCCACCAGCATGGAACCACTGGTAACAATCGTGGGGAACGCCTGGTTCAGCGCCTCGATGGCAGCTTCTTTGATCGGCATGTACGTCTTCAGATCCATATAACGGCTGGTGATAACGATAGCGTAGTCGATCGTCGCACCCATCTGGATGGCGGACACTACCAGATATCCCAGGAAGTATACATTTTCACTCAGCAGATACGGCAGTGAGAAGTTCATCCAGATACTACCCTGAATCGTTACTACCAATAGTACCGGCAAGCCGGCAGACTGGAAAGTGAACAACAGGATGATCATAACGAACAATGCCGTCAGTACAGTGATGATCGTGTTATCTGTTGCGAAAGAATCTCCCAGATCCTTATCACTGGTGGCATTTCCGACTAACAGGATATCATCTATATTATAGAACTTCGCCACGGTATTGCGTATCTGATCCAGCGCTGCGATGGTCTCTTCTCCTTCATAAGGTACATTCAGTTCCAGAACGAAACGGGAATTATCTTCTCCCAACAACTGATCCTTTGCAATCATGATCTTGGAATGTGCGTCCGATAAAGTCTCCTCCAGATCATCATCCAGCGTGATGTTGCCGCTTTCTTTCTGATCATAAATGAACAGGAACATATCGATAAAAGGTACTTCGTAATCATTGACACCGCTGACCAGAGCACCGTAATCACTCTGATCCAGGGCATATGCCGAATACAGCATATCCGCCACTTCCACATCCAGATCGATCAGCTCTGCAAATTGTCTGGGATTCAGTTTGTCGGTCAGCATGTAACCATCCATAGCTTCAATATTGCCAAGTCCCTGAACGGATTTTACCACATCCAACTTTTCCAGTGCCTTCAGGGTCTGTGCCTCTTTTTCATAATCACCGTTGGGCACAATGACCGCCAGCTGATTCACCATGCCAAATTCCTTATTGACCATGCTGACTGAGAATTTATTCTCACTCATACTGCTGGATTCCAGTGTATTTACATCATATACATAATTCGCCTTGTTGGACAGAAAAAATGCTGCAATAACACCCACGATCAGTACCGGAGGTACAATGTAACGGGTAGCCACACAGAATTTTCCCACTGCCGTGATCTTCGGTACAAAACTCTTATGATGCGTATTGTCGATTGCCTTGGAAAAGGTAAGCAGCAGTCCCGGCATCAGGAAAAATACTGCTACCATACTGAAAATAATGGATTTCGCTAGGATAATACCCATATCGTAACCAATTCTGAACTGCATGAACATCATGGCTACCATACCTGAGATCGTGGTCAGGGAGCTGGAAGAAATCTCCGGGATTGCCTTACTCAAAGCCACGATTACAGCCTCTCTGGCATCCTTGTCCTCATGCTCCTCCATAAAACGGTGTGCCAAAATGATGGCATAGTCTACTGCAAGACCTAACTGCAGCACCACTGCGATAGAGTTCGTCACAAAGCTGATAGTACCGAACCAGTAGTTCGTTCCTTTATTCAAAATAGCTGCCACGATAAATGTGGTCAGATATACCGGGATCTCCGCGTAAGTTGTGGAAGTAAATAGCAGCACGGCTACGATAACCACAGCTGCCAGAAGCAGAATAACGATCATATCATTATTCAGGTCATCCGCATCACGCTCTTCCTGACCGATATCCGAAGAATAATAAACATCATAATCAGACAGGGCATCCAGTACCTCAGTCAGATGCTGCTGTGTGGCTTCCGTATCCGCTTCCTCATCAAAAGTGACAGACAATAAAGCCTCCATGTCATGATAATGGTCCTCAGTGTCATCGAAATCCAGCATACTGACACCATCCATTTTTTCCACCTGATCCGCCAGCTTCTGTGCCTCATCAAAAGTCACATTACAGATCAGGATCCGGGCGGAACCGTAGGTCGTAAACTCCGAATCCATCAGATCCAGTCCCCTTCTGGTCTCTGTCGTATCCGGCAGATATGTGGTCAGGTCATTATTTACTTTGACCTTATTCATGGATAATACGCAAAATATGCATAAAACAATAAAGATCAGATAGAATCCTTTTCGTTTATCTACGATAAGTGTGGCAAGTTTCATCATAAAGGAGTTATCTTTTTTGTCTTTTTCTGTGTTGTCTGCTGCCATAGTTTCCTCCTGCTGTGTCTCTTTTTGTACCCTTATGTATCTGATTTTTCTATTCTTAGTTTAAGAGTTTTTCCCGCTTCTGTAAAGCCTTACTACAAAGATAAAAAATTGTATTACTGTCATCTAATGAACTCGTGTTGATTTTCTGACACAAGCAAAATATAATAATAGGGAAGAAAAAGCAAGCCACAAATTGTGTTTATATGTCTGTTTTTGAACATTGCATTGATTTGTGTTCATTGTTTTAGAAAAAATTCAGATTTGCATTAGATACGTATTAGATATTATATATAAAAAGTGATTTCTGATCATTTTCCGGAAAGGATGGAGAATTGTTGTATGGAAAAAATGGATCGCCGCGTGCGCAAAACCCGCGCCCTGTTGCTGCAGGGATTAGTCAAAATGATGGAAACCCACGATATTCAGGATATTTCCGTCAAAGAACTCACAGAACTGGTAGATATCAATCGCGGAACCTTTTATCTGCATTATGATGATATCTACGATATGCTCCATAAAGTGGAAGATGAAATGTTCCGAGAGTTCAACGAGATCATGGAGCAGGAACCGCTAGGTACTCCCACATCGTCCTCTGACGGTCTCCTGTTAGAGTTCTTCCGCTTCTTAGACCGCCACAGAGATCTCGCCAGAGTCATGATCGGTCCCCATGGAGACCTCACCTTCGTTAACCGCCTGAAGGACCAGATCAAAAAGCGCACTCTCCGCTTTCTGGAAAGTGCGCAATCCGATGCTAATTATGAATATCTCTGTTCCTTCATCATTACCGGTTGTGTCGGTGTCGTAGAGACCTGGCTGAAAGAAGTCACTCCCCAGTCTCCGGAAGAAATGGCAGGGATTCTGGGCACCATGCTTATGCGGCAGCTTACTTTTGTTCCGGAGCCTGCATAGACTGCTTAGACTGTGTCAGCTCCGGCATACCTACACTTAAAGAAGTCACGACCTCGCCATCCAGGAAGAAAGATACGGTATCACCTACCTGGAGGTCATCCAGCGTGGCATCCGTTCCGTCAATCGTGATGATCGTATCATCATTGACCGTGATAGTCATAGTGTCACCGCTGAGGGTTAAGGTCATCTCATCTAACATATCTTTCTCGGGTTTCTGACCGTCCGGAGCTTCTCCGCTGGGGACTTCTCCTGTAGGTTTTTCGCCGTCAGGTGCCGGGCCATCGGGTTTATCGCCTGTAGGTGCTTCCTCATCCGGAGCCTCCGGCTTCTCTGCCAGCGAAATGGAGATCACATTGCCGTCAATGGCTGTGATCTGACCAAGATAAGATTCCACCTTCTCTTCACCTGATTCTGTTGCCGCATTTTGCTCCACCGTGCTCTGTTCCGTCGTGCCCTCCGGTGCGATCGTCTCCTTCTGTTCTGCAGATTCACTTGCTGCGCTCTCCGTGCCCGCAGATGTCGTTCCTCCGCATGCTGTAAATCCGGTCATCACCATGGCAGCAGTCAACACTGCGCACATTACTTTTGTATTCACCTGGGGTAAATTCCATCTTCTCATATTCTCATTCCTCCTGTTCCTTTCATTCCTTAAAAAACTTGTGAACATTTACTTCCCCTTATCTGCCTCTTATGATAAAGTTCATCTGCGAAGGAATTGTGAGAAAAATGTGGTGATTCTGTGAATTTTTCCAGGTATGACATTGCTGTCATATATACTATGTTGAAAGTGTCAACTTACGTGTCGATTCTTCCGTTTTGCTGTAAATATTGAAGGAATGCGGTACAGCCTTCCAGGACATCATTGTAGGTCGTCCCAAACTCTCCCGTGTACCATGGATCCGATATATCCCGTTCCGAGCCGGCATAAGATAAAAGCCTGACTACTTTCCCATCCGGATCTCCGCCGAATATCCGCAGCATGTTGCGGATATTCGCACTGTCCATACCGATCAGATAATCATATTCCGCATAATCCGCCTTCGTCACCTGCCTGGCCCGCTTCCCCTCGCAGGAGATCCCGTGCCTGGCAAGCTCCGCCTTCGCCGGCGGATAGACCGGGTCCCCGATGCCATTCCAGATCTCCTCTGTGCTGGTGGCAGCGGAAGCGATCTGAAAATGATCGGCAAAATTTGCGTCGGATACCAATTTTTTCATAACAAATTCTGCCATGGGGGAACGACAGATATTGCCGTGGCAGATGAAAAGTACTTTAATCATCTTTTTATATCTCCATTTAAATCTTGTATTTCTTCTCAAACGCTTGATTTTTCAGGGTTTTCCGACTTTTGAGTTTTCCTTTCTTTTTAAGGTATCTTCTCAAATCTTCTCGTATTTTCTTATGTTTTTCCCTGCAATCTTGGTAAATCCGTTGGTAAAGCAAGCGTCCTTACCAACGGGCTTTTTTAACTATTCGCTATCCGATATACTTCTTCCTTTGCATCATCAAAATTCACATGGGTGTAAGTGTTCAAGGTTACACTGATGTCTGCGTGACCCATGATATACTGCAAGGTTTTCGGATTCATCCCGGATTTTGCCATATTAGAGCAAAAGGTGTGCCTGCATACATGAGGGGTAACTTTCGGCATCTGGATACGGTAAATCCTGTTGTATTTCTGAATGATATGCTCCATGTACTTCTCCCAGTGAAGGGCAACCATCGGCATATCGTTTTTATCCAAAAATAAAAATCCAGCGTATCCTTCCACCATCGGTTCAACTTTTGGTGTCTTTCGGTTGGCAATAATTCTGCGAAAACACGCTGCGACAGCTTCCGTCATCGGCACATAGCGAATACCTTTGTCAGTTTTTGGTTCTTCAATTACATACTGCATCTGTGCAGTACGCTGTAACTGATGGTCTACCTTAATACGCATTTCTCCAAACTCAATCTCCGAAATCGTCAGCCCACAGAACTCTGAAATACGAAGCCCTGTGTGAAAAAGAATATAGATTGCATCATAGTATCTGCTGAAATGCTTATCCTCCTGAATAAACTTCAGCAAATCTCTCTGCTGCTTTCGGGTAATCGCTTCTCTGGTAACAGAATCATTAACAATGACGGATGCCAACTCAAATTCAAATGGATTTTTGCGAAGCAGGTCATCATCTACTGCCATCTGAAATGCTGGTCTGAGAACTCCCCGGATCGAATGAATGGAACTGTATCCTCGTCCATCAATTTGTTGGAGCTTAATCAACCATGCCTTTGCGTCTGACAAACGCACCTTATCAATTCGCAGATTCCCAAAACTCTCTTTTTTCAGCATATTGATGACCGTTTTATATCCGGCAATCGTATTGTGACGAACTCCTGTTTTCAATGAAACATACTTTTCTACCAGTTCCAAAACAGTATAGTTGCCACCGTTGGTTACGATACGGTCAAACAAATCCGCTTCAATCTGTTTTTCTTTCTCACGCAGGGAAGGCTCCCGCTTCTTCCCTTTTGGCATTGGGTCATTCTTGTCCAAACGCCAACTGTATACATTTTTCTCTTTTCCGTCCTCATCAATATAGCGGAACCGATACCTCCCATCTTTACGCTGGTACTCGCCCTCTCGCAAAATCCGATTACGGTTATCTCGTCTTTTCTCACTCATCGTGAACTCTCCTTTCAAAAAAGAGAGCCAGACTTGCGCTCTTATCATAGCACAAATCCAGCTCTCCGCATAGTTATATCATGTGAAATCGGTAAATCTGTCAGCTCTGTTTACACAGCAGTAGCCTGATCCAGATACCTCTCAAATTTCTCACGCTTAATGAGGGCACGATTGCCGTTCATCACATAAAAATCCTCATTGGGATGTGTGTCAATAAGCGTTCTCAATTTTCCTTCGCCGATATGATAATATCTGGCTGCTTCCTCAATGGTAAGCGTATATCTACGCCACACCGGAACATCCGAGTAATTTTTTCCTTCAATATTCATCTTATTATTCGCCATAGGCAGTTATCCTCCATACATGAAAATAGCCAGACAGAGAGTGTCGGCAACGAAGTCCGGCAACGGGCTTCAAAAGACCTTGCAAACAATCTCAATC
>ERZ779898.1038-NODE-1038-length-10259-cov-1.429439_pt1 | contig 10259 bp, 10 predicted proteins | sample MGYA00511902_ERZ779898 | MGnify/ENA primary metagenome ERZ779898 (study PRJEB29588, sample SAMEA2144588) | human gut metagenome | biome: human gut; feature: human-associated habitat; material: faeces | place: Denmark | collected 2008/2010 ...
ATAATCCATCCCTGTAAAAAGTTAAACACTGTACTTGTCAGATACAATCCTAAAGTAAGCAAAAGGATCTTTCCGATACGGGTAAAATCAATCCCGCCTGTTCCGGCAATCTTTTTCATCAGGCCTTCGGCCAGCGCAGTAGTTGCCTTTCCCATAACCTTTGGTCCAGCTACTGAAAATACTGTAGATATTGCCGCAAAAATCATTACCGTAAGAATCGCAAATTTATAATTTCCAATATAGCGAATGAGTTTCTTAAAAGAACCACTGAAGTTCTTTGCCTTCTCTCCACCTTGCATCATTCTTCTTCCGCCACCCATCGGGCCACGACCCCCCATTGGGCCTCTGTTTGATGTTCCTGCTTTATTTTCAGCCATTTTACTTACCTCCTTTCTTATGTTTTAACTTCCTGTCATCAGACTTTTTCTTTAATTTGTTATTTTCTTTCTCATCAATTTTTGTAGAAAGGATTTCTTTCTTATTTGTTTCCTTCTCTGCTTTTTCTTCTGCCAAACCTAATTTCTCAAGTCCAAGCTCCTTTTCAGAAAGCTGTGACTTAGCAATCTGAAGATATACCTCACAGTTTTTCAGCAGTTCTTCATGTGTTCCTTTTCCAACAATCTTTCCATCATCCAAAACAAGAATCTGATCTGCATGTAAAATCGTGCTGACTCTCTGCGCTACAATTACGATAGATGCATCCTGCACCTTTTCATTTAATTCCTTACGAAGTGCTGCATCTGTCATCATATCAAGTGCGGAAAAGCTATCGTCAAATACAAGTACTTTTGCCTTTTTCGCAATCGCTCTTGCAATCGCAAGACGCTGTTTCTGTCCACCAGATAACTGCGCTGGATAATTATCAGCTTTATCACCAACGCCTACACGGTTTAACAATTCCATCGCTTTTTCTTTTGCCTGCTCTTCTGTCATCATCTTGTGACGGATCGGAGCTAATGTAACATTCTCAAGGATTGTCAGATGTGGGAATAAGTTAAAATGCTGAAATACCATTCCAACTCGTTTTCTCATCGCATCTACATCAAAGTCTTTCTCTGTCAAATGCATATCATCGATGACAATATCTCCCTTTGTCGGAGTCTCTAATAAGTTTAAGCATCTTAAAAATGTACTCTTTCCAGATCCGGATGGTCCGATCACGCAAACGCATTCTCCTTTGTCAATATGGCAGTCAATGCCTTTTAACACTTCCAGAGATCCGAAATATTTATGTAAATTCTTAACGTCTATCACTTTGTCTCAGTCTCCTTTCTAATGCGTTTAATCCAAGAGTCAGAATCTTAACGATCACATAATAGATCAATGCTGTTCCAAGCAATGGTGCTAGTGCCTGATAAATTCTTGAAATAACGAAATCTGATACCTTTGTCAAGTCAACGATCGCTACATATCCTAAAATGGAAGTTTCTTTGATCAGTACGATAAATTCATTTCCAAGGGCAGGAAGAATATTCTTGATCGCCTGAGGCAAGATAATATCTTTCATTGTCTGTACATAGGATAATCCAAGAGAACGTCCACCTTCCATCTGTCCCTGATCAACCGCCTGAATTCCTGCACGGATGATCTCAGCAACATAAGCTGCACTGTTCAAACCAAAGGTTAAGGAACCTACAAGCAGTCCATTCTGACCTTTTAAAATAACGAAATACATGATCATCAACTGTGTCAATGTTGGTGTTCCACGGATGATATCAATGTACACGTATGCGATCTTTGATAAAAGTGTACTCTTTCCTTTCTGCTCTGCCGTCAAGCGCATTAACGCCAAGATCGTACCAAGTGCTACACCAATAAGAATTGCAATGACAGATACTAAAATCGTCACCTTTAATCCATCAAGATACAACAGGTATCGCTGCTGGGCGATAAACGCTCTGTAAAATGAATCTAACATTTTGAAACCTTACCTTCCTAATTTCCTAGTTTGCGGAATCAATGTATTTTGCTTTCAGCTTATCATATGTTCCGTCTTTTTTGATTGCTTTGATCTGTTTGTTGATCTCTTCTTTGTATGCTGTGTTACCTTTTGTAATTGCGATACAGTAGTATTCCGCACCTGCAGAGTCAACAACTAATTTTAACTTCTTCGCATTGTTTTTCACAAATTCCTGTGCTGGTTTTTCATCAATAACAACCGCATCAATTGCACCGTTTTTCAGGTCCATAACAGCGTCAACACCTTTTTTATAACGTTTTACTGTTGCTTTCTTTACGATGACTTTGTTCTTTTCACCAAATTTTTCTCCAGAAGAAATGATATCACCAGTTGTTCCTTCCTGAACACCGATTTTCTTTCCACTTAACTGAGATAATTTCTTGATCTTACTGTCTTTCTTTAAGATGATCGCCTGATTAGATGTATAATAGCTGTCTGAAAAATCTACAGATTCTTCACGTTCTGCTGTCTTAGTCATTCCAGCAATAACTGTATTGATAGATTCAGATTCCATAGCACCGATCAGAGATTTGAATTCCATGTTCTGGATCTCAACTTTTTTGTCCATACGTTTTCCGATTTCTTTGATCATGGCAATATCGAAACCGTCTGGCTGTTTCTTATCATTCATATATTCGAATGGTGGAAATTCTGCGTTTGTTCCTACGATCAGTTTGTCTGGAACTTTGCTTTCTTCTTTTTTGCTACATCCTGTAAACAGCATAGATGCTGCCAGTACACCAGCTAATGCGACTGTTAAAAACTTTTTCATAATCTGTTCTCCTTTTTAATAATAATTTAGCTTTTATGGGATTTTACATTCCATAATTATATACGTAACTTCTATTTTACAATATCTTACGGAATATTTCAAATGCTGACGGCAATGCATACGTATTTTCTAGTTCTTTTTTTAGTACCGAGACGTAATTTTCACTCTGAATCGGTGTTTTCAAGGAAATTCTTACTCCTTCCATGTGCCATTCCACATGACTGAAAATATGTTTTCCCTTTCCTGCTGCTTTTGTCTTCGCATCTTCCATATGATGCTCTGCCATCCATTCCTTGATATCTTCGGCATCCATTTTCTTATCTTCATTCGGGAACTCCCATAGTCCGGCAAGCAATCCTTTGTCTCCTCTTTTATGGATTGCGATCTGCTCTCCGCATTCTAATAAAAATACAGTCTTATGTTCAATCCGTCTTGCCTTCTTTGGTGTCTTGACCGGTAATTGATCAATGAGATCTTCTTTATATGCCTTACAGACTGTATCCCATGGACATTGATCACATAATGGCTGCCCATTCGGCACGCAAACAGTTGCTCCAAGTTCGATCAATGCCTGATTAAAATCTCCCGGTCGGTCTTCCGGCATAAATTCCATGACTCTTCTTCCCATCGCTTTCTTTGTCTTATCTTTGAGAATATCAGAATCATCTCCCCACAATCTAGTCAGCACACGAAGAACATTTCCATCGACTGCAGGAACCTGTAATTCAAATGCGATCGATCCGATTGCTCCTGCTGTATACATTCCAATGCCCTTCAGCGATAATAATTTATCATAATCAGCAGGCAGTTGTCCACCATATTCTTCAACGATCGTCTGTGCTGCTGCTTTTAAATTCCTTGCTCGATTGTAATAACCAAGTCCTTCCCACAATTTCATCAACCGGTCATCATCTACTTTGGCAAGATCATAAACCGTTGGCAGTACTTCCATAAAACGATCAAAATACGGCTTTACCGCTTCCACTCTTGTCTGTTGCAGCATGATCTCGGAAATCCAGATTCTGTATGGATCTTTATTCTCTCTCCATGGTAAGATCCGTTTATTATAATCGTACCAGTGAAGCAATGATCCGCTTAAATCATATCGTTGTTCCATCTATTTTCCTCTTTCTAAATAATATCCTTCAACAAATATACCAGCCCCTATTATAACAAACTAGTACATAAAACACCATGACGGAAATATCAGGAAAATCCTTTTCCGATCGCTATGCAAAATACATAAACTTCCTGCACTCCCAATTGTTTTAACGCTGTCGTCACTGCTTCCGCTGTTGATCCTGTCGTATAAATGTCATCTATCACCAATACCCTTTTCGGCATCCCTGCTTTCTGATATTCTTTCAAATTTCCACGAAAAGCTTTCTTTAAATTGTTTTTTCTCTCTCCCGGGCTTAATTGTTTCTGTGGTTTCGTATCATGGATTCTTTCCACAATCTTTGTATACATCGGTTGATCCAACATCTCTGCAATCCCCTTTGCAAAGATTTCTGCCTGATTAAACCCTCTCTTTCTTCTCTTTTTTTTATGAATCGGCACCGGAATTACCGCATCTGCTTTTAGTCGCAGCAATTCCCTGTATTTTCTTTTTCGAATTTCTTCCAAATAATACTGTGCAAATTTTCTCTCATTCTTATATTTGATCGCAGCCAGTGAATCAGTAACTGGTTTCTGGTAAATACATAACCCCATACCACGTTCAAAATTCTTCGGATGCTGTCTGCAGTCACTGCAATATTCTTTTTCCTGATTCTTCATTGATTTTCCACAAGAATAACATGTGGGTTCTTTGATAAAAATCTGCTTTTTACTGCATATTTTACAGATATGTTCTCCTTTGTCCAATAATTCTTTGGCACATAATGGACAGATCGGAGGAAATAGAAATGATAACATAAGATACCCCCTTATTCAATCACATCATTTGATCTTGTTTTAAAATTGTAGAAATTTGTTTTATTTGTATATTTTATCCAATTATACATGTAAGAAAAAGCACCAAAAAATTAATGTGGTGCTCTCTCTTTATTGCCAAATTTGGTGTATTGTCCGAGCCATACAAGCTCTACACTACCTGTTGAACCATTTCGCTGTTTGTCGACGATGATCTCTGCAATTCCTTTCTTCTCGGAATCTTCATTATAATATTCATCACGATAAATAAACATAACAACGTCGGCATCCTGCTCAATCGATCCTGACTCACGAAGATCTGATAGCATTGGCTTGGCTGGTTTTCTCTCTTCAACTCTTCGACTTAGCTGAGATAATGCGATCACTGGTGCATTCATCTCTCTTGCTAATGCTTTTAACGATCTTGAGATCTCTGAAATCTCTTGCTGTCTGGATTCAGAACGCTTACCACCTGACATCAACTGCAGGTAGTCGATAATGATCAGGTCCAGTCCATGAATCTGTTTGTATCTACGACACTTAGATCGTAATTCTGCGATCGTAATACCTGGTGTATCATCAATGATCAATGGAGAACGACCGATCGTTCCCGCACTTTCCATGATCTTCTCCCAGTCGGTTTCCTGAAGATCACCAGTACGGATAGATTGTGAATCTACCATCGCTTCCATCGCCATCATACGGGTTACAAGCTGTTCTTTCGACATCTCCAGACTAAAGATCGCTGTTGGAACGTGATCCCTGACTGCCGCTTTCTGTGCGATATTCAACACAAATGCTGTCTTACCCATAGCAGGACGTGCCGCCACGATGATCAGTTCTGATGGATGTAGTCCAGATAATTTGTAATCAAGATCTGTAAATCCTGTTGCAATACCTGTGACTCGCCCAGCAGAACTTGCCGCTTCTTCGATCGCATCCAGTGTATTTAACACAACTTTGTCAATTGGAACAAACTCTTCTCTTCCACTTGCCTGCTGAAGAAGTCCGAATACATTCTTCTCTGTGTGATCCAAGATCTCTGTCACATCATCTTTACCAAGATAACATTCTGTTGTGATATCTTCTGTAACTTTGATCAATTTACGAAGTGTTGCCTTTTCCCTGACGATCGTTGCGTATTGTTTGGCATTGGCTGACGTTGGAACAACTTCCAGAAGATCCCTGATAAATTCAAGACTCTTCATAGATTCCGGCACGTCTTTTTTCTTTAATTTATTCTGAAGCGTTACCAGATCGACCGGCTTTCCTTCCCGGTATAATTCTGTCATCGCTTCAAATAAGATGCCGTTCTGCTTCTGATAGAAATCATCGGCATTCACAATATCGATAACATCTGCGATCGCATCCCTGTCCATGATCATCGCACCGATCACAGACTGTTCTGCCTCCGGGCTGTTCGGCTGCACTTTCTTGATAAATGCTTCATCCATAAATATGCCCTCTTATTTTTCTTCTACTTTAACTCTTAATGTTGCTGTTACCTGTGGATGAACTTTGATCGCAACATCATGGAATCCAAGATTCTTGATTGGTTCACAATGCATTTTTTTCTTATCTAAATCATATCCTAACTGTTTCTTTGCTTCTGCTGCGATTTCTTTTGTGGAAATAGATCCAAATGTTCTTCCACCTTCTCCAACCTTCATCTTTAATACCAATTGTTTTTCTTCAATCTCTTTTGCTAAAACTTTGGCATCTGCTAATGCTTCTGCAGCCAGTTTATCATCATTTGCCTTTCTTAATTTTAGATCATTTAATGCTTTATTTGTAGCTTCAATTGCTAAATTCTTGCGGAATAATACATTTCTTGCATATCCGTTGTTAACCTCTACTACTTCATCTTTTTTTCCAACTGATTTTACATCTTCTAATAAAATAACTTTCATCGCTTATATCTCTCCTTTTGATATCAAATATCGTAATGTCTCATGAATAATATTCTTGGCTTCTTCTAATGATACATCGACAAGCTGTGCACCTGCAACTGTCAAATGTCCGCCGCCTCCGAATTCTTCCATGATCTTCTGGACATTCACTTCATCGATCGATCTTGCACTGATATAGACTCTCTCATGAACACCTGTTAATACAAAAGATGCTTCAATTCCATCAATATCAAGTAATTCATTCGCTACCTGTGCACCAATAACAGTAGGGCTGTCCACACCGATTCCTACCAGTGTTGCGATCGCGAACCTGCCATATAAGATCTCTGCTTCACTGATCGCTTTCGCACGGATCCTGTAAGTTTCCATGCTTTCTCTTGACATCTTTCTTACCTTTGTAAGATCAGCTCCATTTCTCTTTAGATATGCCGCTGCCTCAAATGTTCTGACACCTGTTTTATTCACAAAATTGTCCGTATCTACAAGCATTCCATAATACATGGCATTCGCTTCCATTGGCTCTAACTTTGGTTTTGAATCTACATATTGAAGAATCTCTGCTACCAATTCACATGTAGAAGACGCATATGGCTCTACATATGAAAGTACCGGATTCTTGATCATATCTTTATTCTTTCGATGATGATCTAAGATCACCGTTGTCTTTGTCTGACTTAATAACTGTTCACATTCTGTATAATTTGCATGATTTACATCCACTACGATCAATAACGTGTTTTCATCTGTGATCTCAATTGCTTGTTCGTTATCAATGAACATATCTTCATCATAAATACCACTTTTATTTAATTCATCAACCATCGCACGGACAGAGATCGTTACTTCGTTCATAACGATATGTGCCTTTCTTCCCAGAGAAAGTCCAAGTCTATACAGACCAACAGCTGCACCGATCGCATCTGGATCCGGAATCTTATGTGCCATGATCACGACCTTTTCCTTTGATTCAAGAAGTTCTTTTAACGCATGCGCTTTAACTCGTGCTTTGACTCGTGTGGTACGTTCCATAACCTCACAATTGCCACCATAATAGGAAATATCTTCCCCATCCTTGATCACTGCCTGATCACCACCACGTCCTAATGCCAGATCCATACCTGCACAGGCTGCTTCATAGTTTTCCTGATACGTATTTCCATTAATTCCAAAACTGATGCTTAATGTCATATGCATAGAATTCCCAAGATTGATCGTCTTGATCTCATCAAGGATCGAGAATTTGTTTTCTTTGATCTTGTCCAAATATTTCTGTTCAAATACAACAAAATATTTATCTCTCTCTGTTCTCTTCACAACCCCAGAGACATTCTGGATAAATTTGTTGATCTTACGATCTGCCACTGCGATCAGCATAGATCGTTTTACCGCATCAATATCATCAAGGATTTCTTCGTAATTATCAATATAGATTAAACCAATGACCATTCTCTGATTCTCATTTTGTTCCATATATTTCTTAAGTAATGTCTGATCAAAAAAATATACTGCGATCAGATCGTTGTCCTTAAGCATCTGTCTAGAACAACTGTTATCATTCTCATCAGAGAAATCTTCTACACGAATACGATTCATCTCTACTTTATAGAATAGCGTCTGTTCTTTTTCCTTATCTCCCTCTTTGCATTTCTTTTTATATTCAATATGAGAAATAGAGTGCATCACATCCGACGGAAGCAGATTACGGTTCAGATTCGGAAAAATCTGTTGCAATGACTTTCCTCGGTTCTCTCCCACAATTTTATGAAATGCATCATTTGACCATATGATCATTCCATTCCCATCAAGCAGTGCATACGGAACAGGAAGCTGTTGTAACAAATAATTCTGCACCTGACTCTGCTCAAACATAAAATCCATACATTCTTTGATGATCTCTTGTTTGCTTCGGGAATAAATGATCATCTGAAAAACTAAAAATACGACTAGTGAGACCGCTAAGATCACTCCACATCGAATATCCAAGAAAAAGAACACAATGTCTACAAAAGCCAGAATAAGCAATGCCCATAATGGTCCTTGAAGATACTGTTCTATCTTTGTTTTCTTCATAATGTCCATTTTTTTCTCCTGATTTGATTCTTACAATTATCCTTTATTATAACTCAATTGCATGAATTTGTACATTATATTTAACGAAAGCGAGATATTTGTTCAATTTACGCAATTTTCTTAATTATTTTGACATGTCTGTCGCAGTGCGATCTTGCCCGGAGGGCTTTTTGTATCATAGGGGATTCCATCGGAATTTCCTATGATATAAAAAGGATATTGGTGTCACGATCAATATCCTTTTTCTTTATTTTTCTGTATTAAATTTCTTAAATGGCCGCGGTGTCATAAATGTCCCGCTGGCGCTTCCGACGAGTTCTTCTCCTACATAGGCTTTTCCAACAAAATTCATGATCGTTTTTCCTGTGGACACTGCTTCTACCTCTGTTCTTACGGTTGCTCCTGTTGGTATTCCTTTTAAAAATGTTGTAGAAAGCTGCACCGTTGGGGCTACACTATAATCGCCCAATCCAGCAGTCAATGTTCCAAATGCAATATCAAACATCCCTGCCAGAGAACCTCCAAACATGATTCCAAATGCATTTTCATGAAACTTTGTGGCCTCGAACGTCATGGTTAAACTTTTGGTATCATAGTTAAAATCTGTGACAGTTCCTTTTAATTCTTTAAATATTCCATGTTTATTGATCTCATCTAACTGCTCCATTCTTTTTCGGATCTGCTTCTCAAAATTTTCTTTGCTCATCTTTTTCTCCTGCTTATTATTTCTTTTCACCATAAAATCGATGTATGTGGATTTCATTTTATGTCTGCCATTTTATCATATTTCCACTTTTATGTATAGAAACTGTTATATGGAACATCCTATGAACAAAAGGAGTTTTACAATTATGGATAATGAAAATTTATTAAACAGTATTTATCAGAACATTGCAATGGTTTTAGAAACCATTCCTGAGATTCGAAAGGTCACAACAGACTGTGATTTTAAGGCTTTGATCATCAGCCAGGAAGAAGAATATCAAAATTTATCAGATTCTATAAAAGATACGATCACTTCCAATGGTGATTCTACAGAAGAATTAAATGATCTTTTGAAAACATATTCTGAATGGATGACCAAATTAAAGGCTATGTCTGATAAAAATGTCAGTCATCTTTCTGAAATGTGTATTCAGGGATATACGATGGGAATGATCAAAGCAATCCAGAAAAATCATCTTTACTGTGATGCCTCCAAAGAAGCAAAACATTTCGGTGACAAACTTATTTCTCTTCACGAAAAAAGTATTCAGGATTTAAAAAAGTATTTGTAATCGTTAAGTTGTTGTGCTATGATTAATCTTGTTATTGATAGATTTTAATGTTCACGACCGATACGGATGCATTCATTTATTTCTATGAATGCATAAAGCAAGTAACGGTTCGTGGACTTTTTCTTTTTTATAAAGATTTTTATTGAAACACCTGTCATTAACAGTTACATGTATTTTTTATTTAAGAAAGTAGAGGTACCCAGATGAGTAATGGTACAGTAAAATGGTTTAACGCAGAAAAAGGTTATGGATTTATTTCACAGGAATCCGGAGATGATGTATTTGTTCATTTTTCTGCAATTCAGGGAAAAGGATTTAAGACTTTGGAAGAAGGACAGAGTGTTAGTTTCGAGATT
>ERZ779898.1045-NODE-1045-length-10224-cov-2.549808_pt1 | contig 10224 bp, 8 predicted proteins | sample MGYA00511902_ERZ779898 | MGnify/ENA primary metagenome ERZ779898 (study PRJEB29588, sample SAMEA2144588) | human gut metagenome | biome: human gut; feature: human-associated habitat; material: faeces | place: Denmark | collected 2008/2010 ...
CCACGTGGTCCGCGCAGTGTCTTATGTGTTGTCGTTGTTACAACATCTGCGTATGGGATCGGGCTTTCATGCATGCCTGTTGCAACCAGACCTGCAATATGTGCCATATCTACCATAAGTACAGCACCGACTTCATCGGCGATCTCACGGAATTTCTTAAAATCGATCTTACGTGCATAAGCAGAAGCTCCTGCAACGATCATCTTTGGCTTACATTCCAGTGCGATCTCTCTTACCTTATCATAATCGATAAAGCCTTCATCATTAACGCCATATGGTACACAGTGGAAGTATTTACCGGACATATTCACCGGTGATCCGTGCGATAAATGTCCGCCGTGGTCTAAGTTCATACCCATAAAGGTATCACCCGGCTGCATAACAGCAAAGAATACTGCCATATTTGCCTGTGCACCGGAATGCGGCTGTACATTGACATAATCGCATCCAAACAGTTCTTTTGCTCTTTCTCTGGCAAGATTTTCCACAACATCAACACATTCACACCCGCCATAATAGCGTTTGCCCGGATATCCCTCTGCATATTTATTTGTCAGCGGGGATCCCATTGCTGCCATAACTGCCTTACTTACCCAGTTCTCTGAGGCGATCAGTTCGATATGATCATTCTGTCTGTTCTGCTCTGCTACAATTGCCTCTGCAATTTCAGGGTCTACATTTCTTACTTCGTCTAGTGAATACATGTCCTCTCCTCCTGATTGTCTTTCTGTTTTGAACTCGCTTTTTGCTCCGTCGCAGTCAGTATAGCATATTTTCTCATATATGAAAATATGAAATATCACAAGGAAATCTGGTAGTTGCCCACACTTTCCCTCCCTGCACGTTTATGTTTTCCTGTCCAAATCATTAAATTTCCCTTATTTTTTCTCAATAAGTATAGAACGTATTTTTACTTTATGATAGACTGATACGATACAGGCAGGTATGTAATTGTATTCTGTCAGCTACATAAGAGGAGGCATGCAGAATGTACCATATCATTGTGAATCCCAGTGCCAAAACGGGACTTGGCAGGGCAAAATGGCGCGAACTGAAAAAAATACTGGACGCGGAAAAAATCACTTACATTGTACATTTTACAAAATCGGCGCAGGATACCTGCCGCTATACACGTTCTATTACTGACCCGTGTCTTTATAAATATAATGCTGTTCCCAATCAAATACTTGTCCTTGGCGGCGACGGCACTTTAAACTGTGTCATCAACAGTATTCTGGATCCGGATCACACTTTTGTTACTTATCTGCCGGCCGGTACAAGTAATGATTTTGCCAGAGCGCTCCATATCAGCGATCTTCCGGAAGATGCCATGCGCACGATCAGAAGAAGATCCGAAGCTGCAACAGATCTCGGTGTTGTCCGCTGCGGGCACAAAAAGAGAAAATTTGCTGTCAGCTCCGGTATAGGATATGATGCTTCCATCTGCGAGGAAGCATTACGTTCACCTGCCAAAAAAGTATTGAACCGTCTTGGGCTCGGTAAACTGACTTATGTCAGCATTGCCTTAAAGCAGCTGCTTCTTTTAAAACCGGTTTCCTGCGATCTGTATCTGGACGATAAACCGCCGGTGCATTTTCACCACTTTATGTTTGCGGCCATGATGCAGCAGCCTTATGAAGGCGGCGGCTTCAAGTTCTGTCCAAAGGCAGATGCAACAGATGGTATGCTTGATATCTGTGTTGCCGGCAATGTTTCCAAGTTCCGTGTTCTTCTGCTGATTCCACTTGCAATCTTTGGCGGACATGTCGGACATCGAGGAATCCATTCTTACCGCGCAAAAACCGTCCGCATCGTCACCTCCAGACCACTCTGTATCCATACAGACGGAGAGATTGTAGGACATTATAAAGAACTGACCGCCACAACAGACGGAAAGCTGCTTTATTACCAATAAACAATCCTGTCTTTACAGACTTTTTTGAAAGGGAGATTTTCATGAACCGCATTATTTCATTTTGCAAACAATATAAACATGCACTGCTTCCCATCCTGTATGCACCTGTGTATCTGCTCATCTTTTTCTATCTGGAAAAAAAACCTGTTTCGCAGATCCATGTTATTGAAATGAGCATCGACCGCAAGATCCCGTTCTGCGAATACTTTGTGATCCCGTACTATCTCTGGTTTCTTTATGTGGCAGCTACGGTCGTTACTTTTGTTTTTCTGGAGCGGAAGGATTATTATAAGCTTTGTCTCACACTCGGGGTTGGCATGACTTTGTTCTTGATCGTATCCTATGTCTATCCAAACGGTCTCCAGCTCCGACCGACTACCTTTGCACGTGATAATTTCTGTGTATCACTGGTCAAGGCAATGTATGCGACAGATACACCGACCAATGTATTTCCAAGCATCCACTGCTTTAACTCCATGGCATGCAATGCAGCAATCTGTCACAACAAAAAAATCGGAGCCATCCGACCGATCCGATATGGCTCCATACTGCTCTCTACTGCTATTATATTGTCAACACTCTTCATCAAACAGCACTCCATGTTTGATGTACTGACTGCATTTGCGCTGTTCGTCATTCTGTATATTCCTGTTTATCTGCTTCCCGCAAGATCACAGGCACCTAAATATCATACAGATTCAGAGCTTAGTTAAATTTCATTACCTTTTGCGCAAGCCTGTATAAAAACTCCGAAATTCTTCTTCCGCTTCTGCCGGGCAGATTCATGGTATTTCCCAAAAGTCCGTACCGCAGACGAAGAAAGACTTTCGGATTTTTTTGATGGATGTATGCCCAGAGTTCCTCTTTTTTCTCAATGGCTTCCTCTGTCCGTGCGCGGATCAGCATAATGGAAGACACCGTCGTAATGATATCCAGATACTTTACCATATAATTATAGGTTTTTCTGTTGGTGATCTTGGTTGTTGTCAGATAATCAACCATCAGCTTGTTAACCTTGATCTGCTGGTCAACTCTGCCGATCATAACCTTCTCATTGACAGACTGATCTGCCCGTCCTATATAATATCTGTAAAAATTGGTATCAATATAGTAAATCTTCTTCACATACGGAAGCGGATTAAATGCGAAAATATTATCCACATAGAAGGTGTGCTCCGGAAGCTCCAGTCCACAGTCATGCAGCAGCTTTGTACGATAAATAATGGAATGCATCAGAATGTACTGTGTTTTATTAAAATGTCTGACCTGATCCCATGTAAAGATTTCATTTTTCGGCAGTGCATGGCGGAAGGAAACAACCTTTTTCCGCTTTTCGCCCTGCTTTTCATACACATAGTTTGCCAGAAGCATATCAATCTGCTGCCCGCTTGCGACCAGTTCTCTGAGCGCCTGCAGTATCTCATAATAGGATTCCTCTTTGACCCAGTCATCACTGTCCACCACCTTGAAAAACAGGCCTGTTGCACCAGCAATACCGGCATTGACGGCAGATCCATGCCCGCCGTTTTGCTTATGGATCACCTTGACGATCGCCGGGTATTTCTGCGCATAGGCATCTGCCATTTCAGCTGTGCGGTCGGTAGAACCGTCATCTACGATCAGGATCTCTACATCTTCTCCCCCTACGAGCAGGGACTCCATACATCTATCCAGATAATCCTGCGAGTTGTAACAGGGTACTGTTATTGTTAAAAGTTTCATACCGTTTTCCCTTCGTATTTTTGTCTATTTTATCTCAAAAAATGTGCATTGCCTAGTACAATATTGAGCCCATCCGTATAGGCTCTGAATGCACTTGGTATCGGATAGACAGCTTCTATCTCCTGAGGCAGGATCAGATGATAATTCTCCTGCTGCCGCTCCTGTGGCCATGCTGCCGCCACACGGATGAGCCAGCCCTGCATATGCCATTCCTTATGTGTAAATATGTGTACGCTGTCCTGCATCCGCTCCAGATATAACGGCTCATATCCCAGCTCTTGTACCTGCTGTTTCACTTCTTCGTCTGACAGCCAGCCTTCCGCATTCGGGAATTCATACAAGCCTGCCAGAAGCCCCGTCTTTCCTCTTTTATGGATCAGGATCCGGTCACCGTCACAAAGCAGGAATACCGTCTTTTTCTCTTTCTTCCGCGACTTCTTCGGTGCTTTATACGGTATTTCCTTCAGCCGTTCTTCTTTTCTTGCTACGCATCTGTCCTGCCATGGGCAGCTTTCACATTTCGGCATTCCGTTTGGCAGGCAGACCGTCGCACCAAGCTCCATCATTGCCTGATTCACATCACCCGGTCTGTCCTTTGGCATAATACGCACAAGTGCTTCTTCTGTTTTCTTTTTAAACCGCGGATCCAGAATATCCGAATCATCCCCATACAGTCTGGTAAGAATCCGCAGCACATTCCCATCTACCGCAGGAAGCGGAATCTGAAACGCAATGGAAGCAATCGCTCCCATCGTATAACTGCCGATCCCCGGCAAAGCAAGGATTTCCTTTGCATCAGCCGGCATTTCCCCTCCATATCTCTCTACCAGGATCTGTGCAGCCTTCTGCATATTCCGTACACGATTATAATATCCGAGTCCTTCCCAGAGCTTCAGAAGATAGGATTCTTCTGCACCTGCAAGATCACGTACAGTCGGCAGTGCCTGCAGAAACCTGTCATAATATGGTTTTACCGCCTCTACTCTTGTCTGCTGCAGCATGATCTCAGACACCCAGATGTTGTAAGGATCTTTTGTCCCACGCCAGGGCAGGATCCGTTTAGCCCCATCATACCACGCAAGAAGCGGTGGAATAATTTCTGTTTCAATCCGGTATTCCTTCATCAGCGCAGCCTTACCCGTTCAAACTTTTCTTTCATTAAAAGACAATTCTTCAGTTCCATGTAGCGCTGCTCCAGATCGCCCGGTTCGATCTCCACATCAATGGCAACTGCCATCGTGTTGATCATATCATCCGTGATACGGTCATGCATAGATGCCAGTATATTCAGCCTGTCTTCATAGGAATGCGACTCCAGAAAAGCCAGCACGGAAGGATCCAGTGCAGCATATGCTTTATTCTCTTCGTCCATTTCTTCCTTTGCAAGCTCCGTCAGAACCTTATCCGAAACTACAGAAGTGCTGGCGCTTTCTTCTGTTTCCGTCACACCTGCATCTTCTTTTTTCTCTACCTTTTCAAAGCGGTATTTCTGCGCTGCATCCGGATATTTGGTATGATCCGTCTCACTCAGGAACATGGCAAGCGGTCTGACATATACTGCATAATCTCCGTACAGTGCCTGATATACTACGACGCGCTCCTTTGTCTCGGAATCGGTTGCCAGCATAAGCACCTGATACTTGTTTCCTTTAAAATGTTTATAAATTTCAAACGGCTTCGGGTCTTCTCTCAAATCTGTCACTCCTTATCAGCTTTTTTCTGTATCAAGTATAACGCACATCCAACCTTTTGTCATGTATTTTAGATCCTGTCTCCAAACTATTCTGTGGTAATTCCTGTCAGTCTGATCTCAAGCCCGATCTGAGGGTTCTGCGCACCGAAAAATTCTGTTGTAAGTGCTTCCTTCAGCTCATTTCTCTCTTTTTCAGTCATGACCGCAAAATGTGCATTATGTATTTCAAGCTGATAAGTACGTCCATCCGCCTCCACAACTCTTGTCATCGTAATACCGCTGTCATAGCATCCGTATGCATCCAGGATTTTGCGGCAATCTTTCCGGTATTGCTTTTCCTGTTCCTGATAATAGGCTGTGTTTGTGAAAGCAGCATCTGCTTCCCTGCTCTGCACATGAATGGAAAATAAGAGCGAAAGCACCACCACACAAAGTACAGCGATCATCATCGTTTCTATTCCGTTTTTCATTTTACTTTCTTTTGTATGTCTCATTTTATAAACCCTCCGTTTGCCTGTGATGGTTCTATTGTACTTATATAAAGTCCCATTTATGTCTCTGTTTCAGTTTTCTGTACAAATCATTTACCATTTTTCTCTTTCCGCTTTGGCTTTTCCTTCCTGTTACGAATGAGCCGGCTCTATCGTTCTTCGCAGTCCGGCTGATTTTGTACTATTTGTACATTTACATTTATAACGGGAAGTGCTATTTTTAATGCGTTTGCTGTATCGCGGCAGACGTATTTTTTGAACTTATGAGGAGAATGAAAATGAATAAGGAAAAACTCAAACCCAAGCTTTTCAGTGTGATGAAAACTTACACGAAAGAACAATTTCTGAAAGACGTTGTGGCAGGTATTATCGTTGCGATCATTGCACTTCCCCTGTCTATCGCGCTTGCCCTTGCTTCCGGTGTCGGTCCGGAGGAAGGTATCTACACAGCCATTATCGCAGGCTTTCTGATCTCGTTTTTAGGCGGAAGCCGTGTCCAGATCGCCGGACCTACCGCAGCCTTTGCAACGATCGTTGCGGGGATCGTCGCCAAAAACGGAATGGATGGTCTTGTTGTCGCTACCCTGATCGCAGGCGTTCTGCTGATCCTAATGGGTGTATTCAGACTTGGCAGTCTGATCCGTTTTATCCCATTTACCATTACAACCGGATTTACGGCAGGTATTGCTGTCACGATCGTGATTGGGCAGTTAAAGGACTTTTTCGGTCTGACCTATGAAGCAGGTGTAAAGCCGATCGAGACAGTCGATAAGGTAAAAGCGGTCTGCCGTTATTTCAACACGATCAATATGCAGGCACTGCTCGTCGGTCTGATCTGCCTTGCGATCCTGACCCTCTGGCCGCTCGTATCCGAAAAGATCCCGGGCTCTCTGATCGCTGTTATCGTCGGTATCGTACTGGTAAAATGTCTGCATATGAAGGTAAATACGATCGGCGATCTGTATACGATCAGTTCAAGTCTTCCGCATTTCCGTTTCCCACATTTAAGCCTTGCCATTATCCAAAGTGAAATGTCAGACGGCTTTACGATTGCGATCCTTGCAGCCATTGAATCGCTTTTGTCCTGCGTTGTTGCTGACAGTATGATCAATTCCAAGCACCGCTCCAATATGGAGCTGATCGCACAGGGTGTCGGTAATATCGGCTCTGTTTTATTCGGTGGTATCCCTGCTACAGGTGCCATTGCCAGAACGGCTGCCAACATCAAGAACGGCGGGGGGCGTACCCCGATCGCCGGTATGGTACATTCCGTTGTACTTCTGCTCGTACTTGTTGTACTGATGCCTTATGCAGCCCTCATTCCTATGCCTGCCATTGCAGCGATCCTGTTCATGGTTGCTTACAATATGTGCGGCTGGCGTACCTTTGTCCATCTGTGCAAAACAGCACCTAAGAGTGATATTATCGTCCTGACCGCTACTTTTGTACTGACAGTCGTATTTGATCTGGTTGTTGCCATCGAAATCGGTATGATCGCAGCCTGCCTGCTCTTCATCAAGCGTATGAGCGAAGAAGCCGAAGTAAAAGGATGGGTTTACTATGACGAAAAAGAAGAAGATCCGGATTCCATCGATCACAAGACAGTACCGCATCAGGTGCGTGTCTATGAGATCTCCGGTCCGATGTTCTTCGGTGTTGCGGAGCGTATCGCCGAGATCACGTTAAAGGACTTCACCAAATGTCTTGTTATCCGTATGCGCGGCGTTCCGGCACTTGATGCAACTGCAATGCGTTCCCTGGAACAGCTTTACGACCGCTGTCAGAAAAGTGGTGTACAGCTTGTTTTCTCCCATGTCAACGAACAGCCGCTGAGAACAATGGAAAAAGACGGTTTTATCGAAGAAGTCGGAAAAGAAAACTTCTGTGCCCATATCGATGATGCACTCAAAAGAGCTGCACAGATTGCAGCCTCAAACTAACTTTTCCATAAGAATATTTCATTGTATTTTGCATACATTGTGCTAAAATGTATATATAAACGTCATTTTGTCAAAAAGGAGAATTTCATATGGTAAAAGGCAAGGGGAAACAGATCTGCATGATCCTGGCACTTGTCGGACTGCTCACAGGCTGTGGCAGTCAAAGCAAGGTTCCGGATGATTATGCGACCAATGAAGGCTATCAGACCGAAAAGGCAGATGCCAAAGCTGACACGGAAACAAATACGGCAGAAACAACCGCGGCTGCTGCAGGCATTGCAAAAGAAGACATCAAAGTCGGGGTTCTGTACATATCCGATCCCGCCGAAGGAAGCGGCTATTCCTACACGCATGATCTTGGCATTCAGGGAATGCAGGAAAATCTCGGGCTGTCCTCCGATCAGATTGTGCGCAAGATCGTAGACGACAGTGATGCACAGGCAACTGAGGCATCCATCAGGGAATGCATTGATGAAGGCTGCAATGTCATCTTTTCAACAAGCTGGGGATATATGGAAACAACCGCTGCCATGGCAGAGGAATATCCCGATATCTATTTTTCACACGGTACAGGTTACAAGTCCAACGGCAAAAACTTCAATAATTATTTCGGTCGTATCTATCAGGCACGTTATTTAAGCGGTATTGTCGCCGGTATGAATACAAAGAGCAACCTGATCGGTTATGTTGCTGCACAGGACTCATCCAATTCAGAGGTAACGGGCGGTATCGATGCATTCGCGATCGGTGTTGCCAGTGTTAATCCTGATGCAAAGATCAATGTCATCATAACAAACAGCTGGTATGATCCGGAAAAAGAAGAAGCTGCTTCCAGACAGCTGCTGGACATGGGCTGTGATGTCATGGCACAGCACTGCGATACAGCTTATCCGCAGACGCTGGCACAGGAACGCGGTGTTTACGGTATCGGCTATAATTCAGATATGAGCAAAGAAACGCCGGATTCCTGCCTGACAAGTGTCATCTGGAATTGGAGTGCTTACTATACCTCCGCTGTCAAAAGTATTATCGATGGCAGCTGGGATGGCAGCAACTACTACGGCGGTATGGCAGAAGGACTTGTGGGAATCACAAATCTGGCTTCCTTTGCCGCAGAGGGAACACAGGAAAAAGTCGATGAAGCAACTGCTGCGATCTTAAGCGGACAGAGCAATGTGTTTGACGGCGTTATGACAACAAATACCGGAGAAACGATCGGTCAGGAAGGCTCCACCTTAGACGACGCCACGATCACCGGCGGAATCAACTGGTACTATCACAATGTCGTGATCGTTGAATAAGGAGGGGAATCCATGAAACTGACAATCCGAAAAAAAATTTTACTTTGTTCCTTACTTCCGCTTCTGCTTCTGGGACTGATCATCATTGCACTGGCTTCTACCATTGTCAAGCAGTCGATCATCGATCAGGTGGAAAACTCCCTGAAAGGAACGGCTATTGCCACACAGGCGGCTTACGACCAGAATGCAGGCTCTTACCTACAAGCTGAAAACGGCGATATCTGGAAGGGCAGCTACAATATTTCCCAGTCCGAGACGCTGGTGGATACGATCAAAAAAGAATCCGGTATGGATGTTACTTTCTTCTACGGAACAGAACGTATCATGACATCCGCTTTGGATAAAAACGGGGATAGGATCTTAGGCAGCCCTGCAGGTGATGTTGTGGCGGAAAAGGTTCTGAAAAAAGGCGAAGGCTATTTCAGCGACAATATTTCCATGGATGGCACGATCTATTACGGCTATTACACTCCGGTCTATCAGAAGGATGATACTTCCGCTCCGATCGGTATGGTGTTTGCCGGCATTGAAAAGCAGCCGACTTATCACAGCATCCTCAATATTTTAAATACGATCATTGTCATCGTCATCATTGCCATTGTATTTTGTACGATCATCGTACAGGTGAGTGCCACTTCCATGACAAGGGCGCTCAACCGCAGTATCGCATGTGTAAAAGAGGTATCCGCGGGTAACCTTGCAGTAACTTTCGATCAGAAAACACTCTCCCGCTCCGATGAGATCGGCGATCTGACAAAGGCGGTGCAGATGCTGCAGACAGAGCTTTTAAATATCATTCAGGGTATCAAAGAAACAACTGATACCTTGGTTGCTTCCTCCGATACATTAGAGCAGACCTCTCATCAGACCTACACCACGATCCATACAGTACAGCAGACCGTTTCCGATATCACAGATGGCGCCAATACACAGGCAGGCGGTGCAAAGAATGCCTCCGCAAGTGCACAGCACATGGGAAATCTCATCATTGAGACCGGAAAAGAAGCCGATGAACTGAATGACAGTGCAGACTCCATGAAGCTGTCCAGTGATAAGGCTGCACAGACGATCGAGGCACTGAAAGAGATCAGTGAGAAGGTAAAAGAAGCGATTTCCGTTATTTCCGAGCAGACAACCCAGACAAATGAATCTGCACAGAATA
>ERZ779898.1051-NODE-1051-length-10171-cov-3.001384_pt1 | contig 10171 bp, 8 predicted proteins | sample MGYA00511902_ERZ779898 | MGnify/ENA primary metagenome ERZ779898 (study PRJEB29588, sample SAMEA2144588) | human gut metagenome | biome: human gut; feature: human-associated habitat; material: faeces | place: Denmark | collected 2008/2010 ...
TGGACGTGCCAGCGAGGTGCATATGAACATGGATGTGAATTTGCACCGGTTGCCGGACAAAATATTTTGCCTGCCGAAATTCCTAGTGCCCCTTACAGGTCTTATACCGCATCCGCACCCGGCGGACAGTGCAGATATCCGGTCAAAGCAAGCGGAAAGACAGTTTATCATCAAGCAAAACATGCAGCTAAGAACAACTGGCATTTTCCATCCCATAAACAAATATCCTCCGGATAACTGAAATTATTTTATGCAGGTAGCTTTTTCAATCCGCCACGTTTATAAAAGTCATTGTAGCATAAAGAAACTTGCATTTGCAAAAGAAACAGTATAAGATGGACAGTTGTGATGAAAAATAAGCTGGTAAAGGCAAGAGGGATAGACAGATGAAGCAGAATTTAAAGAAAATGATTTCTTATTATAAACCATATCTTGGCGTATTTTTTATCGATATGTTTTTTGCACTGTTAGCAGCAGTGGTGGCACTGGTGATTCCGCTGATTGTACGGTATATCACTTCAACAGTGGTATATCTGCCGGAGCAGGATGCAGTAAAGACAATCGGAAAGCTTGCTTTGTTTATGGTGGCGTTGGTAACCATTCAGTGTTACAGCAATTATTATATTTCTAATAATGGTCATGTAATGGGTGCCAAAATAGAATATGATATGCGGGCAGAAATATTTGCTCATTATCAGAAACTGTCCTTTGCATTTTATGATAATCAGAAGGTCGGACAACTGATGGCGAGAATTACCACGGACCTTTTTGATATCAGCGAACTGCTGCACCATGGACCGGAAAATATTGTGATTTCCCTGATTAAGATAATTGGTGCATTTGTTATTATGATGGGAATCAGTCCGAAGCTTACAGTGGCGGCATTTGCACTGGTACCGTTTATGATAGCGTATGCATATTTCTTTAATAAGCGTATGAAAAAGGCATTCCGGCAGAACCGTATTAAGATAGCGGATATCAATAGCCAGATAGAGGACAACCTTTCCGGTATCCGCGTAGTAAAATCCTTTGCTAATGAAGAAGTCGAACAGGAAAAATTCAGCCGTGGAAACAAAGGCTTCTTAGATGCCAAGAAGAACAGCTATCTCTTTATGGGTGGTTATCAGGCGGGACTGACTGCATTTACCACGTTGATTACCGTAGTAGTGGTGATTGCCGGAGCACTGTGGATTCCGGGTGGCAGTGTGAGTATTACAGATTTGATTACGTTCCTTTTATATATCAATGTATTTACCGAGCCGGTTAAGACGCTGATTGATTTTACCGAGCAGTTCCAGAATGGATATTCCGGCTTTGAACGGTTTATGGAGATTCTTTCCATTGAACCGGATATTTCGGATGAGGAAAATGCCATTGTCATGGAAAATGTGCGGGGAGAAGTAGAATTTCAGGATGTTTCCTTCCGGTATGAAGAACATTTAAGCCGCGTTTTAAGGCATATAAATCTGAAAGTTCCGGCTGGAAGCTATGTGGCACTGGTGGGAACTTCAGGTGCCGGAAAGACAACCCTTTGCAGCCTGATACCAAGATTTTATGATGTGTCAGAGGGCAGAATTTTAATTGATGGCTGTGATATCCGCCACTATAAATTAAAAAGTTTAAGAGACCACATTGGCATTGTCCAGCAGGATGTTTATTTGTTTGCCGGAACCATTTTTGAAAATATTGCTTATGGCAAACCGGATGCGACAAGGCAAGAAGTCATTGAGGCAGCAAAGAATGCCAATGCCCATGAATTTATTTTATCACTGCCGGATGGTTATGATACAGATATTGGACAGCGGGGTGTAAAACTTTCCGGCGGTCAGAAACAGCGGCTCTCCATTGCCCGGGTATTTTTAAAGAATCCGCCGATTCTTATTTTTGATGAAGCAACCTCAGCACTGGATAACGAAAGTGAAAAGGTGGTACAGGAATCACTAGAGAAGCTGGCGAAGAACCGGACAACATTTGTAATTGCCCACAGGCTTTCTACGATAGAAAATGCAGGGCGTATTCTGGTGCTGACTGAGCAGGGAATCGAAGAAGAGGGCACCCATGAGGAGCTGCTTGCACGGAATGGAATTTATGCAGGGCTTTATCATACCCATTGATATTGAGAAAAGCTATTTATAAAATTTGTATGAAGTTCACGCGGTTTGCTTGAGAAATTTTACTTTTTCTGCTATATTGCAATAGGTAGACAAATCAATTCAGTGTGAAATACACTTTAATTATTAGAAAGAAGGATGTTAAAATGACAAAAATTGATATTATTTCAGGCTTCTTAGGAGCTGGAAAGACCACATTTATCAAGAAAATGATAGAAGAGGCTTTTGTTGGTGAGAAGCTGGTACTGATTGAAAATGAATTTGGTGAAGTCGGTATCGACGGCGGATTCTTAAAGGATTCCGGCATTGAGATTACCGAGATGAACTCAGGATGTATCTGCTGTTCCCTGGTAGGAGACTTTGGAAAGAATTTAAATGAAGTAATTACTAAATTCCATCCGGACCGTATCTTAATCGAGCCGTCAGGAGTTGGTAAACTTTCTGACGTAATGAAATCTGTTATTGATGTAGAAAAAGAGCAGGATGTGAAATTAAATGCACTGGTTACAGTTGTAAATGCAAAGAAAGCATCCAAACAGATGAAAGCCTTTGGCGAATTCTTCAATAACCAGATTGAATTTGCAACAACAATCGTATTAAGCAGAACCCAGAGCACAACACCGGAGCAGTTAGAGCTTTGCGTAAAACAGATGCAGGAATTAAATGGCAAGGCTGCAATCATTACAACTCCTTGGGATGCCATCAAAGGTGAGCAGATTCTCAAAGTTATGGAAGGACAGGACTCTCTTGAGATGAAACTTCTTGCAGAGGCACATCATAAAGCAGAAGAGGAAGAACATGAGCACCATCATGACCATGACCACGATCACGACCACGAAGAGCATGAGCATCACCACCATCATGACCATGACCACGAGGAGCATGAACACCATCACGATCACGACCATGAGGAGCATGAGCATCATCATGAGCATGGCGAGAACTGCACCTGCGGATGCCATGACCATGACCACGAACATCATCATCACCATCATGCAGATGAGGTATTTACAAGCTGGGGCAAAGAGACTCCGCATAAATTTACCCGTGAGAAGATTGAAGAGGTATTAAAGACCTTATCCGAGAGCGAAGAGTATGGCATGATTCTCCGCGCAAAAGGAATGGTAGAGGATGTCAATGGTTCCTGGATTTACTTTGATATGGTTCCGGGCGAGTATGAATTAAGAGATGGAGAGCCGGATTACACCGGAAGACTCTGTGTCATCGGTTCTAAGATTGACGAACACAAGATTGAAGAATTATTCGGCATTGCATAATGCCCGTCAGATAGGAAAGGGGAAACCATGCAGGAGATTCCAGTATATTTATTTACCGGATTTATGGACAGCGGTAAGACCACATTAATCAAAGAAACACTCTTTGAAAATGATTTCGGCGGGGACAACCGTACGGTAATTATTGTCTGTGAAGACGGTGATGAAGAATATGATGAAGCAAAATTAAATACCATTAATGCGAAGGTTGCAATGATTGAGGAGCAGGAAGATTTTACAACAGAGACCTTGCAGAAAATTCAGGAGACATACAAACCGGAGCAGATTTTTATTGAGTATAACGGTACCTGGGATATCGCTACTTTGCTTGAAACAAAGATGCCGGATGGCTGGGTAATCGTACAGTCCTTGGCAACCGTAGATGCCACTACATTTGAAATGTATCTTGCTAATATGCGTGCCATGATTATGGAGCAGTTGTTTAAGGCAGATGTAGTAATCTTTAACCGTTGTGATGACAATACACCAAAGGGCAAGTTCCGCCGTGCCGTAAAAGCACAGAACCGTCCGGCACAGATTGTATACGAGCGTGCCGATGGAACAATTGATGAGAGTGCCGATGAAGAACTGCCATTTGACATCAATGCAGATGTCATTGATATTACGGATGCAGATTATGCAATCTGGTATATGGATGCACAGGATAATCCGAAGAAATACGATGGCAAGAAAATCAAATTCCTTGCGTTGGTATATAATCCGGAAAAGATGAGCAGGAAGGGCATGTTTGTGCCGGGACGTTTTGCCATGACCTGTTGTGTAGAGGATGTCCAGTTCTTAGGATTTAAATGCAAATATCCGAAGTCAGAAGAAATCGGTCACAAATCATGGATAAATATTACCGCAGAAGTTCATGTGGAATTTGCCAAGGAATACAGAGGAAAAGGACCTGTCCTTTATCCGGTATCCATTGAGCCGGCAGAGAAGCCGGAAGATGAACTGGTATATTTCTCATAAAAAAGTGTTGACAATGTGAAAGAAAAGTATTATTCTAACTTCAATAAGAGAAACCGTTGAGAAAGAGTAGTAAGCTTGATTGGAAATCAAAGAGAGCTGCAGGTGGTGGAATTGCAGTATGGAAGATTTTGCTGAATGGACTTTCGAGGGTGGCCTGAATTAACAGTAGGCGTCACCGGGAACCGAACCCGTTACCAATCCGGCATGTATGATTCGTACATGAATGAGTGGACAATTCGTCAATATGAGTGGTACCGCGATAATAAGATTTTATTACCGTCTCAAGCATAAGCTTGAGGCGGTTTTTTACTGTTGGAAAACAGTAAAAGCGCTTTCTCTTATGAACAACAATAAATCATATAAGAAAGAAGAGGTAGTAATTATGAAGAAGAAAATGATGGCAGCAGTATTAACAATGGCTATGGCAGTAGCAGCAATGGCAGGATGCGGAAGCAACAGTGCATCCAATGATGCAGCAACAACAGAGAAGGCTGCAGCAGATGGTAAAGTTTATAAAGTAGGTATCGTACAGTATGTAGATGATGCTTCTTTAAATCAGATTGAGAAAGCAGTAGAAGCAGAGCTGGATGCAAAAGCAAAAGAGCTCGGTGTTACTTTTGATTATAAAGATTATACTTACAATGGTCAGGCAGATTCTTCTACCTTAAACCAGATTGCAACAGACCTGGTTGCAGAAGATGTAGATGTGATTATTCCAATCGCAACACCAACCGCAATGATTATGCAGGCAGCAACAGAAGAAAATCAGATTCCGGTTGTATTCTCTGCAGTCAGTGATCCGGTTACCGCAGGACTTGTTGAAAGTATGGATAAACCTGGTTCCAATATCACCGGAACATCGGATGCATTAAATACAGAAGCAGTAATGGACTTAATGTTTGCAGCAAATAAAGACATTAAAAAAGTAGGTCTTTTATATAATAAGAGTCAGGATTCTTCCACTGTTCCAATTCAGGACGCAAAAGATTATCTTGATAAAAAAGGCGTTGAATATGTAGAAAAAACAGGAACAACCAATGATGAAATTTCTCTTGCAGCAGATGCATTAGTTGCAGCCGGTGTAGATGCCGTATTTACACCAACCGATAACACCGTAATGACAGCAGAACTTGCAATTTATGAGAAATTTGTAGAAGCAGGCATTCCGCATTATGCAGGAGCTGACTCCTTCGCATTAAACGGAGCTTTCTGTGGATTCGGTGTAAACTATGTTGACCTTGGTACTGCAACAGCAGATATTGTAGTAGATATTTTAGTAAATGGGAAAGATCCTGCAACAACAGCAGTACAGACCATGAGCAACGGAATCGCAACTGTAAATACGGATGTGGCAAGCCAGCTTGGAATTGACTACAGCGTATTTGACGGTATGTGTGAAAAAGTAGTAGAGATTCAGACCGCAGAAGAGTTTGAATAAAAAGATAAAACGATAGTATGATAAGATAGTCAGGGGGATTAAAGAATGGGCTCCATATTTACAATATCCATTTTACAAAGTGCATTAGAGTTAGGGTGTATATACGCCCTGGTTGCACTGGCATTGTTTGTTTCATTTTCCATATTAAATATTGCAGATTTGTCAACCGATGGCTGCTTTACCTTAGGCTGTGCCGTATGTGCCATGGTAACGATACAGGGTCATCCGATTCTGGCACTGGCAGCAGCAATGTTAGCCGGTGTATGTTCCGGATTTATCACAGCATTTCTGCAGACAAAGCTTGGAATTGAATCAATTCTGGCAGGAATCATTGTAAATACGGGACTCTATACCATTAATATTGCAGTCATGGGATTTGCTTCCCAGGTGAACCTGTTTAACTGCAATACCATATTTACCATGGCAAAAAATGCTATTGGTGGTGGCTGGTATAAACTGATTGTGGCAGCATTAATCGTACTGGTAATCGGCGTGATTTTATCCGCATTTTTAAATACCAGATTAGGTCTTTCCATCCGGGCAACCGGTGATAATGCTGACATGGTAAAAGCCTCCAGCATTAATCCATCCTTTACGATTACCGTAGGTCTTTGTGTAGCCAATGCAATGACTGCATTATCCGGCGGTGTATTAGCACAGTACCAGAAATCCTGCGATATCAACCTTGGAACCGGTATGGTAACCATTGCACTTGCCAGCCTGATTATCGGAGAATCCATTATCGGAAAAGGCTCCATGTTCCGCAGAGTATTAGGCGTTGTATTAGGAAGCTGTCTCTATCGTTTCTTAGTAGCCGTTGCATTAAGACTGAATGTTCCGGCAGAGGCATTGAAACTGGTTTCTGCAATTATCGTAGCAATTGCAATTGCATTCCCGTTCTTAAAGAAGAAGGTAGCGTTTGTCAGACAGAAGAGCGCAGCACAGAAGAAATTAAAAGACAATATGCGTCTGGCGGAAGCAAATACAAAGGAAATGGGAGGTGACCGATAATGTTAGAAATGAAGCATGTATCTAAGACATTTAATCCGGGAACCGTAAATGAAAAGAAGGCATTGTGTGATTTGAACCTGGTTCTTGAAGACGGAGATTTTGCTACAATCGTAGGAAGTAATGGGGCAGGAAAATCAACTACATTTAATGCGATTACAGGTGCGTTCTATGTAGATGAAGGGCAGATTATTCTAGATGGAGAGGATATTACATATAAGAAAGAATTTTTGCGCAGTAAAGTCATTGGTCATCTGTTTCAGGACCCGTTAAAGGGAACAGCACCACATATGACCATTGAAGAAAATATGGCACTGGCATATCTTCGTGCATCCGGAAAAGAAAATGCATTTTTCAGCAGAATCCGTAAATCCGATAAAGAAAAATTCAGAGAACTGTTATCCCAGCTTGATATGGGTCTGGAAGACAGAATGAAGCAGCCGGTGGGATTGTTATCCGGCGGTCAGAGGCAGGCACTTACCCTTCTGATGGCAACGATGGTGACCCCGAAGATTCTTCTTTTGGATGAGCATACGGCAGCACTTGACCCTGCAACCGCAGAGAAAGTATTGGAACTGACGAAAAAAATTATTGCAGAGCATCATATTACCTGTCTTATGGTAACCCATAATATGCATCAGGCACTAGAGCTTGGCAACCGGATTCTGATGATGGATTCCGGAAATATTGTCCTTGATTTAAAGGATGAAGAGAAGAAGAAAATGACGGTAGACAGCCTTTTGGAGCAGTTCCGCATCCAGGCAGGAAAGCGTCTTGACAATGACAGAATTTTAATGTCAGCACAGTAAAAATAGAAATTGGTAAATTTTTTTTAAGAAACAAGTGTCGGAAAATGTTGATTTTCTGACACTTTTCCTATATGATTAAATCTAGTGGTCTGGAATTCCACAAGTTGATGTAAACAAAGTATGGAGGTATAGTATGTATCCTATTATAAAAAAGGAAAAGCTGGCAGATAAGATTTATCTTATGGATGTCAAAGCAGAGCGGGTAGCAAAGTCTGCAAAGCCAGGACAATTTGTAATCGTGAAAATCGATGAAGAAGGTGAGCGTATACCACTTACCATCTGTGATTATGATGAGAAAGCCGGAACTGTAACAATTGTATTCCAGACAGTTGGAGCATCTACAGAGCGTATGGCATATTTAGAGGAAGGAGATGCATTCCAGGATTTTGTTGGACCACTGGGCTGTCCATCCGACCTTATTGAGGAAGATATAGAAGAGTTAAAGAAAAAGAAAATCGTATTTATCGCCGGAGGTGTTGGAACAGCACCGGTTTACCCACAGGTAAAATGGTTACATGAACATGGGGTAGACTGTGATGTTATCATGGGTTCTAAGACCAAGGATTTATTAATTCTGGTAGAAGAAATGCGTAAAGTTGCAACTAATCTTTATGTAACAACCGATGATGGTACTTATGGCTTCCATGGAATGGGAACCAACCAGTTACAGGAATTATGGGATAAAGGTGTTCGTTACGATCATTGTGTTGCCATCGGACCAATGATTATGATGAAATTCGTTTGTAAACTGACCAAGGAGCTTGGCATTCCAACTGTTGTATCCATGAATCCGATTATGGTAGACGGAACCGGAATGTGTGGAGCATGTCGTCTTGTGGTTGGCGGCGAAGTAAAATTCGCATGCGTGGATGGACCGGAATTTGACGGACATCAGGTAGATTTCGACCAGGCAATGAAGAGACAGCTTCAGTATAAGACAGAAGAAGGCCGTGCAATGTTAAAATTGCAGGAAGGCAATACCCATCATGGTGGATGCGGTCAGTGCGGAGGTGACAAATAATGGAAGGATTAACAAGAGTACCTGTACGTGAACAGGAGCCAGAGGTACGTGCAGCAAACTTTGAAGAAGTTTGTCTTGGCTATAATGAAGAAGAAGCAGTAGCAGAAGCAAAACGCTGCTTAAACTGTAAAAATGCACAGTGTATGAAAGGATGTCCGGTTTCCATTAATATTCCGGCATTTATTGCACAGGTGAAAGAAGGCAACTTCGAAGAAGCTTATCATATTATCAGTGAATCATCTGCACTTCCTGCTGTATGTGGCCGTGTATGCCCACAGGAGAGTCAGTGTGAAGGAAAATGTATCCGTGGTATCAAGGGTGAGCCGGTTGCAATCGGTAAATTAGAGCGTTTCGTAGCTGACTGGGCAAGAGAGCATGGAATCAAGCCTAAGAAAGCAGAAAAATTAAATGGACATAAAGTAGCAGTTATCGGTTCCGGCCCTGCAGGTCTTACCTGTGCCGGTGATTTGGCAAAGCTTGGCTATGATGTTACTATTTTTGAAGCTTTACATGAAGCCGGTGGAGTATTAATTTACGGTATTCCGGAATTCCGTCTTCCAAAGTCAAAAGTAGTTGCAGCAGAAGTAGAAAATGTAAAAGCTTTAGGCGTTAAGATTGAGACCAACGTTGTCATTGGTAAAGCAGTTACCATTGATGAATTAATGGAAAAAGAAGGATTCGAAGCTGTATTTATCGGTTCCGGTGCAGGACTTCCAAGATTTATGGGAATCCCTGGCGAGCAGGCAATGGGAGTATTTTCTGCAAACGAATTCTTAACCAGAAATAACCTGATGAAAGCATTCCGTGATGACTATGATACGCCAATCAAAGCCGGCAAAAAAGTTGTTGTAGTTGGTGGTGGTAACGTTGCAATGGATGCAGCCCGTACCGCAAAACGTCTCGGCGCAGAGGTACATATCGTATACCGTCGTGGCGAGGAAGAGCTTCCAGCAAGAAAAGAAGAAATACATCATGCAAAAGAAGAAGGCATTATCTTTGACCTTCTGCAGAATCCTACTGAAATCTTAGTAGACGAAGACGGCTGGGTAAAAGGCTGTCGTGTCATTAAGATGGAATTAGGTGAGCCGGACGCATCCGGAAGAAGAAGCCCGGTAGAGATTCCAGGTTCTGAATACGAAATCGAGGCAGATACCGTAATCATGTCTCTTGGTACCTCTCCAAACCCATTGATTTCATCCACTACCAAGGGTCTGGACATCAACCGTAGAAAATGTATCATTGCAGAAGAAGAGACCGGAGCAACCTCCAAAGATGGCGTATACGCCGGTGGAGATGCAGTAACCGGAGCAGCAACCGTTATCCTTGCCATGGGTGCAGGAAAAACTGCAGCAAAGGGAATTGATGAATTCTTACGCAATAAATAAAGAATAAAGCATAATAATATATGCTTAAGGGACGCAGGATTTTTCTGCGTCCCTTTTTTACTTTACAGGAAATTGCTTTCCTGTAAAGTAAAAAACGCTCTGCAAAGATGCGCACTGCGGCGTATAAGGTAGATGTCGCAAGCGACC
>ERZ779898.1058-NODE-1058-length-10118-cov-4.321673_pt1 | contig 10118 bp, 7 predicted proteins | sample MGYA00511902_ERZ779898 | MGnify/ENA primary metagenome ERZ779898 (study PRJEB29588, sample SAMEA2144588) | human gut metagenome | biome: human gut; feature: human-associated habitat; material: faeces | place: Denmark | collected 2008/2010 ...
CCCCCCGACGACTGCGACCGCAGCGGCTGGCGGGGATATATGCGCTGCGGTATGGACGCCATGAAGACGTCCACCCGACCCCTGCAGCCCTTTGAGACGGAGAAGCCGCTGGGCGCGTACAAACTGGTGATCGTGGGAAGCCCGGTGTGGGCGGGACGGTGCGCCAGCCCCATTCGCGCGCTGCTGAAGCGGCGGGGACTGGAGATGGAAAACGTGGCCTATGTGGTCACGCGGAGCACCACCCAGCGCAGTGAGGAGGTCTATGACCAGATGGATATGTACACTGGGCAGGCCCACCGGTTAGCGGTGTCGCTGCGGCCGGACAGCGAGGGGTATGAGTTCTGGCGAAATGACTTTATCCAGAATGTGCGCCGCCTGCTGGAGAACGACTGAGGACGGGCCATGCAGGAGAAGCTGAGCGCCCTTGCGGCGCATTTGACAGAGGTGGAGCAGCAGCTGGCAGACCCGGCGGTGTATGCGGACCGGGAGAAGCTGACGGCGCTGCGCCGGGAGCAGAAGGAGCTGACGCCGGTGGTGGAATGCTGGCAGGCGTATCTGCGGGCGCAGGACACCGCCCGGGAGGCGGAGGAGATGCTGTCTGACCCGGAGCTGCGGGCCCTGGCACAGGAGGAGCTGGCTGGGGCGAAGGGGGATATGGAGCGCTTGCAGGAGGAGCTGAAGCGGCTGCTGCTGCCGCGGGACCCCAATGACGAGAAGAACGTGATACTGGAGATACGGGCCGGTATCGGCGGGGAGGAGGGCGCACTATTCGCCGCCGACCTGCTGCGGATGTACACCATGTACGCCGAGCGCCGGGGCTGGACGCTGAGCATCGTCAGTGAGAACATGACGGAGCTGGGCGGCGTGAAGGAGGTCAGCGCCGAGATCGAGGGCGCGGGCGCCTGGTCACGGCTGAAATTCGAGGCTGGGACACACCGGGTACAGCGGGTGCCGGAGACGGAGTCCTCCGGGCGCATCCAGACCTCCGCCGCCACGGTGGCGGTGATGCCGGAGGCGGAGGAGGTGGAGTTCTCCATCGACCCCAAGGACTTGCAGATCGACACGTTCCGTTCCTCCGGCGCGGGGGGACAGCACGTGAACAAGACGGAGAGCGCCATACGTATCACCCATCTGCCCACGGGCGTGGTGGTGGAGTGCCAGGATGAGCGCAGCCAGTATAAGAACAAGGATCGGGCCATGAAGATCCTGCGCTCGAAGCTGTACGAGGCGGAGCAGGAGAAGCAGAACGCCGCCATCGCCGCCACACGGAAGAGCCAGGTGGGCACCGGCGACAGAAGCGGCAAGATCAGAACGTATAATTTCCCGCAGAACCGGGTCACGGATCATCGGCTGACGGGAGACAATAAAAATTTCAACATTGCGGCCATCATCAACGGCGATCTGGATGACATGATCGACGCGCTGACCCTGAACGACCAGGCCCAACGGCTGCAGGAGGGAAAGGAGAGTTGACCATGAACGAGAATAAGAAGAAAATGTATGACCTGTCCGGCCCCAAGACGGTGGAGGCTATGAAGAAGCGGCACTTTGACGCCTATTACTGTTCCACCGCTGCCGAGGCCGTGGAGAAGGCGCTGGAGCTGATCCCCAAGACGGACAGTGTATCCTGGGGCGGTGTGATGACCGTGGACGAGCTGGGGCTGAAGCAGCGGCTGGCGCAGGAGGGCTATACCCTCATCGACCGGGATACCGCTAAGGACCCGGCGGAGAAGCAGGCGCTGATGCACCAGGCGTTGAACTGCGGCACGTTCCTGATGAGCAGCAACGCCATCTCCAAGGACGGGCAGCTGGTGAATATCGACGGCATGGGCAACCGGGTGGCGGCCATGTGCTATGGACCCCGGCAGGTGGTGGTCATCGCCGGTATGAACAAGGTGCTGGGCACACTGGACGACGCCATTGCCCGCGCTCGGAACATCGCCGCGCCGGCCAACGCGCAGCGGTTCGGTATCAAGACGCCCTGCGGCCTGACCGGACAGTGCGGCGACTGCACCAGTCCGGACTGTATCTGTTCCTATGTGGTGGTGACGCGGTACTCCATGGTGCATGAGCGTATCAAGGTCATCCTCGTGGGGGAGGACCTGGGGCTGTAAAAAGAGGAGTTTTGCCGCTGCGGCGGAATAAAAGAGCAGAAGAAACGAGGTTCGGGTGATGGAGACCATCATATTCCATCCGGAAACGGACAAAAACGCCATCGCGGAGGCGGCGGCGATCCTTCGCCGGGGCGGCCTGCTGGGTCAGGTCAACGGTAGTCTCGTTCGCCTTTTCAGCCTTGAGCAAGGCAGCTTGACCAGCACGGCTTGCCACGAGCTTGAACTCAGCTTTATCAACAAGGTTCTCAAAGTCCACACCAGGGTTGAACTTGATGTTCACCGACTTGATGTTCTCCTCGGTAAACTTCTCCAGCGACTCCGCACCCTCGCAGTTGATGGAGATGCTAAAGACACCAAACTCACCGAGTTTAATCTTGTTGCCGTTGAGCAGTTGCTCTACAATGCAGTCGCACATGTCCGACAGGATGGCTTTCACCATACCTCGGCTGTAGCCAGCGTTATGTGATGCAATGTGCTTGCAAAACTTGTTCAAGTCCCAGATTTCACGAACTTGGTTCTTGGCATAAGCCTTTTGAGGCTCCTCTGGTTTGATAGGATTACCCATCATGTAAATAGAATACTCAATCATAATCGATTCCTTTCTTTTAAATTGTTAATACTAAAACTGTCAGCTACTCCAAACTTCGAATGTCGAGCACCCCGGGTATTGAATTCTTCACTCATCACTCTTCGTTCTTCGTTTAAGCTGTTGCAAAGATACAACATCCGTGGACCGAAAACAATTCCGTTGAAAGGCATTGAAAAACGTTGAATATCTATTGAATAAGGTTAAGAAAATCATTAAGAAATCATAGCCAGCAAGTCATTTTTTACTTTTTTACCCTTTTACTTTTTTACCTTTATACGATGTCAGATGTAACTTTCAATATATACGGAGGCAATAACCAAATCCTCCCCAACGCTACAAAGGCAGAGCAAAACTTCTATGGTGACCAGTTCGCAGAGAAGACGCTTGCCAAGGATGGCGAAGCACCTCAACCTCTCACTGAGGAAGAACAGGCTTTGTCTATATATATAAATAAGGTGGAATCCTTGCGAGGCTACATCACCCTCCTTCGCTCCTGCAAGACAGCGAGAGACCTGGGCGAGGTGGTGGCAACCATGCGACAGCAAGAGCCATCCCTCACCGATGAGCTGATAGTGAAGCAGAGTTTCATTTCCCTTCTCCTTCCCTTTGTTCCGAAATGGGAGAAAGGGAAGACCATCGACAACATCCGGGTAGCAATCAATACTGCCTGGACGGCCCGCAAAAAGACTATCCGTCAAGCAGGTCGCTAAAACACCCTCAAAAAAGTATCTTAAGATACATGGGCAAGTATCCTAAGATACTTCGCCAAGTATCCTAAGATACTTTGGAAAGTATCCTAACCCTCTTTAAATTCATATTTATGTCAGAAGAGCAAAATACATTCGATATCAAGCAGAGTAACGTGCAGATATTGCCTAATGCAAAATATGCCATACAGAATTTCTATGGAGCAGAATATGCCAGGAAAGTGCTGAGCAACCGTCCTTGTAACAAGGAGGCCATTGCAGAAAGCTCTATACTCGACATGTTTTACTATAGTGATACCAAACCATGTCCAGTCTCCAACGAAATCATCCGCAAGGAGATACTTGCTTTGTGCGAAAAGCGTTTGGTAGAAGATAATGTTCTTTGCCTATATGGTGAAGAGGGTGTTGGCGTTTCCACAGTGCTGGCGCAGTTTGCCAGGGAGCATGGTCGTAACTGTATGAGCTATTTCAACGATGGCCTTGACATTATGTTGATGGATGCGGATGTGATGGAGCACAGCGTTGTGGAGCAATTGTACTGGTATGCCTACGGGGCAGATGAACTTTTCGACATTAGGGATGCAGAGAAAGCCAACATTACTGCATTATGGCCATCCGTTTATCGGAAAATCAAACGTTCTGATAAGCCATTATACTTCGTCTTTGATGGTTTTGATCATGTTCCGCCAGAAAAGGTTGAGAGTGTCAAACGTTTTTTAGAGAAGATGTTTTGGAACAATGGTCGCTTCATTTTTTCAGGCAAGAAAGAAGATATCAAGAATATCATACCTTCCTGTTCCAAGTTGAGTATCAGTGAATACGAGATAATTCCGTTTGGTGATGCCGACGTAAAGGATTATTTCCGTAAATCGGTTTCAGACATCAATGAAGAAGAACTTCAAGCCCTATGCGACATCACAAGAGGATTGGGAAGCCGCATGGAAACAGTGCTCAACCGTTATATAAAGAAAGGTAAGCTGAAGGATTTGGTTGCATCAAATGCATCAGGCACTACCGATTTGTATGATGCTGATTTTCATCATATATTTGATACAAACGAAACTTTGACATATGATTTCTTCGCTTTATTGACCTATACGGAGTTTCCTCTTCAAGTGCCAGTGGCAGCAGCCATCTTGTCGCTGTCAGAAGATGAATTTCTTGGGGTGTCTGAGAAATATAAGGAGTTTGTACATATAGATCCGTCGGGTATTTGTACCCTCATCAATGAGGGCTTTCATAAATACCTGAAGCGTCAGTTGACGAGTTTGAAGCAGAACATAGAGTTGAAGATACTCCATGTTTTGCAGATGCCACAATATATGATTTCCCATTGCAGCTTCATCCCACCCCTCATGAAGACTTTGCATAAGACAGACCAGCTGGTAAACTTTCTCAGCAGGGACAATATCCAGAAGATACTTGTCAACAAGCATTCTCAGGCAGCTCTCAACGAGCAGTGCGAGTTTGGCTATGAAGCCTGCAAGGATGAACCGGAGAAATATGCGGCAACCCTGTTCCGTTTTGCTCTCAATAAGTCCATGTCTCGTGAGATTGAGAAAAATGAGTTGTGGGACAACGAACTGGAAGCTCTTCTTGCCACTGGACATTCCGAGCAAGCATTGGCATTATCTCGTAATGTGTATCTTTCAGAGGAACGCCTGAAGTCATTTCTGCTTATAGCCAGAAAGAAGGATTTGTTGAACCCTTCCGACTATGAGGTACTGAAAGAGAACATTAACCAACTTGTATCTACCATACAGTTTGAGAAAATACCAAGCAAAGCCATTGAGTTGGCAAAACTCTTGATGCCAATAGATTATGAGTCAGCTATAGCCATTGTTGACAAAGTGGCAAAGGCAAACAAGGAGACAGTTAATGCCGATAGGGTTTACACGTTGATGTCGTTGATGTCAAACAAGACGGATGCAGAAACAGGAAACGTAACCAATTTCGATATGGTCAGTGCCAAGATTGAGGACGATGAGTTGCGCACGTTCACTCATGCCGCCAAGAACTTGTTTGCAGATGTCTCGGTTGATTACTTCTTGGGTGAGTTGGCTAAACTGCCAAGCAATTCCCGTAAGCTGCATTTGTTGCAGATATGGTTGCCTGAGCATGAGAACAAGGAAAATATTGGCAAAGCTGTTTTGCAAGCTATTCAATTGATAGTGGCAGTTTCAGATACAGATATGCCGAAAGCTAAGATTCTCAACACCGTTTGTCATTCTATGTCAAAGATGACGCCCGAAGAGATGAAAAAGGCTATGGCTTATATCGAATCTCTCACCGACACCATCAAATACCCGACGTTTGATTATGTGGATGCCGAACTGACTATCATTGAGGCAACAAAAGACATCCTTCCTGAGGAGAGCAAGTCCCGACTTGAACTTCTGTATCTCTACATCTGTGATTTGGAAGACGAATCGGTTCGTGTGTCTTGTCTGTCAAAGCTGTTAGGCAGGTTTGACTATCTGGGCAAACGGTCAGAGACAGAGAATACTTTGGGCTGTTCCACTGGCGACATACGCCGTGACATCATATCGGGTATCCGACACCTTTTGGAAGAAACCGCCTATCATCTGAAAGTGGTGGAAGAACCAATCAAGGCATTGGTATGTGATTACCCAACGATGATAGATGAGTTGATAGACCAAATCAACACAACGGAACGCAAGAAGCGAGCCTATTCCTTGGCTGCCAGTCAGTATCTGTTAAAACAGGAAGAGAAAAAGGTGAAGCTGGATAAGTTTTTCGATTTAATTGCCAAGACCGACAATACCTACGACAACCGTGAGAACCCTCTCGAATTACTGTCTCGCATGTTGTATTATGCCGAACAGATAAATCATGAGGCATTCCTTCCAGTGTTGAAAGCCAATTTTCATTATTTTGAGAAATTGGAACGTCCGTCACGCAAGGTTATCATCTTTATGCGTATATACTTGTGGATGACGAAACACTTTCCAGATGATTCATTTGCCAATAGGATTAAAGGTTTAGTATTAGACAATTGGCAGTCTATAGAGATGTTGAAAGAAAGAATCGAATGTGGCTTTTTCCTGGCAAAGAACTTTGCCAAAGTCTCAAGCGATGATGCCGAGGACATCCTGAAAAAATGTCGCAAGATGAAGACTGAGTGTTTCTTGGCATCATCATCTTGTATCACGGCATACGATATAGCCCTCGAACTTTATTCCCGTTCAATGGGACTTCTTGTACGATATGGCATGTGCGAAGACGAACAGCTCTTGACGCAGTTTGCAGATGATATAGATGCGCAGTTGTCAGATGGCGAGAAAGCTGTTATTTGGAGCAATATCGCTTTGGAGTACTATCTTGCCAACGATACCAAGCAATTCAACCAACTATGCGGAAAATATTTCCCTGCTCATTTTGACACCTGTTCGGTATTGGATCAGAAAATAGTCATTTTTGGCATTGCGCCAGCCATGTTCTATTATAGCAGGGATACCCTTTATTCTCTCTTGACCCGCTACGATGAGCAGTTCATGAACGACTGTTTAAAGCATGTAACAGAATTCATCTTCTGCAAGGAAGCCTCTCTGTCTGGGGTATCTGCGGAATATCAGGCATACCCATTGGAATACAAGGACTATCAAGACCTTATAGCCATTCTGGAGCATTCTACCAACGATGAAATTTTCTATCAGGTGGTCAATATCATTGCCAAGAGTCTGAAAGAAGGAAAACCTAAGCAGACATTAAGTAGTAATCAGAAGAATGCAATTGTCAATGAGATAGAGCGAATAGTGAACGAGAAACTTCCTACTCGCTTTGGCATCCAGCATGATGGTTATAAGATAGCCTGTCTTGCAGCTTTGCGCCATTCTAAATCAGAGTTCTCTAATAAGGACAGCAAAACCTGGTTTGATGCCATTGATCGTATCGACAACAAAGCAGACAAGGCATTCCTGTTTCTTCAGATAGCCCCTTATTTCCAGAAGAAGGGAGACAAAGAAGTGTTCTTTGAAAAAGGCATAGAACTGGCAGAGTCAATATCCTCTACTTTCGATAAGGTGAACCGACTCGATTTGAGCATCAATGAGTGTGTGGAGAATAATCTTGGCAACCTGGTTAAGCCTGTTGCCGAAACTGCCATGCGAAGCCTTCGCCTGAATGGAACGCTCGATGATTATAAACGCTTGATAGATATGGTTTATCAGCACAAGCCAGAATTAGCGGAAGAGATGGTTAACAATCTCGACAAGGATCCAGCCCGTGTGCAATATAAGAACCGGTTGCTTAGTCATATATCATCAGCTAAGAAGTTGAAACAGGCACACGACAAGTTAGATACGATAGATAATCTTAACCGTCGTGAGCAAGTGAAATTCTTTACCAAGCAACTTGACAACCTGCTTAACGGCAAAGGCCAAGTGTTGGAATTGAATCGCATTCTCGACCTTTCCATCAAGCACATTTACGACCATAACATAGATGATGCCAAATTTGCTATTTTGTATATCATGGAGGATGTGTACCGCAAGTACAAGCAGTCTAAGCAGAACAAGGACTTCTTGCTCAACATGCATCGTGCCTTCCGTTACAACTTGAAACTGGTCCTTTCGTTGGCTGCCGACACCAAAGAACGGATTGACCGTGTAGAGAGTTTGATCCGTACAAGCACTTTCAACGATGATGGCTATATCCAAGTAGGAGAAGAGGAGAAAGCCAAGGCTTACATTTTGAATTGGTATCAGTCATTCAATTACAACACGCTGACCATTATCGATCCATATTTCAAGCCACAAGACCTCGCAATCATCAAGCAGCTCTGCGACATCAACAACGATTTGGAGATAAGGATACTTACCCATCGTCAGAAATATCAAAATGAGGATTACACCGCATCATGGAGGTCTATTTCATCAGGAGTAACCAATACCATCAGCCTCAACTTTGTATGGTATGACGACAATTCAAAGGATGGTCCTCTCCATGACCGCTATTGGATATGTTCTGACGACGAGAACGACGAGCACCAAGGCATCACCCTCTGCTCCATTGATAGCCTTGGTAAAAAAGAAAGCTCTATCATCGAAGTGGATGGTGGCAAAATTCTGTCTGCCCTTCTTTCTTACTCAAAGTATGCCTATACTCATGTAAGGAAGATGGGAGGAAGAGAGTTGAAATATGATGAGATGGAATTGGATTAGAAAGGATAATTGAAAACGAGTATTTATGAATATAGGTTCGATATTTAGATATTTCTTATGGTGGATGATGAACCTGGCGTCAAGTTTATTGATAGCTAGCCTCTATTTCATAAAAGCACAGGTAACTTTGTTCTCTATAGGAATTAACTGGCTTGATACAATATTAACGATGTGTGTTTTCTTAGGAACACCTCTACTGTTGTCTGGAATGTTTGTTCTGCTTACAAAAGTAGTTAGCCCCAAAGATTCTTTACGGCTGCCAGTGCAAAAAGTTAGTAGTGCAAATAAGGATTACTTGCCTGTATATCTAAGCTACTTCTTTGTGTCTTTGAGTATACCGGGTAGTTCTCAGGAGGGTATAGCCTATGATGTATTAGTTGTATTTTTCCTTATTATATGGATATTTACATCTCTTACTACAACATATTATTTTAATCCTCTTCTATTATTGATGGGATATAAGTTCTATAATGTGACTTCAAATAATGGGATAGAATTATTTGTAATTTCACGTAGAGTTATACGAAAGAATGAAACAAATATAACCTTTCCGAAATTGAAGAAATTAACAGAATTAGTTTACATAGAAATATAAAAGCCAATGGGAACATTAATAGCAAAAATAAAAAGTGAGGCTCAATGGGTAAAAATTTGTGACCAAATAGAAATCGATGTCTTGAATCAATTGGATTTATCAGATTCTATGGTATATGATCCAAATAACAATGTTGCTCACCAATGGTTTAGGATAGAACATCTTAGCAATACAGCATATTTAAATGAACTGTTTAGCAATCCTATAGAAGCAGGAGAGTTAACAACAATCAATGTGAATCAGCTAGATGACATAAAGTATTTTGCGTATTATGCGAACAGCAAATTTTATATTCAGCGCATGTTGACGGGGTGTTATATTAAGAAGGCTAGTTTTTGGAGTTTTGGTGATAGTATTCAATTTACCAATGATAATAAGATGGTGACTATAAATCCTATTCCGGATGGTGTGTATGACTTGACTACAGATACACTTTATTTTCAAGAATTAAATCGTTTGTACAACATATTCTCTAATATTAAAAATGAATATGTTCAAGGTACTTCAGGTTCAATTCATGAATTCTTGGCAAATGATATGATAAGTTTGGGAGAGAATTTCTCAGAGGATAAGGTTAGCTTGTCTAATAGAAAAAGAATATCAGAAGTAGCTAGAGTTTATAACACATATTCGGAAATACAAAAAGAAGAACTTAAGAGTTATATATGCCAATATAGCAATGGTGATTTGGAATACAATGAACAAGAACGAAAGTTTAAAATTAATGATGATACAGATTTGCGCCTGTTGTTATTCGGTATGCAGATGCGCTTCTACAAACAACCATTGAACGATGAGGTACAGGTGGCTACAAGTACGACAAGTATCAGAAATCTAAAATAAACTTATGTTACGAGAATGTTTTATGACACCAGAAGAATATTGTATAGCCTTTTGTGAAGGCTACTTCTACGCCCAATTAGGCGAGAG
>ERZ779898.1064-NODE-1064-length-10058-cov-2.797461_pt1 | contig 10058 bp, 6 predicted proteins | sample MGYA00511902_ERZ779898 | MGnify/ENA primary metagenome ERZ779898 (study PRJEB29588, sample SAMEA2144588) | human gut metagenome | biome: human gut; feature: human-associated habitat; material: faeces | place: Denmark | collected 2008/2010 ...
CGTCTGTTACATGCACACGTTTTGTGGGACAGGCATTGCAGGCAAATTTAATGACATTAATGAGAGGCGGAGTATAGTAAGTTTCTGCCTGGTCAGCAGCTTCAATGCCATCGGATACCGGGGCATGCTCTGCAGCACTGCGGTTTGGCAGACCCATTGCCAGACGCAGGCGTTCGCCTACAATTGCACGCTCCAAAAATACATCGTTTCTGAAATTTCCGGTTTCTCCCGGAATAATCTTATATGGAAGTTCTTCCATACGTTCCTTTACAGGCCATTCGGTATGATAAGCCATACGGGCTACTTCTGTAAAAATTTTGTGACGGATTTCCTGAATTCGGGTTTCGACGCCTCTCATGATAATTCCTCCTTGTGTTTGTAATGGATAATTGTAAAATAAAATTTTCTGCATTTCTATAAGATAATACCAAGAAACTCACAGAAAAACCTGTTTTGTCATATTCCGGGGATATTGTAGCAAATAATACACATACTCTCAATAAGTATGCTGTTCTTTTTGTAGAACAAATTGTATTTTTGTGCTTACTACATGATAGTTTATACGATAATGAAACGATAGAAAGGACAGGGCATGGTTCAGACAGAGGCAATCCGGCGATTTCTCCTGCATTTTAGAGGCTGTTGGAATTTTTTCAATTTTCAGCAAGCCTCGTACATGGATGTACGAGGCAGGTGGTCACTGAGCCCGGAAGGCGAATGACCACCGGTTGCGTCCGCCTGATAATAATTGAAATAAAAATTCCTACAGCCTCTTAATTGCAAGGAGCATGAGCCGGATTGCCATTGGTGTCCCCCCTCCCCTGTCCTTTCGAGCCATAGCCGCCTTGTTCAATAACATGACATTATGCACAAAATCCCCATGTTGTTTTTGTGAATGATTTTGACGGAAAGTGATTGACGATGACAGAAAATGTAACTATAATAAGAACCATCAAAATGAACGTTTTTGAAAGATTGTGAACGAAAAAGAAAACAAAGGAGTGAGGCATATGCTTGCTGAAGAACGATTTTCAAGGATACTGTCCATAATAGAAGCGGAGGGAAGTGCCACAATACAGGAACTTATGACTGCACTTGACGCTTCAGAATCAACCGTCCGCCGGGACTTAATTACAATGGATGAGAATGGTCTTCTGACCAAGGTGCATGGCGGTGCAATCGCCAGACGGCCGAGTGTGAGTACACATGATGAGGATGTCAGAAACCGTAAGACGATGAATGCGGAACAAAAGAATGCAATTGCAAAGTATGCAGCATCCCTCATCCGCCCGGATGATTTTGTTTATCTCGATGCCGGAACATCCACCGAGGCGATGATCCCTTTTATTAAGGAGACGCAGGCGGTGTTTGTGACAAATGCCATCAGCCATGCAAAGCTTCTGGCGGAAAAGGGCTGCCGTGTTTATCTGCTGGGAGGCGAATTCAAATCCCAGACAGAGGCGATCGTCGGGGAGGAAGCCATGGAGATGCTTTCTAAGTATAACTTTACCAAAGGATTCTGGGGAACGAACGGAATCAGCGTCAGCAAAGGATATTCCACCCCGGAGATCAAGGAAGCCATGGTAAAGAAATATTCCATGAAGAATTGCAAACGCTGCTATATTCTGGCAGATGCCAGCAAGTTTGACCAGCTTTCCAGTGTGAAATTTGCTGATTTTGATCAGGCAACCATCTTAACAACGGAGCTGTACAAGCCGGCACTTAAAAAATATAAAAATATTGTGGAGGTGAAAGAATGATCTATACCGTAACATTTAACCCATCCATTGATTACATTGTAAATGTGGACAACTTTATGACCGGTGTGGTCAACCGTACCAGCAAGGAAATTATTTTTCCGGGTGGGAAAGGAATCAATGTTTCAATGGTACTGAAAAATCTCGGGGAAGAAAGCACCGCACTTGGATTTATGGCAGGATTTACCGGAGATGCCATCACACGGCTTCTTCAGGAGAAAGGTGTTACCGCAGATTTTATTCACGTTACCGAAGGATTGTCCCGTATCAACGTAAAACTCCGGGCACAGACCGAGACGGAAATCAACGGACAGGGACCAAAGATTGCATCAGAAGATATCCGGAAGCTTTACGGAAAACTGGATGCATTGCAGGATGGCGATACACTGGTACTTGCCGGAAGCATCCCGGATACAATGCCGGAATCCATGTATATGGATATCATGGAGCATCTGCAGAACAAGAAACTTAATATTGTAGTAGACGCGACCAGAGATCTGCTGATGAACGTACTTGCTTATCATCCGTTTTTGATCAAACCAAACAATCATGAGCTGGGAGAGATTTTCCACACGATAATCAATGATAAGGATGATGTTGTCACATATGCAAAACGCATGCAGGAAAAAGGTGCAAGAAATGTTCTTGTTTCCATGGCAGGTGACGGGGCCGTCCTTGTGACGGAAGACGGTCAGGAGTTCCGGGCTGAGGCACCGAAAGGAAAGCTCGTCAATTCGGTAGGCGCCGGAGATTCCATGGTGGCTGGTTTTATATATGGATATTTAAATGGTGGCAGCCATGCAGATGCGTTCCGCTATGGTGTATGTACCGGAAGTGCCAGTGCTTTTTCCGAAGAACTGGCAACAAAAAAGGAAGTACTTGCATTGATGGATGCAAATAAAAAATTATTTTAAGGAGGGTATACTATGAGAATCAGAGATTTGCTTGCAGCCGAGAGCATTGAACTGAACGGTTCTGCAGCCGGAAAACAGGATGTTTTAAACAAAATGGTTGATCTCATGGCAAAAAGCGGAAAAATCCGCGATGTGGAAACTTACCGCAAGGGGGTTTTTGCAAGAGAAGAAGAAGGAACAACCGGAATCGGAGAAGGAATTGCGATTCCACACTGCAAGTCAGATGCTGTGAAAGCACCGGGACTGGCAGCTATGGTAGTAAAGGATGGTGTAGAGTTTGACGCGTTAGATGGAGCACCTGTCAATTTACTGTTTCTGATTGCAGCTCCAAATACCGAGGATAATGTACATCTGGAGGTGCTCAGCAAACTTTCCGTACTTCTGATGGACGAGAATTTTACCAACGGACTGAAAAATGCAAAGACCGTAGACGAATTCTTAAAAGTCATCGATGATGCGGAAAGCGCAAAAGATGAGGACGAAAAAGAAGACGAAACTGGGGCAAAATACAAGGTACTTGCCGTAACCGGATGCCCGACAGGAATCGCACATACTTATATGGCAGCGGAAAGCTTAGAGAAGCATGCAGCTGAGATGGGAATCACGATTAAGGTAGAGACCAGAGGTTCTGGCGGAGCCAAGCATGTGCTTACCGATGAAGAGATCGCAGGAGCGGCCGCAATCATCGTTGCAGCTGACACCAAAGTTCCGATGGACCGTTTCGATGGAAAGAAAGTCATCGAGTGCAAGGTTGCAGACGGCATCAACAAGGCAGAGCAGCTGTTAAACCGTGCCGTGGCCGGGGATGCACCTGTCTACCATGCGGCAGAGGGCAGCAGAAAAGAAGAAAAAGCAGAGGGTGGTTCTACCGCACACATGATTTACACACACCTGATGAGTGGGGTATCCCACATGCTTCCGTTCGTTATCGGCGGCGGCATCATGACAGCGATTGCATTTCTGATCGATACCCTGATGGGCTATGGTGCAACCGGTGGATCGGCATTCGGTTCCTGTACGCCGTTATCGGCATTCTTCAAGTATGCCGGAGGACTGGCAATGGGACTGATGGTTCCGGTGCTTGCAGGTTACATTGCATACTCGATTGCAGACCGGCCGGGACTTGCAGTTGGTTTTACGGGCGGTTTGTTAGCCTCGAGTGGTAACGCATTAGTTACCGGTTACAACTGGGCGGATTCCACAACCGGTTTCCAGAAATTTATCGCAGACTTTGCATTCCAGGGTGCCAACGGTGGTAACACCGTTTCCGGTTTCCTTGGCGGAATCTTAGCCGGATTCCTTGCCGGATTTATTGTACTGTTCCTGAAAAAAGCGTTTTCAAAACTGCCGGCTTCCTTAGACGGAATCAAGCCGACTCTGATTTATCCGTTGCTTGGAATTTTAATTATCAGTATTTTAATGTGCTTCATCTTTAACCCATTGATCGGACTGATCAATACCGGACTGAGCAACGGACTGACCGCAATCTCTGATGCGGGATACATCACCGTACTCGGACTGATCCTCGGAGCAATGATGGCGATCGACATGGGTGGTCCAATCAACAAAGCCGCTTATGTATTTGGTACCGGCGTACTGGCAACTGCAAGCCAGATGATTGAAAAAGGTGCACAGCCAGGCGACCCGGCTGTTCAGGCATGTTACATTGCCATGGCAGCGATCATGGTCGGTGGTATGGTTCCTCCGATCGGAATCGCGCTTGCCTGCCAGTTCTTCCCGAAGAAATTTACAAAGGAAGAACGTGGATCCAAGGTATCCAACTTTGTAATGGGTGCTTCCTTCATCACCGAGGGTGCGATCCCGTTTGCAGCAGCAGATCCGCTTCACGTAATTCCATGTACCTTAATTGGTGCCGGAGTTGCAGGATTTTTATCCGCACTGTTTAAGTGCACACTGATGGCTCCTCACGGTGGAATCTTCGTATTTGCAACCGTAGGACATCCGCTTTTATACATCCTTGCATGGGCAGTCGGCGCTGTCATTACAGCCGTATTGCTCGGACTGATCAAAAAGGATGTTAAATAAAATTTGTAAACAGTAACATTGGTAAAGAAACAAAATTTGAAAAGGAGAATGATCATGAAAGAATTTACTTATACCATCAAAGACGAGCAGGGAATCCACGCAAGACCGGCAGGAGAGCTGGTAAAAGCAGCCTCTGCATATCCATGTAAAGTAACCATCAGTAAGGATGGCAAGGAAGTAGACGCAAAGAGAATCCTCGGAGTTATGGGTCTTGGTGTTAAATGCGGACAGGAAATTGTATTAAAGACGGATGGAGATCAGGAAGAGGAAGCAATCGCAGCACTTGGCAAATTCTTAGAGGAGAAACTGTAAGAAACCGTTCCGGCAACCGTTTACGGAGAATGAATCAGCAAAAGGATGAGGTGACGCTATGACAATTCAGGGTAAAAGCGTATACAGCGGGGTGGCCATCGGCCGCCTTGCCATATACCGCAAATCAGAAAATCAGGTAAAGCGGGAGAAAATCGCAGATACCGCAAAAGAGGTAAAACGGTTTGAAGATGCCAAAGATACCGCAAAACAGCAGCTTGCCGGGCTTTATGATAAGGCATTAAAAGAAGTCGGTGAAGTCAATGCAGCAATCTTTGAAGTACATCAGATGATGCTGAATGACCTTGATTATATCGAATCCATCACAAATATGATTGAAGGCCAGCAGGTGAATGCCGAATATGCCGTGGCAACGACCGGAGATACATTTTCCGAGATGTTTGCGGCAATGGATGATGATTATATGCGTGAGCGTGCAGCCGATGTCAGGGATGTGTCAAACCGCGTAGTTTCCATCCTGCAGGGCAACGGAGGAAATGGCCTGAATGCCGATGAGCCGGTGATTTTACTTGCCGATGATCTGGCACCAAGTGAGACCGTACAGCTTGATAAATCGAAGGTGCTTTCCTTTGTCACCCGTCACGGTTCCACCAATTCCCATACCGCGATTCTGGCCCGTACCATGAATATCCCGGCACTGATCGGTGTCGATTTTCCGGAAGATGTCGATGGAAAAATGGGTATCGTCGATGGATACGAAGGCAGGATCATCATTGATCCACCGGTCTCCGTTATGGAAGCTTACCAGAAGAAGAAAGCAGAGGATGAAGAGAAAAAGCGTCTGCTGCAGGAACTCAAGGGCAAGGAGAATATCACAAAGGACGGAACAAAGATCAACCTGTATGCAAATATCGGAAGCGTTGGGGATGTGGCATCGGTACTGGCAAATGATGCCGGCGGCATCGGACTGTTCCGAAGCGAATTCCTTTATCTGGAGAGCAGGGATTATCCAACCGAGGAAGAACAGTTTGCAGCATACCGCAAGGTAGCCGAGGCAATGGCAGGAAAGAAAGTCATCATCCGTACACTCGATATCGGTGCGGACAAGCAGGTGGATTATTTCGGACTCGACAAAGAAGATAATCCGGCAATGGGTTACCGTGCGATCCGTATTTGCCTTGACCGCCGCGAGGTATTCAAGACACAGCTTCGTGCACTGTATCGGGCAAGCTATTACGGAACCATCGCCATCATGTTCCCGATGATCATTTCTGTCACAGAGGTACAGACCATAAAGAAGATCATCGAGGAAGTGAAAAAAGAACTGGATGAGGAAAAGATTCCGTACAAGGATGTCGAGCTTGGTATTATGATCGAGACTCCGGCAGCTGTCATGATGTCCGAAGAACTGGCACAGGAAGTGGATTTCTTCTCTGTCGGAACGAATGATCTGACACAGTATACACTGGCGATCGACCGGCAGAATCCAAAGCTTGACAACATTTATGATTCCCATCATCCGGCAATCCTTAAGATGCTTAAGATGATTGTGGACAACGGTCATAAGGGTGGCTGCTGGGTTGGTATCTGTGGCGAGCTTGGGGCAGACACGACACTGACCGAGACATTTCTTAGTATGGGATATGATGAGCTTTCTGTCAGCCCGTCCATGATTTTAAAGGTTCGGCAGGAGATCCGTTCACTGGATCTGAAAGCTTAAAAGGGTGGCTGACTTAACAGCCTATACAAGGGAGTATTTTATATAGTAAACGGAAAAACCGGTGCATCGTCTGGGAGGCACCGGCTTTTTTCTGTCTGGAACACTATTGGAATTTCGCATGTTTTTCTGTATAATTGAGGAAGAAAGTACGCAAGATAATATGCAAGATAATTCATACACGGGTAATGTCTTTATGGAAAACAGTCACAACGAACCAAAATACATAGAAGTAAGGGGCGCGTGTGTCCACAACTTAAAAAACGTAAATGTAAATGTCCCTCTGCATCAGATTGTCGGGATTGCAGGCGTATCCGGCTCCGGAAAATCGTCGTTAGCACTTGGCGTGTTGTATGCAGAAGGCTCCAGACGGTATCTGGAGTCGCTTTCGACTTACACCAGAAGGCGCATGACCAGAGCGGCAAAAGCACAGGTCGACGAAGTGCTGTATGTCCCGGCGGCGCTGGCCCTGCATCAGCGTCCGGGCATTCCGGGCATCCGCAGCACGTTTGGAACGGGAACCGAACTGTTAAACAGCCTGCGGCTGATGTATTCGCGGCTCGCGTCGCACCGGTGCCCGAACGGGCATTATGTTCCGCCGACACTGAAAGTTGCGGCAGAACAGGAGATCATCTGTCCGGAGTGTGGCGAACGTGTCCATGCGCCGAGTGCGGAGCAGCTTGCCTTTAATTCACAGGGAGCCTGCCCGAAGTGTGGCGGTACGGGAAGTGTCCGGACGGTGGATCTGGATTCGCTTGTACCGGACGATTCGATCAGTATTGATGAGGGTGCGGTTGCACCGTGGAACAGCCTGATGTGGTCGTTAATGACTGACGTCTGCCGGGAGATGGGCGTGCGCACCGACATTCCGTTTAAAGATCTGACCGATGAAGAAAAGGATATCGTCTATCACGGTCCGGCGGAGAAAAAGCATATTTTTTACAAAGCAAAGAAATCCAATCAGGCAGGAGAGCTGGATTTTACCTATTACAATGCGGTATACACCGTAGAAAATGCTCTGGCAAAAGTAAAAGACGAAAAGGGCATGAAGCGGGTGGAGAAGTTTTTGAAGGAGGAAGTCTGCCCGGAGTGCGGCGGAAGCAGGCTGTCGGAGGCAGCCCGTGCACCGAAACTTTGTGGGATCGGACTAGCGGAAGCCTGCAAAATGACGCTGAAAGAGCTGGTCGAATGGGTGGCGCATGTGCCGGAATCCCTGCCGAAAGAGATGCGTCCGATGGCGGAATCCATCTGCGAGTCGTTTAAGACCGTTGCAAAAAGGCTCATGGATCTGGGACTTTCTTATCTTTCCCTCGACCGGGCGGCGGCAACGCTTTCAACCGGGGAACGGCAGCGCATGCAGCTTGCGCGGGCGGTGCGGAACCGCACGACAGGCGTGTTGTATGTGCTCGATGAGCCGTCGATCGGTCTGCACCCGTCAAATATCGTGGGACTGAATGCCGTGATGCATGATCTGATCAAAGATGGAAACTCAGTGCTTTTGGTCGATCACGATACGCAGATTTTATCGGAGGCGGACTGGGTGATTGAGATGGGACCGGAAGCCGGAGCGGGCGGTGGATATGTGATCGCAGAGGGCAGTATTCCACAGATCATTGCCAATAAAAACTCCATGATCGGACCATTTCTCGCAAAGACAAAGGATCTGCGCATCCGTCAGCCGATCGCACCGGAGGAACTGTTTGCCCTTGGAAAACTGCATCTTTCCACCGACCGTATCCATACGGTAAAGCCGCTGGAGGTGGACATCCCTAAGGGCAGGCTTACCGTGGTGACCGGGGTATCCGGTTCCGGAAAGACCACGATGGTTCTCGAAAGCCTGATTCCGGGGCTGCAGGCGCAACTGAACGGAGAGCATCTGCCGAAACATGTGAAAGATCTTTCGGCAGAGGGCATCGCCCATGTGAAGCTGATTGATGCGTCACCGATTGGAATCAATGTCCGTTCCACGGTCGCAACCTATGCGAATGTACACGACGAACTCCGGAAGATTTTTGCCCGGACCGCGGATGCGAAAAACCGGAAATACAAGGCGGGCGATTTTTCCTATAATACCGGAAAATTAAAGTGTCCGGTCTGTGACGGAACTGGACAGATCAGCCTCGATGTGCAGTTTCTTCCGGACGTCGAAATCACCTGCCCCGCCTGCCATGGGACACGGTACGGGAAAAAGGCCGAATCCGTGCACTGGATCAGCGGAGAAGGAATTCCATACACCCTGCCGGAGATCATGGGCATGAGCGTCGACCAGGCCATCGGGGCCTGTAAAGATCTGACTCTTGCTTCCAGAAGGCTGAACGTCCTCCTTGGCTGGTCGGAAGAAGAGTTGTAAGCATCAGAATAATTGGCAAAACGGGAACCGTCGAAACGGGATAAGCCGAACCAGGTTCCAAACCACAGGAAACTGTCTTCCGACTTCAGAGAACAGTATACGATGTCGTGAGGTAACCCTTCCTTCGTAGAATAATGAGCTACCTGCATATTGTTCTGTGCCATACCCAACAAGGCATAAAGCGAACAGAAAAGTATGGTAAAATATCGTTTCACGTATGCAAAAGTACAAAAAAGTCTTGAAATCTCCAATAAACTTTCTGTTTTTTGAAGATTTCAAGACGATAACGATTACGTAAACGGAATCTTCTGCAAAGAACTCTCCGGTTACGCATTATTAATTATTAATACCGAAATCAGCCTGCTGGTCTTCTACCTCTTTCAGCATCTTTGCCTTCTGCTCGGGTGTAAACTCATGAGAAGAAGAAGTGGCAGAAGAAGCATTCTGAACAGATGATGAAGTGGCAGACTTGGCAGTCTTTGTACCCATCATCATGGTTCCCTGATAAGCTACGCTCTCTATCTCCAGGTCGGCAGGAGTAGGAGCATGAGTACCCGGGAACTGAACCTCGGCATGAATCTTAATCTTGCCCGGCTTCATCGTGCTGCGCACCAGGATAGGAGCACTACCCCATTCTACAGCTCTCGGATTGGCATTGATGCTGGCATCACCAATGATTTCGCCCTCACCCTCCAGGGTAAAGCGGATATTCTCTTTAGCCAGACGGCGAACATGACCGTTATCATCGGTCACTTCGGCTACCACAACCACAAAGTCGCTGCCATCAGCCACCAGCGGTTTGCCCATCTCATCAACATAAAGACGGAGTTTGGTGCTGCGGCGGGAAGGCATGCGCTGGTCGGTACAAACCACCTTGCCATCCTTGTATCCCTCTGCTACCATCACTACCATCTGAGGAGATTTCTTCTTATAACTGTATTCGCGAGCCTCCCAAAAATCCCAGGCATTCTTGAATACCACAGGGGCATTAAAGGCGGCTGCCG
>ERZ779898.1067-NODE-1067-length-10030-cov-2.524912_pt1 | contig 10030 bp, 12 predicted proteins | sample MGYA00511902_ERZ779898 | MGnify/ENA primary metagenome ERZ779898 (study PRJEB29588, sample SAMEA2144588) | human gut metagenome | biome: human gut; feature: human-associated habitat; material: faeces | place: Denmark | collected 2008/2010 ...
AGCCAGGATACATATTAAGGTAGATACGGCGATGTCCCGTATCGGTATTAAGCCGGATGCAGAAGGTCTTGCGTTCATTGAGCAGGTAATGGAGCTTCCGGGAATCGAGGTAGAAGGTATTTTTACTCATTTCGCAAAGGCAGATGAGAAGGATAAAACAGCTGTTTTGAAACAGCTTTCCATCTATCAGGCGTTCCTGAAAAAAGTAGAAGAAACCTGTACAAAGGAGATCCCGTTAAAGCATTGTTCCAACAGTGCAGGTATTTTGGAGTTACCGCAGGCTAACATGAATCTGGTAAGAGCCGGTATTACCTTATACGGGCTGTGGCCTTCCAATGAAGTGAAAAAAGAAATGCCGCTGAAACCTGTCATGTCCTTAAAGAGCCATGTAGTATACGTCAAAACGATCGAAAAGGGCACACAGGTCAGCTACGGCGGAACTTATGAAGCGCCGGAAAAACGCGTGATCGCAACGATCCCGGTTGGCTATGGGGACGGATATCCGCGTCTGCTTTCCGGAAAGGGCTATGTGCTCATCCACGGAAAGAGGGCACCGATCACCGGCAGAGTCTGCATGGATCAGTTTATGGTTGATGTAACGGATATCATGCCTGTTGCCATGGGCGACGAAGTGACGCTGATCGGAACGGATGGTGCAGAAAAGATCACAATGGAACAGCTCGGCGATCTGAGCGGACGTTTTAACTATGAGCTTGCCTGCGATATTTCCAAGAGAGTACCTCGCGCTTTTGTGAAAAACGGAGAGATCGTGGCAACAAAAGATTATTTTACCGATTATGAGTAATATCTAAAAGAATACAACATGAATTTTTTGGAAATACTTTTGAAAAAGAACAAAAAAGGAGCGTTGTATTTCATGAGACGTGGCGATGTTTATTATGCAGATTTAAGACCGGTTGTCGGCAGCGAACAGGGCGGGATCAGACCGGTTCTGATCGTACAGAATGATGTGGGGAACAGACATAGTCCGACGATCATCTGCGCAGCCATTACCTCAAAGATGAATAAGGCGAAGCTGCCTACGCACATTGAACTTTCCGCGCAGCGGTATCACATGGTAAAGGATTCCGTGATCCTGCTGGAACAACTGCGTACGATCGATAAACTCAGACTGAAGGATAAGATCTGTCATCTGGATGAATCCATTATGCAAAAGGTGGATAAGGGTCTGATGATCAGCCTGCAGCTTGATACATAGAAGCAGACAGGTTTGACGAATATACATGAAGATGATATAGTTATGAGTAAAATGACAATTACAAAGGAGAGATTATTTTATGGACGAAGCGACCGGCGCGGTCAGTCTGATCCTGTTTCTGGCACTTCTGGCGATCGAGATCGTTATGTACGGATTCGGCAGAGCGATCCAGAGCCTCAACAGTGGAAAGATCCAAGAAATGGCAGAAGCAGGAAATAAAAGGGCGGAACAGATCGAGAGGATCATGGATCAGCCTGTGGATTATATCAATACGATCCAGACGTTTACTATTCTGATTCATCTGGTTATGGGTGGTTTCTTTCTGGCGGTCTTTCAACGGCTGTTTACAAGGATTCCGGGTATGAGAGGAACAATCGCAGTATTTCTGGCGGTCTTTGTGCTTTTACTGATCCTGTTTGTGGCAGGGGTGCTGGTTCCGAAAAAGATCGCAACCAAATATCCGAAGCAGTGGGCGTTTGCTTTTATCAGACCGATCCGGGCTCTGCTTGTGGTCTGGACACCGGTGACAAAGCTGTTTGATCTTCTGGCAAATCTGATCGTCAGACTGTTTGGCATCAATCCGCATGCACTGACAGCCGATGTGACGGAAGAAGAAATCCTGTCGATGGTCAATGAAGGACATGAGCAGGGTGTGCTGCAGGAAAGCGAAGCGCAGATGATCACCAACATCTTTGAGTTTACGGATAAGGATGCTAAGGATATCATGACGCACAGATCGAGCATTGTGGGAATTGAAGCCAATACGACGCTCAGAGATGCGGTAGACTTTATGCTGAGTGAGAAAAACTCACGTTATCCTGTCTACATAGACAATATCGATCATATTATCGGGATCATTCATTTGAAGGATGCCTGCAGAGTGCTGGAGGGCGGTAAAAACGATAACCGGCCGATCAAACAGATCAAGGATCTGATCCGGGAAGCACGATTTATTCCGGAGACAAGAAATATTGACACACTGTTCCGTTCCATGCAGTCGCTGAAGACACACATGGTCATTGTGATCGATGAATACGGGCAGACAACGGGACTGGTTGCCATGGAAGATATCCTGGAGGAGATTGTCGGCAATATTTTAGATGAATATGACGAGGACGAGACATATATCCAGGAAAAGGGTGAGGATCGCTATGAGATCGACGGCCTGACCCAGCTTTCGGATCTTTCGGAAAAGCTGGATATTGATTTTTCGGGTGAAGAATTTGAAACGCTGAACGGGCTTTTGGTCGCTCATATGGGACATATCCCGCAGGAAGGCGATACATTTGACATGGACTACGGAGGCTATAATTTCAAGGTCATGTCAGTAGAAAATAAAGTGATCAAAACTGTACTTGTTACAAAACTGGATACAAAACAGGAAGAAAATGAAGAAAAAGGAGAACAATAAGTATGTCAGGACATTCAAAATTTGCAAACATCAAGCATAAGAAAGAGAAAAACGATGCAGCAAAGGGTAAAATTTTTACGATCATCGGACGTGAGATCGCAGTTGCTGTAAAAGAAGGCGGCGGACCGGATCCGGCAAATAACTTTAAGCTTGCTACCGTTATTGCAAAAGCAAAGGCAAACAATATGCCGAATGATACGATCGAAAGAGGTATTAAAAAAGCAGCCGGTGATAACGGCAATGTCGTATACGAACATGTTACATATGAAGGTTACGGTCCGAGTGGAATCGCGATCATCGTAGATGCGCTGACCGATAACAAAAACCGTACAGCCGCAAATGTCAGAAGTGCCTTCACAAAAGGAAGCGGAAGCATCGGAACACAGGGCTGTGTTTCTTTCATGTTTGATAAAAAGGGACAGATCATCATTGATAAGGAAGAATGTGAAATGGAAGCAGATGATCTGATGATGCTTGCACTGGATGCGGGTGCGGAAGATTTCGCGGAAGAGGATGACAGCTATGAGATCCTCACACAGCCGGATGATTTCCAGCCCGTTTATGATGCGATCAAGGATGCAGGAATTGAAATGGCATCTGCGGAAGTTACCATGATCCCACAGAATTACGTAACACTGACGGATGAAAATGATATTAGACAGCTGAACCGTACACTGGATCTGTTGGATGAAGATGATGATGTACAGGCAGTATATCATAACTGGGATGAATAAGATGAATGCAGCGGAGCTGTTTGCGGAAAAACAGGCATATCTGGATCAATTCCATGCGTCCGGATATCCGGCTGCTTTTGAAGATTACCAGTCGCAAGTCAGAGCATTTTTTGATGCCTGTGACAGTACCTGCCCGGCAGAAGAAAAAAATATAGAAGATTTCTGTAAAGAAATCGCAGGGCAGATCAGCAGCTGTGCAGCAGAGCAGAAAAAGCAGGCGGGTTTCCGTAACGAAAGAGAAGAAGAGGCGTGGCAGAGAAACTGTAATCTGTTTATGGTTGCTTATGTCTTCCCGGCAATTCTGGAATGCAGGAACAGCTACTATAAGCCGCTGGTCAAAGCGATTGAAAAGACATGGGCGAAAACCTTTAAAAGCAGTAAGATAAAGGCTGCGACCTTTGAGACGATCAACAGCGGATTTCACAAAAAAATACTGGGGTTATTTTAGGAGAAAACTATGGAAAACAGCAAAGAATACAAAAAAGGAACACTCTGTGTACAGGCAGGCTGGCAGCCCAAAAACGGTGAGCCGAGAATACTGCCGATCTATCAGTCGACGACGTTCAAATATGAGTCGACCGAGCAGATGGGAAGGTTATTTGATCTGGAAGAGGAAGGCTATTTCTACACCAGACTGCAAAATCCGACCAATGATTGTGTAGCGCAGAAGATCTGCGAACTGGAAGGCGGCGCAGCAGCCATGCTGACATCTTCCGGACAGGCAGCCAATTATTACGCAGTGTTTAATATCTGCGGTGCGGGAGATCATGTGATCATGTCTTCCAGTGTATATGGAGGTACGTTCAATCTGCTGACAGTCACCATGCAGCGTATGGGTATTACCTGTACGGTCATCGATCCCGACTGCAGCGAAGAAGAACTGAATGCAGTATTTCAGGAGAATACAAAATGTGTTCTCGCAGAAAGCATTGCGAATCCGGCACTCGTGGTACTGGATTTTGAAAAATTTGCAAAGGCTGCACATGCACACGGAGTTCCGCTGATCGTGGATAATACATTCCCGACACCGATCAATTGTAAGCCTTTTCAGTTTGGTGTGGATATTGTAACGCATTCCACCACAAAATATATGGATGGGCATGCCATGACAGTCGGGGGTGCGATCGTGGACAGCGGTAATTTTGACTGGACAAAATATCCGGATAAGTTCCCTGGGCTCTGTTATCCGGATGAATCTTATCACGGCGTTAATTATACGGAGCGGTTCGGCAAGAAAGCCTATATCACAAAGGCAACAGCACAGCTGATGCGGGACCTCGGTTCTATTCCGTCTCCGATGAATGCCTTTTTGTTAAATATCGGACTTGAGACATTGCATCTGCGTGTTCCCCGTCACTGTGAAAATGCACAGAAGGTTGCAGAATTCCTGGAAGCACATGATAAAGTGAAATGGGTGAATTATCCGGGACTGAAGAGTAATAAATATTATGATCTGGCACAGAAATATATGCCAAACGGTACCTGTGGTGTTATTTCTTTTGCGGTAGACGGTACAAAAGAAGATACCGTAAGATTTATGGATGCACTGAGGCTGGCAGCAATTGTGACACATGTGGCAGATGCAAGAACGGGCGTTCTGAATCCCGCACGCCATACGCACAGACAGATGAATGAGCAGCAGCTCAAAGAAGCCGGTGTGGATCCGGGCATGATCCGTCTTTCTGTCGGTATTGAGGATGTGGCAGATATCATTGCGGATCTGGAGCAGGCGCTGAAAACGTTGTAAGAACGAGGAGAGATACGATGGACAGACTGGCAATAGTTGTACCTTGTTATAATGAAGAGGAAATGCTTCCTCTGACAACAAAAGAACTGACAGGTGTACTTTCTGATCTGATCACAAAGCAGAAGATCGCACCGGACAGTTATATTTTATATGTGGATGACGGAAGCAAAGACAGCACATGGGAACTGATCAGAAAATTTCATGAAGAAGAAAAAAAGGTGTTCGGACTGAAACTTGCCGGTAATGTGGGACATCAGAATGCATTGACGGCAGGTATGCTGAATGCCATGGAGCATGCGGATATCATGATCTCCATTGATGCGGATCTGCAGGATGATACGGCTGTGATGGAAGAAATGGTAGATAAATTCCATGAAGGCAAGGATATTGTATATGGTGTCAGAAATGACCGGAAAAAGGATTCCTTCTTTAAAAGAACAACAGCACAGATGTTTTATAAGGTAATGGCTGCCTTTGGCGTAAAGACCGTTTATAATCATGCGGATTACCGTCTGATGAGTAAACGTGCACTGCAGGAGTTTTCCAAATATCAGGAGATCAATCTGTACCTGCGCGGTGTCATGCCACTCATCGGGTATGAAACCGACTGCGTTTATTATGAGAGAAAAGAGCGTGTGGCTGGCGAATCGAAATATCCGCTGAAAAAAATGCTTGCACTTGCATGGAACGGAATTACGTCTTTCAGCGTAAAGCCGATCGATTTTATTACCGCACTCGGCGGTTTTCTGATCTTTTTATGTGTGATCGCGGCGGTGTATGCGCTAGTTTCTTATTGTAACGGACATACGGTACCGGGGTGGACTTCCCTGATCTTATCCATCTGGTTCTTAGGAGGCATGCAGCTTGTGGCGATCGGTATGATCGGACAGTATATCGGTAAAATTTATATAGAGGTCAAGCACAGACCGCGTTATAATGTGGAAACCTATTTAAATCATGATAATGAGTGATCTTTTTATGTCTGGTATAGGAGTATGCAGAAAAGCCGGGGCATGCAAATGGAAAAGGAGAAAGAAACATGATGCAGCAACATGATGGAATACAGGAAGCGTCGGACGATTCTCTTGCAAAGCGTCCGGTTAAATTTATTAAAAATCCGTTGCCGGGTCCGAAACCGCATGTCAAAAAAGAAATGAATTATGATTATGAGGTACCCCCGGATAAAATGTTTTTCGATATTGATAAACCAAGCAGAAATTATTATGATCTGCCTTAGCAGAAGACCCGACAGCAATGTGCTGTCGGGTCTTGTTATAATTCACAAAAAAGGAAGAAAAATATGTGCAATCTTGACAAATGATAAGGGAGCAATTATAATACCAAAATACAGGTATACAATTTAACCCTGTATAGCAGAAAAGGAGGAGACTTATTATGAAAAAGTCAATCGCATTATTGTTATGTACAGCTTTAACAGCTGGAATGTTAGTTGGTTGTGGCAGAAGATACTGCAGAAGCTCCTGCAACAGAAGAAGCAACTGATGCTGCAACAGACGCTACAGATGCAGAAGCAACAGACGCTGCAGATGCAGAAGCAACAGACGCTGCAGAAGATACAACAGCAGCTTCTGACAAGACATGGGTTGTTGCAACAGATACAGTATTCAAGCCTTTTGAATACACAAATTCAGACAACGAATTCGTTGGTATCGATGTTGATATCCTTGCAGCAGTTGCTGAAGATCAGGGCTTCAAATATGATTTACAGAGCCTTGGCTGGGATGCAGCAGTAGCAGCAGTTCAGGCTGGTCAGGCAGATGCTATCATGGCAGGTGCTTCTATCACACAGGAACGTAAAGACAATGGCTGGATCTTCTCAGACGGCTATTACAATGCAACACAGACATTTGTAGTGGCACAGGGAAGTGATGTTAAGTCTTTTGAAGATTTAAAGGGCAAGAACGTTGCAGTCAAGAACGGTACACAGGGTGCTGATTATGCAAATTCTTTAAAAGACCAGTATGGTTTTACAGTAACAGTATTTGAAGATTCTCCTACAATGTATCAGGATGTCATCCTTGGCAACAGTGCTGCATGTGTAGAAGATACACCAATCATCAAGACTTCTATCAAAGAAGGCGAGCTTGCTCTGGAAGTTCCGGAAGGAATGGAAAATGAAGGTGCTGACTACGGTGTAGGTATCATGAATGCAGACAATCAGGAATTCCTTGATATGTTCAATGCAGGTCTTGCTAATATCAAAGCTAACGGCAAATATGACGAGATCATTGCTAAATACTTAGACTAATCGTTTTTAAGACCTTGAAAACGTGAGGGAGCTTCCCTCACGTTTTTCTTTTGCCTAAATTTCTGCAATTAAGATATAGGAAAATTTGTGATTTAATGGTATACTATGTTGATGTAGGTCTTGAATATGAAAAGGTCTGGACATAAATACAGAAGGGAAAAGGAGTGTAAACATGGCAGCAATTATTCAAAGCTATTGGAGCATGCTTTTAGGTGCGCTCGGCAAAACACTGTTACTGACATTGTTATCTCTGTTTTTTGCAATGATCATCGGTATGATCTTTGCGTTGATGAATGTAGGAAGAAGCAGAGTCTGTAACTGTATCGGAACAATTTATGTAGATGCGGTGCGGGGTGTTCCGCTTATTGTACTTGCATATTTTATTTATTTCGGTGTACCGGCAGGTATTAAGATGATGGGAATCCAGGATTTCAGGTTATCCGCATTGCAGGCAGGTACGATCGCACTTTCCATGAACTGTGGTGCGTACATGGCAGAGATCATCAGAGCGGGTATTGAAAGTGTGGATAAAGGACAGATGGAAGCGAGCAGAAGTCTTGGCCTTTCCTATGGAAAGAGTATGCGTCTGGTTGTGATTCCACAGGCGATCCGTACAATGATCCCTTCTATTATCAACCAGTTTATCATTACATTAAAGGATACCTCAATCCTTTCCGTTATCGGATTCCCGGAACTGACCAATATGGGTAAGACGATCAGCGGTAATACATTTAAGAGTTTACAGACATGGGCGATCGTCGGTATTATGTATATGGTGATCATTATTACGCTCAGCAAGATCGCAAAGAAGATCGAGAGGAGGATCAAACGTGGCAGATAAGAAAACAATGGTTCACGTTGAGAACCTGAAAAAGAACTTTGGAAAGCTTGAAGTATTAAAAGATATCAGCGTAGACATTGCAGAAGGAGAGGTTGTGGTACTGCTCGGCCCGTCCGGCAGCGGAAAATCCACCTTCCTGCGTTGTTTAAACCAGCTTGAGATTGCAACAGCAGGCAAGATTCTTGTAGATGGCAATGATGTGACAGATAAGCATATTGACATCAATAAAGTGCGGGAGAACATCGGAATGGTATTCCAGCATTTTAACCTGTTTGATCATAAGACCGTGCTTGAAAATATCATGATGGCTCCGGTCGAACTGAAGAAGATGACTAAGGAAGAAGCAAAGGAAAAGGGAATGCAGCTCTTAAAGCGTGTCGGTATGGATTCCAAGGCAGACTGTTATCCGTCCCAGATCTCCGGAGGTCAGAAGCAGCGTGCTTGCCATGAATCCGAAGATCATGCTGTTTGATGAGCCGACAAGTGCTCTGGATCCTGAAATGGTAGGAGAGGTTCTTGCTGTTATGAAGGAGCTTGCATCCGAAGGTATGACAATGGTTGTTGTTACACATGAGATCGGATTCGCGAGAGAAGTAGCTGACCGTGTGATTTTCATGGATGACGGTTATATTGTAGAGCAGGGTACACCGCAGGAGGTTATCCTGAATCCGAAAGAACCGAGAACAATAGACTTCCTGAATAAGGTATTGTAATAAATGCGATAGTTATCACTTAAGTGGGCACTTTAAAAGATACGGTACAATAATCAATAACAGTGATAAGGAGAAGCAAGATGAAGCGGATCATAACAATCAGCCGTGAATTTGGTGCGGGCGGCGGTTCTATCGGAAGCGCTGTAGCAAAAAAACTCGGTTTTGAATATTACGATAAGGAAATTATTTTAAAAGCTGCCGGTAAATCCAATATGGATATAGACCGAGTTATGAAATGGGATGAAAAGGTTCCGTCCAATTTCGGCTTTGCCCAGAGTCTGTTCGATTTTTATAACAGACCGCAGGGAGAAAAGCTGTACGCAGCACAGGAAGCGATCATCCGTGAGATTGGCGAAAAGGGAAAATGTGTGATCGTCGGCAGAAATGCCAATACGATACTGAAAAACTTTGAGGACAGCCTGCATGTATTTGTATATGCGGATCCTTACTGGCGCATGGAGCATATGAAGGCAAAAATGCCGGATATGACTGAGGCAAAGATCAGTGAGGAAATGCACACGATCGACAGAGCCAGAAAGAAATTCTGCTCTTATTATACCAATACGGAATTTGGTGTGGCGGATTATTATGACATTTGTCTGAATGCTTCCGCGCTTGGCATCGACAATTGCATTGATGTTCTGTATCAGCTTTGCAAATAATCAGAATAGAAAGAGATGAAAGAATGGAACAGAAAAATCCTCTGGGAGAATTACCGGTTCCGGTTTTATTAAGAAGATATGCGCTGCCCAGCATTTTAGCGATGCTGGTAAGCGCATTATATAATATTGTAGACCAGTTTTTTATCGGAAGAAGCGTTGGAGAGCTTGGTAATGCGGCAACGAATGTAGCATTTCCGTTAAGTACCTCCTGTGTAGCACTGGCACTTTTATTTGGGATCGGCGGTGCAGCTGCGTTTAATCTGACGATGGGAAAAGGAGAAAAAGAGAAGGCACTTTTTTATATAGGAAATGCTGCAACCATGCTGTTTCTCAGTGGTGTGGTGCTGACTGTGATCACGGAGCTGTTTTTGGAGCCACTTCTTGTTGGGTTTGGCTCTCCGCAGAACGTACTGCCATATGCCAGGACATATACA
>ERZ779898.1068-NODE-1068-length-10029-cov-4.115400_pt1 | contig 10029 bp, 9 predicted proteins | sample MGYA00511902_ERZ779898 | MGnify/ENA primary metagenome ERZ779898 (study PRJEB29588, sample SAMEA2144588) | human gut metagenome | biome: human gut; feature: human-associated habitat; material: faeces | place: Denmark | collected 2008/2010 ...
CCGCTTCGGTATTGAATCAACCGTTATCACGCTGGCGGGGGATCATCCCGTTATTTTGCGCCCGGGCGCAATAACAAAAGAAATGATAGAGGAAGTTATCGGCCCGGTTGAAATCGCAAGCGCCGTGCTTGAGGGAATGAAAGACGGCGAGGTTGCGGCTTCGCCGGGAATGAAATATAAGCATTACGCACCGAAAGCAAAAATAATTATCGTTAATGCCGATAAGGAAAAATACGAAAGCTATGTTAATTCGCAAAGCGGCGCTTTTGCCCTTTGCTTTGAGGGCGACAATATAACCGTGCCAAAGGTAACCTTCGGCAAAGAGGGCGATGATTTAAGCCAGTCGCATGCGCTTTTCGATTCGCTTCGCAGGCTCGACGAGCTCGGCGCAAAAAAGGTTTATGCACGCAATCCAAAGCTCAGCGGAGTGGGGCTTGCCGTTTATAATCGCCTTATAAGAGCCGCGGCTTTTTGCGTGCTTGATTTGGAAAAGCCGTTTCTTATCGGCCTTACGGGGCAAACGGGTGCAGGCAAAAGCTATGTTGCCGCCGCTTTTAAAGAATCGGGCTTCAATGTTGTGGATGCCGATGCGGCTGCAAAAAAGGTTGTTGAAAAAAACTCTCCGCTTTTGCCAAAGCTGGCAGAGGTTTTTGGGCAGGATATTGTTAAGGGTGGCGAGCTGCAAAGGCAGCTGCTTGCAGATAGGGCTTTTAAGGATAAAGAAAGCACGGCAAGGCTTAATTCGATTATGTTTCCCGAAATTTTGAAAATTTGCACCGAGCAGGCAAAATATCCCTGCGTTTTCGATGCGCCGCAGCTTTTTGAAAGCGGGGCAAACGAGCTTTGCACGCGCGTTGTTTGCGTGTGTGCGCCGGATGATTTGCGCCTTGAGCGTATCTCTCGGCGCGACGGTATTACGCCCGCTCAGGCAAGGGCACGCATGGCGGCGCAGCACAGCGCGGAATTTTTCCGCGAAAATTCGGATTTTACCGTTATTAACGACGGCAGAGATATATATTCTCAAATAAACAAATTTAAGGAGGGCTCATTATGAGTGAAAAAAGCGCTAAAGAGCTGAAAAAGCTTCTTTTTAACGACAAGAAAAACGGATTTGATTTTTTAAGCGATGAAGAGCTTGAAACTTGCAACACCTTTGCGGAGGGCTACAAGGATTTCCTTTTCAATTGCAAAACGGAAAGGGAAGTTGCGGCTTGGGCAAAAGAGGCGGCAGAGGCTTCCGGCTTCAGAAGGTTTGATGAATTCGGCAAGCCGCTCAGCGCAGGCGAAAAGGTTTATGTTGCAAACAGAGGAAAGGCAATCATTCTTTGCGTTAAGGGTAAAAAGCCGATTAACGAAGGCGTGCGCATTGCGGCGGCGCATATTGATTCGCCCCGCGTTGATTTAAAGCAATGCCCGGTTTATGAGGATGGCTCAATGGCTTTCTTTAAAACCCATTATTACGGCGGTATCAAAAAATATCAGTGGACCGCTATTCCGCTTTCGCTTCACGGCAGAATTTGCAAGAATGACGGCACTTGCGTTGATATCCGCCTCGGCGAAGAGCCCGGCGAGCCGAAATTCTGCATCACGGATATTTTGCCCCATCTTGCGTTGGAGCAATATACAAGAAAGCCCAATGAGCTTGTTAAGGGCGAGGAAATGAATATTCTTATCGGCTCGCGCCCGTTTAAGGATGATGAGGAAAGCGAAAGAATCAAGCTTAATATCCTTAATTTGCTTTATGAAAAATACGGCGTTGTTGAGCGCGATTTCCTTTCGGCAGAGCTTGAACTTGTGCCTGCATTCACCGTTGACGATATCGGATTTGACAGAAGTATGATCGGCGGCTACGGCCACGACGACAGAGTTTGCGCTTATCCCGCATTTGAGGCGATTGCCGAAACGGATGAAGCCCCCGAATACACGGCAATAACCGTGCTTACGGATAAGGAAGAAATCGGCAGCGAGGGCAACACGGGCCTTAAATCAGGCTATCTTGCCTATTTCATAGAGGATTTGGCTCGCCTTGAAGGCTTTGAGGGCAGAGATGTGCTTCGCCACAGCAAATGCCTTTCCGCAGATGTTAATGCGGCATTTGATCCAACATGGGCGTTTGCTTATGAAAAAAACAATGCAAGCTTCGTAAACAACGGCGTTTGCGTAACTAAGTTTACCGGCGCAAGAGGCAAGAGCGAAACAAGCGATGCATCCGCAGAATATTGCAGCTGGGTTAAGGCTTTGTTTGAAAATAACGGCGTTTTGTGGCAAAGCGGCGAGCTCGGCAAGGTAGACGGCGGCGGCGGCGGAACCGTTGCAATGTATATCGCAAATCTTGATGTGGACACAATTGATGTCGGCGTGCCCGTGCTTTCAATGCACGCTCCGTATGAGGTTGTCAGCAAGATAGATCTTTATATGGCATTTAAGGCATTTAAAACCTTCTTCACAAAATAATTTTCAGTCTTTAAAGCGTTGCGCGCGGTTCATCTGCACGCAGCGCTTTTTTTGCGCAAGATTCACAGTCTGAAAATCCGGGCTTTTTTTGCCGAATGTTTTCGAAACGAAAACGGCATAAAAAATCGGCACAGCCTTTGGCCGTGCCGATTGAAAATACTGTGTTTTAAAAGCGGCGTTTTCGTAATTAGCCGCCTGCCGTTTAAAGGGCGCAAAGCTGAATTTGCTTATGCCTTTTTCTTGGCGGAAATCAGTGCGTAAATTGCAACAAGCGCCGCAACGCACGCCGCAAGATAAATATACATCGTGCTCTGCGGCACGGATTTATCAAAGAAATAAACATTGCAGTCAACGCTGTCTTTAATCGCGTCTATTGCCTGCTTTGGAAAAGAAAGGCTTTCCATTTCGCGAAAAACTCCCGCAAGAGCGTGGTTTCGCAGCAGGCTTGTGGCATATGTGCCGGGCAAAAACGAAAGCGCCTTTTGCAGGCCGCTGCCGAACTGCGAAATCGGCATATATGCGCCGCAGATAAAGCCGTAGCCGGAGCTTACGATTGTGCCGACGGCGGAAATTTGCCCCTGTGTTTTTAAAAAGCAGTTTATAATGCTTGAAAGCGCCGTGCCGAACAGCACAAGCAAAACGATATCAAGCGCCGCAAGCGCAATGTCCTTTGCATTTAAATACCAGCCGATTTTGCCGAGATAAATAAGGCAAATCACGCTTGCAAGCAGGCAAACGATCAGTGTGGAAATCAGCGTTGCCGTGTAATAGCTTATCGCAAGGGTGGATTTTTTAACAGGGGAAACGGTTAAATCCCGCCTTGCGCCGCTGACCTTGTCCTGCACGGAAATCATATTGCAGCAAAAGGCCACGGTAACGCAACTAACCGCCAAAAGCGAGCTTACAAGCTGCCCGCCGACTGCGGCGTTTATCAGCTTTTCGGAAATCGGAATTCCTTGCGGAATCCCCGCAATAAAGCTGTTTTTATAAACCTTTGCCAAAAATGTAGCATAAAGAACAAGTAAAATAAGCGGCGTTATCAGCGATGTGAAAAAAACGCCCTTGTCTTTAAAAAAGAGCTTGCAGTTTCGCGCCGTTAAATTACAAAACTCCGTCATTTTCACTGCCTCCCGTCAATTTTTTGCCCGTCACATTAAGGAAAACATCGTCCATATCGCCTTTTTTGATTTCGTAATCGGTGAAAAGCTCGGGATTGTTTATAATCAGCTCGGTTGCCTGCACCGTGGAATTAACAAAAAGCCGCACGCCGCCGGGCACGGCTTCGTGCCTTAAGCCGAGCTTTTCGATTTTTTCCGTATCCGGATTGTAAATCGTTATAAAATCGCCCGTGTATTTATTTTTTAATTCAAGCGGAGTTCCCTTTGCAGAAATTTTGCCCGAATCGAGAATAACCACATAATCGGCGTCTGCCGCTTCTTCCATATAATGCGTTGTTAAAAAAACCGTCATTCTCTCTCTTTTTTGCAGCTCGGAAACGGTTTGCCAAATAAGGCGCCGCGTTTGCGGGTCAAGCCCCGTGGTGGGTTCGTCCAGAATTAAAATTTGCGGCTTGTGAAAAAGCGCACGGGCAATGTCTATCCTTCGCCTTTGGCCGCCTGAAAGCTTGCCGACGGGGCGTGAAAGCAAATCCTTAAAATCCAAAATTTGCGAAAGCTCATCAAGCCTTGCTTTAAATTCGCTGCCGCTTATGCCGTAAAGCGCGGCGCGGCACTTTAAATTATCGCGCACGGAAAGAGCGCGGTCAAGCACGGAATTTTGAAACACAACTCCTATTTGTGCCGCCGTTTCTCCCATGCCGCAGTCAATATCTTTGCCGCAAATCAAAACGCTGCCGCCGTCCTTTTTCAGCTGGCCGGAAATTATTGAAATCGTGGTGGATTTGCCTGCTCCGTTCACGCCCAAAAAGGCAAAAAGCTGCCCTTTGCGAACGGAAAAGGAAAGGTTGTTTACCGCCTTGATATCTCCGAAAGCTTTATTTAAGCCCTTTATTTCAATAATGTTTTCCATTTCCTGCTCCTTTGCCTTTTCAAATGTGCCTTGCCTGCAAAAACAGGGCGCTGTTTCCCTAAAATAAACGTATCACAGAGTTTAAAATTTGTCAATAAAAAAGCAAAGGCGTTTGTAAGGAACGCACTTTGCAAAAATGATTGCTCAATAAATCAGGCAAACGGCAAAGCTCAGCAAGCTTAAACCAAATTTTTTTTGCAAAATGTGCCCCATCAAAGCCCTTGCTTTTGGGATTTTATTAAATTATGTTGTGCCTTTAATTACAGCCTTGCTTCAAGGCGATAAATCGGCATTCCCATATCGGAAAATCGCTTTTCATATTCCGTAACTATGTTTCCCTCAAAATCGCTTGCGTGCAAATCAAGGCTTATGTTTGAGAGCCTGAAGCCGCATTGCGAAAAGCTTTCAAGCGAAAATTCAAAGAAATGCATATTATCCGTCTTTTGGCAAATCGGCGCGCCGGGCGCAAGCAATTGCTTGTAAATTTTAAGAAAATTCGGGTGTGTTAAGCGGTGCTTTGCATATTTCTTTTTGGGAAAGGGGCAGCTGAAATTAAGATAAAGCGTTGTTGCGCTGCCTGCGGGAATGTAGCAGGGCAAATATTCTGCATTGCATTTCATAAATCTTATATTTTGCAGCCCTGCCTGCTTTGCCGCTTCGCACGCGGCAACTATAACATTGCCCACCTTTTCAACGGCTATCACATTCACATTCGGGTTTCGCTTTGCAAATTCGCAGGCAAAGCCGCCCTTGCCGCAGCCGATTTCAAGCACAAGCGGATTATCGTTTTCGAAAAGCGCTTTCAAATCAAGCACGGCGTTCGACGGAGCGGCGTTTTCAAAATTCAAATCCTCATTTTCGCAGTCAATCAAAATCTCGGCGCAGTCATCAAGCCGCGTTTCAAGATTTTTCTTTCTTCTCATTCTCATAAAAATAAATTCCGTTCAAAAATTTTATCAGCCGCCGTATGCAATCATTTTGTCAATGCATTTCTTGGCGGCAAGGCGCATATCCTCGCTCATTTCAATCTCCTCGCCCGCGGTGCCGAGGCAGCAGTTATAAACCTGCGGCAGGGTGGTAAGCTTCATGTTCATGCAAACAAGGTGCTTTGAAACGGGGTAAAACGATTTGCCGGGGCAGTCATATTGCAAATGCTCCACTATGCTGTTTTCCGTGCCGATGATAAATTCCTTTGCGTCGCTCTCCTTGGCATAATTCATTATTCCGCTGGTGGAGCCGATGTAGTCGGCATGCCGGGTAACCTCTTCGCGGCATTCGGGGTGCACCAGGAAAAGTGCGTTCGGGTGTGCGGCTTTCGCCTCAAGCACATCCTGCTCGGAAACCACCATATGCCTCGGGCAGCCGCCCTGAAGCAAAACAAAGTTTTTATCCGGGCACTGCTTTGCCACATAGCTGCCCAAATTGATATCGGGAATAAAAATTATATCCTTTTCGGGCATTGCCTTAACTATTTTAACGGCAGAGGAGGATGTTACGCACACATCGCAAACCGTTTTAAGCTCCGATGTTGTGTTAACATATGCCACAACGGCATAGCCGGGGTGCTCCTTTTTCAGCTCAAGAACCGCATCTTTTGTGAATTGCTCCGCCATCGGGCAGCCCGCCTGTGAGTCGGAAAGGATAACCTTTTTTTCGGGCGAAAGGATTTTAACCGTTTCCGCCATAAAGCGCACGCCGCACATAATCACGGTTTTTTGCGGCACGCTTTGCGCCTTAACAGAAAGCGCGTATGAATCGCCCGTGAAATCCGCAATTTCGCAAATTTCCCTCGCTTGGTAGGAGTGCGCCAAAATGCAAATGTCTTTCTCTTTTTTTATTTTTAAAATTTCGTCCTGAAGCTCGCGAATATTCATAAAAATCTCTCTTTCGCGGCATTGCCGCTCCTTCATTATTTTATCATATATAAATTTACAATATATGCGGCGAAAATGCAATAAAAATTTTTGCCGCTCATAAACCCGCAAAAGCGACGCGATTTTGCAACCGCGCCGCTTTGTGATTTTATGGGGGAATTTTAATTATTTAAAAAGATCGGTTGAAAGGTATCTGTCGCCGGTGTCGGGAAGAAGAACAACAATGTTTTTGCCCTTAAATTCATCTCTTGCGGCAAGCTGCTTTGCAGCCCAAACCGCAGCGCCGCTTGAAATGCCCACGAGAATGCCCTCCGTTTTTGCTATTTTGTTGCCGGTTTCAAATGCAGCTTCGTTGGGAACGGGGATAACCTCGTCGTAAACGCTTGTGTTAAGAGTGTCCGGCACAAAGCCTGCGCCGATTCCCTGAATTTTGTGTGATCCGCCGTGGCCCTCGCTGAGAACGGGAGAGGTTTCCGGCTCAACGGCAAAGATTTTAACATCCGGGTTTTGCTCTTTAAGATATTTGCCTACTCCGGAAAGTGTGCCGCCGGTGCCTACGCCTGCAATGAATGCGTCAACCTTGCCCTCGGTGTCTGCCCAAATTTCGGGGCCTGTGGTTTCATAGTGAGCCTTGGGATTTGCGGGGTTAACGAATTGGCCGAGGATAACGGCGCCGGGAGTGGCATCTTTAAGCTCATTTGCCTTTTCAATTGCGCCTTTCATTCCCTTTGCGCCTTCGGTAAGAACAACCTCTGCGCCGTAAGCCTTAACAAGATTGCGCCTTTCAACGCTCATCGTTTCGGGCATGGTAAGGATAACCTTATAACCCTTTGCGGTGCCCACGCTTGCAAGGCCGATGCCGGTGTTGCCCGATGTGGGCTCAATGATTGTTGCGCCGGGTTTAAGCTCGCCCTTTGCTTCCGCGTCGGAAATCATTGCGTTTGCAATTCTGTCTTTAACAGAGCCTGCGGGGTTGAAGTATTCAAGTTTTGCAAAAATATTTGCGTCCACGCCCTCTGCCTTTGTGAAATTGTTTAATTTAAGAATCGGTGTTTTTCCGATGAGCTCGGTTACATTATTATATACAGCCATGATTATTTGCTCCTTTCTTATTTAGCCGCGCTTATTTGCTGATGGCCTTGAAGCCGTTTTCAAGGTCTGCAATAATATCGTCAATATGCTCTGTGCCGATGGAAAGCCTGATGGTGGAATCGTTGATGTGCTGCTTCTTGAATTCCTCCTCCGAAAGCTGCGAATGTGTGGTGGTTTTCGGGTGAATAACAAGTGATTTAACATCCGCCACATTTGCAAGAAGCGAGAAGATTTCAAGATTATCAATGAATTTCTTTGCCTCGGCCTCGCCGCCGTCTATATCAAAGGTGAAGATGGAGCCTGCGCCGTTCGGGAAGTATTTATCGTAAAGATCCTTGTATTTGGGGTCGAGCGAGGGGTGATTGATTTTCTTAACAAGGGGATTCTTGGAAAGGTAATCAAGCACCTTTTTGGTGTTTTCCACATGCCTTTCAACGCGAAGTGAAAGTGTTTCAAGGCCCTGCAAAAGCAGGAATGCATTGAACGGGGAAATCGCCGCGCCCGTGTCGCGAAGCAGGATTGCGCGAATGTATGTTACAAACGCTGCCTTTCCTGCCGCTGCGTCAAAGCTTATTCCGTGGTAGCTTGCGTTCGGCTCTGTGAACTGCGGGAATTTGCCGCTTGCCTTCCAATCGAAGTTGCCGCTGTCCACAATAACGCCCCCGAGTGTAGTACCGTGTCCTCCTATAAACTTTGTTGCCGAATGAACAACTATGTCAACACCGTGGTCAAATGCACGAAGAAGATAGGGAGTTGTGAAGGTTGCGTCTGCCACAAGCGGAATATTGTGCTTATGTGCGATTGCGGCAAGCGCGTCTATATCAACAAGATTTGAATTGGGATTGCCGAGTGTTTCAAAAAAGATGAGCTTTGTGTTTTCCTGAATTGCATCTTCAAAGTTTTGAAGATCATCGGGGTCAACGAATGTTGTTTTAACACCGTGCTCCGGGAAGGTATGTTCAAGGTAATTATAAGTGCCGCCGTAAATTGTTTCTGCGGCAACAATGTGGTCGCCTGCCTTTGCAAGTGCCTGGAAGGTGTATGCCAAAGCAGCTGCGCCGGAAGCCGTTGCAAGAGCGCCTACGCCGCCCTCAAGAGCAGCCATTCTTTCTTCAAAAACGCCCTGGGTTGAATTTGTGAGTCTGCCGTAAATATTGCCGGCATCGGTTAAATTGAATCTTGCCTGCGCATGATCCGAATTTTTAAAAACATAAGATGTGGTTTGATAAATCGGAACCGCTCTGGAATCCGTTGCGGGATCGGGATTTTCCTGACCCGCGTGAAGCTGAATTGTTTCAAAATGATATTTGTTATTTGCCATGATGTTTCTCCTTAAAATTTAAAATAGAATTGATTGATGATTGATGCTTTAATTTTTATTTGCAACATCGTGGCATTCGTGAGTAAGAGGAATAGATTATCTCTTTTGTTTTAACCGCATTTTTCATTGGGATAAATCACACTCCTTATCAGTGATTTTTGTAATTACTACTATTCCTACGGCAATGGTGGGAATTAGCTTGAGATAATAATATCACGCGCAAATGTATTTGTCAAGTGTTTTTTTAATCAAATCACAAAATTATTTGTGCTGCTTTGCTCGTCTGCCGCCAAATCGGCAATGGTTATATTATCCACCACATCGCTGATGGCCTTGTTTATCTTTTCCCAAACCTTAACCGTGGTGCAGCAGCCGTATCTTTCGCACAGATTTTGCTCATCCTGCGTGCAGGTGGTTATTGCAAGGCTGCCCTCGGTAAGGCGCAAAATCATGCCAACCGTGTATTCCTCGGGCTTTTTGGTCAGGCGGTAGCCGCCCTGACTGCCGCGCTCACTCTTGACGAGGCCTACGCGGGCCAGCGGGGTGACGATCTGCTCCAGATATTTTACGCTGATGCCCTGATTATCGCTGACTGCTTTAAGGGGCAGATACTCCCCGGGGGTGGCGCTGGCCAGTTCCACCATCAAAAGCATGCCTTGTTTGCAGTTCTTCGTCCTTCTCTTCCTTGCGTGTCGCTATCAGTGCGGCCACATTTTCAAATAGCACTGCACCATTTCTAGCTTTAGCAAGCTCCTTCAGTATAATCTCTACCTCCTTGCTGATGTTGTTTGTGAACGGATTTTCGTTTACAAACTTTTTCAGAGCCACCATATTTTCAACGTTGGCATTGTATTCTTCCTCCGGATAGGCACATTTCTCGTTTTCATTATTCTTGGGCATCAGCGGCTGGAAAATGTTTCCTTCCACTTTACCCTTCGTAATCAGTTTGCCGGGATGTGGAATATCCTTAAGCCAACGTTCTATCTTCTCAATGTTTTCCACGCAGAGTAGCATCTCGTCTACTATGCGTTTCAGGTCAGCCAGATATATTTGAAATATTTTTTTCATTGCTCGGCATCCTCCCCTGTACTTTGCTGCATCGTATCAAATTTCTGCTCCACTCTTTCGGCTATTTCCTGCACCCTGTCCTCAATCTGCACGACAGGACTCACACTCTGTGCATCACAGCCGCTTATCTCATTCATCTTCTCCTGCAGCTTATAGTCCACATACTCGACTCCGATTAAATACACTGCGATA
>ERZ779898.1069-NODE-1069-length-10027-cov-2.918071_pt1 | contig 10027 bp, 7 predicted proteins | sample MGYA00511902_ERZ779898 | MGnify/ENA primary metagenome ERZ779898 (study PRJEB29588, sample SAMEA2144588) | human gut metagenome | biome: human gut; feature: human-associated habitat; material: faeces | place: Denmark | collected 2008/2010 ...
CCCCGCGCGGAAACGGTGTTTATACCCGCCAGTCTCAAGACTACGTTCGTTTCGTCGAGCATGGTAAAGCAGGTGGCGATGTTCAGCGGAGATCTGAGCAAGTATGTTCCGGCGTGTATCCACGAGCAGATACGCAGCCGGCTGACGCAGGACTTCGACGCTGCAAGGGAGCTTGCAAGAACGAAATATCACGAAAAGTCAAATTCTACTGAAAGGAACTGAATATAATGGAATACAATCTTTTAGACCTTATCGCAGCCCTTGAAGAGGTAGTTAAGAAGGCGGCTCCGTTCCCCATCGGCAAGAAGAGCCTTGTGGACTGCACCGAGATAGACGAGATAGCGACTGAAATGCGCCTTGTCCTGCCACGTGAGATACAGCAGGCGCAGAACATCGTCGCGGATAAGAACCGCATAATCAGCGACGCCAAGAAGGAGGCCGAGGCGATAATCAACAAGGCTGAGCAGCAGCGCCGCGTACTGGCCCACGCCTTCGACCTTCATCAGCTCTTCCACGGGCGCTTCCAGCACGGCATGCAGGGTTCCGAACCGGTCCAGCAGACGATGCGCCAGGGGATTTACGTTGCGCTGGGGAATGGCGTAAAACAGCATCAGCTCCAGCACCTCGTGGTCTGCGAAGCCCTCCAGCCCTCCGGCGAGGAACCGCTCCCTCATCCGCTGCCTGTGCCCGGCATGCTCTCCAGCCATACAGCCCCCTCCTCCGCCCGCTTATAGCATAGTATAGCATAAAACCGCTCCTTTGTACAAACGCTCCGGCAGCGTTTTGTAACAACTGCCCCGCGAACCGTAACCGGGGCAAAAAAACGGCTGAAGGGGGTTTAATCCGCTTGAAGCATGTTGTATAATAGGTGGTAGTATACGCATTCATCGCGGCAGGGAGGGGTCGTCTGGAAGAGCGATGGCAGGCTGCCGTGGATTGCATCGACCACGACCTGACCGACCAGACTGCTTCCGTCATCCGATTGTGCTATCGGGAAGGAATGTCGTATAAGGATACGGCGGAGGAGCTGGGCATCAGCGTCTCGGCAGTGAACAAGCATATAGTGAAAGGTTTGCGAACGCTCAGAGAAAAGTTGAAAGGAAAATAGCATAACCATGATTCTATTGTCTGAAGACGTCCTTACAATGGAACCCTAAAATGAAGAAAGGAAAAGAAAATGAAACATGAATTATCTGACATAAATCCTCAGAAAATGGATTCTCAGAAATGGGATATGCTCCTCAATCTCCTGGAGCATCCCGAAAAGTATTCCGAAACCCAAAAGGATGAACTTCTGGGCGATAAGGAAGTGAACGAACTCTATCAACAGCTGATAGAGACCCGACAGTCTCTGGATTTCGCCATGTCGAAGGAAAAGATGAAGATGCCTTCGATTGATGCAGAATGGGAGAAGCTGAAAGAAGAAAAGCAGCAGAAAGAAGAGATGAGTCAGAATGCAGAAACCCAGCAAACTGCCAAGCTGTTTTCTCTCTGGAGTCCGATGAGAAAGGTGGCTGCCGTTGCAGCCGTCCTTTTTGTCTCCGGCATCACCTTTGCAGCCATTCATCTGGTAACCCGTTCTCATCAGCCATCAGATAACAGCAATACCGAACTCGTGGCATCCCAAAAGGATTCTATCCAGCAGGTTTCTGCTCCTCAGAAATCCAACATAGAAGAAAAGACAGATTCTGCAAGTCTTGCCCAGCTCCCATTGGTTTACGAAAACGCTGAGCTTCAGAATATCCTTACTCCTATTGCCGGGCATTTCCATCTCCAGGTAACTTATCAGAACGAGTCGGCTCGCCATATCCGTCTCTTCCTGCAACTGGAGAAGAACATGAGTCTGGATGATATCATCGAACTGTTGAATCATTTCGAGAAAGTGAATATTCGTTATGAAGGTCAAACTTTAATCGTGGAATAAGATGAAAAGATTAAGATATATCATGCTGCTGGCAGGTCTGATGAGCCTTTCTCTTCAGACCATCTATGCCCAACGCATCACCCGCAGCTTCCGCAACACTTCTATGTCAGAAGCACTCACCATCCTTGCCAAGAGCACCAAGGATTATCGTATCAACTTTATGTATGATGAACTGGAAGATTTCACGGTTACCACAAGTATCGTGAAGCGAACAGCTCCGGATGCCATCCGCCAGATCATGGGCTTCTATCCGATGAAGATGACGATAGATGGCGAAAACATCTTTGTGGAGTGTACGCAGAAGACTCCCACCAAGATGATAGGTCGCATTGTAGATGCGCATCATCGCCCTGTAGATTTCGCCAATGTAGCCCTGCTGAATGTTCGTGATTCTTCATTGATAAATGGCGGTGTGACGAATGAGAACGGCCAGTTCGTGATTCCCTGCGGAGCCAGAAAGGCGATAGTAAGAGTAAGTTGCGTGGGCTATCATACCGCTGTTGATACTTATAATACAGGTAAGATAGGTTCAATTACTCTGAAGGAGGCAACGATGAACCTGCAGAAGGTGATTGTGAAGGCGGTTCGCCCCAAGACAAAACTGACTCGCGAGGGATTCCAGACCCAGGTGCAGGGTACGATTCTGAGTGATGCAGGTATGGTTGCCGACTTGTTGAAGCAGGTTCCAAGAGTGCGTGTGGATAAGGATGGAAACTGTTCGGTGTTTGGAAAAGGCACACCGGAGATTTATGTCAATGGCAGAAAGCTGACCGACAAAAATGAATTGCAAACCATATCTTCAAAGGATGTGAAGAACGTGACGGTTATCACGACTCCTGGTGCGCAGTATGATGCCCAGGTCAATTCGGTGATTCGTATTACTACGGTCAAGAAGCAAGGTTATGGATGGAGTGGTAATTTCCAGGCAAAATATGGTTTTGCCATGAAGAATGCCTGGCAAGAGCAAGCTAATCTCAATTACCGTGTGGGTGGACTGGATGTATTCGGTGGATTGATGTGGTCAGATTCGTATTTCTATGATAAGTTGGGATTGGATGAATATATCAATGGAAATCAGCATCAGATATATCAAAAATCAGTAGGGCGCATAGATGCTAGAAATTATGGACCTGATGCCAATCTGGGTTTCAATTATGAATTCAACGAAAATCATACCATCGGTCTGAAATATAAGTTTGGTTCTGGCAATACTAAGTATTTTACTGTTAGGCAGAACTATTCCATCTTTCAGGATGGAGTTCACCAGGGAGATGTAAATTATCTCAACGATGAGTCTGATTCCAAGCAGACTCCTATGCATCAGGCTGACTTTTATTATAATGGTAAGATAGGCAAGTGGAGTATAGACCTGAATGCATCTGCTATGTGGCGGACGAAAGACTAGATACAGAAAGCCACAGAAACCAGTTCTGAGTTGGGCGACCAGATTGTATGTTCAGATAGTCATACCAAAGGAAAGTTGCTTGCTGGTAAATTGGTTGTTTCTTATCCTTTGACCGACCAATTGAACATAGACTTTGGTTCGGAATACACAAATTCTGATAGTCATACCAACAACCAGAACGAGGGTGGTGTGGCTGCATCCAATAATTCCAGAATCAAGGAACAGAACATAGCTGCTTTTGCTGAGGCTGCATGGTCGTTGGGAGATTATTCTCTGAATGCCGGTGTGAGATATGAGCATGTGAAATCAGACTATTATGCCGAGGGAGTGCTCAACCCGGATATGAGCAGAAAGTATGATAATGTATTTCCTAATGTATCCTTGGGATATGACAAGGGCAAGTGGCATTCTTCGTTGAGTTTTACGGCGAAGACCTATCGACCAAGTTACTTCCGTCTTTCCGGTTATACCCGATATACGAGTCGTCATTCCTATGAAAGCGGCAATCCGAACTTGCGACCAACGGATGCCTATCATCTGGAATGGGATGCGCAATATTCCTGGCTGAGTTTCTCTGCTGAATATATCTACAACAAGAATGCCTCGGTATATATGATGAAACCTTTCCAGGGCAATAAGGATATAGCCCTGTCATATTACGAGAATGTAGATAAGATTCAGAACCTGAAGTTCTATCTTGAGGCTACTCCGGTGATAGGCTTATGGCATCTTGACTATACGGTAGGTCTGGTCAATCAGTTCTTTGATGCCAGCAAATACGTCAGCGACTATAATGCCAACCGTCCTTCTCTCTATCTGGATTTGGAGAATACCTGGGTATTGCCACATCATTGGAAGGCTCGATTGGAATACGCTTACCAGTCGCGTAATTATAGCGAATAGGGTGTCAACTATGCATGGAATTCCCTGGATGCGTCTATTTCCAAGTCGTTCCTGAACAACCGACTGGTTGTAAGATTGGAAGCAGAGGATTTGCTTCATGGTCAGAATGAGAGTTGGAAATATAATAATTCGTATGCGCACTTCACCAGAACCGGTATAGATAATACCCGCATGTTCTTGGTCAATGTAACTTATAACTTCAATGCCACCAAGAGCAAGTATAAGGGTACGGGTGCTGGTAATGCAGAAAAGAGCAGATTATAGTTTCAATTTAACAGGATTTTTTCCTCTGTTTCTTTGCCATCTCCATCTTTTTCCTTAATTTTGCAGCGGAAACTCTATAATAGATATTTGTAATGGCAATAAGAATGAAGATGAAACAGAAAAAGATAAGAAAGATAGGCATCGCTTCGGCTCTGGGCCTGGTGGTGCTCGTGATGCTGGGACTGTATGGTGCCAGCAACTATATGCTCAATTATTCGCTCAACTATCCGAAGGAGGAGAGAATGACGGCTGAGCATTGGAAGAACAGAATGAAAAACGAGTGCCCCTGGATGATTGGCTGGATGGACTCTGTGTATCAGCACCATTGCGTGAAGGATATCTTTGTCACGATGCCGTCGGGCTACAAGGCACATGCCATCTATCTCTATGCACCGAAAACTACGGAAAAGACAGCCGTGGTGGTGCATGGCTATCAGGTGCGCTCCGAGGGAATGCTGCACATCGCCTATCTCTATAATCACGATATGGGGTATAATGTGCTCCTGCCAGATCTGTATGGACATGGAGAGAGCGAGGGCGATCATATCCAGATGGGATGGAAGGATAGATGGGATGTGATCAGATGGTCGGAAATCGCCAATGAGATTTTTAAAGTGAAGAGTGAAGAACAAAGAGTGAAAAATGAAGAACGAAGAGTGATGAATACCCGTCAGGTGATTCATGGTATTTCGATGGGTGCGGCAACCACGATGGCAGTATCGGGAGAGAAGACTCCCGATTACGTGAAGTGCTTTGTGGAGGATTGCGGCTATACCAGCGTGTGGGATGAGTTTTCCGCTCAGCTCAAAGACCAGTTTGGCTTGCCTGCCTTCCCGTTGATGAATACCACTTCTGCCCTTTGCCAGTATCGCTACGGCTGGTCGTTTGCCGAGGCGCAGCAGATAGAGCAGGTTCGCAAGAGCACCAAACCGATGCTCTTTATCCATGGCGATAAGGATGCCTTCGTGCCCTACGCCATGCTGCATCCCCTTTACGAGGCAAAGACGAAGGGCAGAAAAGCTATCTTCATCGCCAAAGGCTCCGTTCATGCTATGGCATATCGCGACCATCACGAGGAATACACCCGCATCGTGAAAGACTTTGTATCGAAAGAGGAATAGGCTATTCTCCGATATGTTGTCCCACCACATATCCCGTGGTCCAGGCTGCCTGCAGATTGAAGCCGCCGGTGATGGCATCAATGTCGAGCACTTCGCCGGCAAAGAAGAGGTGAGGGCATACCTTGCTCTCCAGGGTATGCAGGTCGATGTTGCTGAGGCTGATACCGCCACAGGTAACAAACTCCTCCTTGAAGGCTCCCTTGCCGTTTACCTGATAGAGGTCGTTGGTGAGGGTTTCTATCAGCAGATTGCAACCCTTCTTTCCCATTTCGCTCCATTTCTTTTCGGGTGCATATCCCATTTTCTGTATCAGGAAGAGCCAGAAGCGGGATGGGAGATTGTAAGGGCGGATGCTAGCTAGCTGCTTTTGCGGGTTGGCGATGATGATGCCCTGGATGTTCTCTTCCACCAGCGAGCGGTTGCTCTCGTGTACCCAGTTCACGGAAATTTTGATCTGATAGTTGTTCTCGTGCAGATGGCGGGCTGCATGGGATGAGAGTTTCAGCACGGCAGGACCGCTCATGCCCCAATGGGTGATGAGGAGCGGACCCTCAGCCTTCAGCTTGGTGCCCGGAATGCTGGTATATACAGGATCTACCACCGTGCCCATCAGATTTTTGAAAGCCTTGTCGGCAATGTTAAAGGTGAAGAGCGATGGGATAGGCTGCTCTATCGCATGTCCTAAATCAGAGAGATGCTTGAAGTTCTCTATCTTCGGATGACCGCCCGTGGTGATGGCTACCCGGTGGAAGGCAATCTGCCTGATTTCGGAAACGGGATGAGAGACAGAAGATGCACCCGATAGATTTCCCTTTCCTTTTGAAATTTTGAAATCCAGGAGCAGGCGCTCATCCTCCAGTTCGGTGATGGCGGTGAGCTGATGATTGCATTGTATCTTCACGCCCAGTCGCTTGGCGGTATTCACCAGGCAGTTAATGATGCTGTGTGAATCCTGCGTTTGCGGAAACACACACTGGTCTTCCTGTGTAACCAGAGGCACGCCGTTCTCCTCAAACCAGTCGAAGGCATGCTGGTAGTCGAATCTCTTGAAGAGTCGTTTCATCAGTTTATGTCCGCGAGGGTACGCCTGTTTCAGATCGGAAATCTCGTCAAAGGAATTGGTAAGATTGCATCTTCCTCCTCCCGTGATTTCCACCTTGGCGAGAACCTTCGAATTCTTCTCGAAAATCGTGATGTCGGCGTGAGGGAAGTTGCGCTTGGCCTCTATCGCCGCAAAGAATCCTGCGGCACCCCCACCAATAATTGCAATATGTAGTGATTGTGGCATATCGTATTTTTGGTTGATTAGGGTGCAAAGGTACTGCTTTTCTTTGATAAAAGAAAAAAAGTTCTCCTTTTTCTTTTGCAGATACGATAGATTTTTGTAACTTTGCGCAAAAATCATAGTATATCAAGTATCAAATAGATTTATGGCAAAAAGAGAATATGTTGAGGCCAACAAGCGTTGGCTGGAGGAAAAGGCAAAGGAGGAGGGCGTTATGGCGCTGCCTCGTGGTATATATTATAAGGTGTTGAAGCAGGGAGACCTGAAGGGAGCACAGCCTAGCCGACGCAGCATCGTGACGGCTCATTATACCGGTTGGACCATCAATGGCAAGAAGTTTGATTCCAGCCGTGGCGGCACGCCATTCGCCATGCGGTTGAGCGACTTGATTGATGGCTGGATTGTTGCCATGCAGCAGATGCACGTGGGCGACCAGTGGGAACTTTACATCCCTGCCGAGATGGGATACGGCAAGTTCTCGCAGCCGGGCATCCCAGGCGGTTCTACCCTGATATTCGAAGTAGAACTGCTGGGTGTGGGATAACCCGGATACTTGAAATTATAATGATCATTAAGACAAGAGAGTCTTGTCCGGCTATAGTCGGTTCAATTCATCTTCCGCACTGTTCATGCCGTTGTATCTTCCCTTGCGCTTGTTGAATTTCCAGGTTACGGTCAACTTGTAGCTCCATAGCTTGTAATCCTCAGTCTGGGAGAAGTCAACGGCATGCTCGTGGGTTCGCTCCTTGAAGAGCTGCTGATGGAAGAGGTCGTTGGCACTGAAGGCAACCTGTAATCTGCCGTCCATCCACGATTTGTTGGCACCAAGACTCCAGTTCTGAGTGGGGCTGAACTTCGTTTTGCCCACTTGTCCTCCGTTGTCAAAACTGTAGGAGAGTGACAGCTGATAGTCGTTTGGTAGCGTGAAGTAATTGTCAAACGATGCATTCCAAGTTGCTCCGTTGTAACTGATTAGCTCTCCATGATCATTTACGGAGAAGCGCTGGTAAGTGATGCTTGCATTGACATTCGGACGCCAGCAGCCGAAGACGTGACCCCAGTTGAGATAGGCCATGTATTTCTGCATCTTGTTGAAGTTCATGAATGTACTCACGTATCTCACGGGCTTGTCCTCCGGCACTTCATGAATGTACATGATGGAGTGGTCGGTACGGGTGTATCTCAGCATTCCCATGAAATCTTTCCACTGCACGGAGTAGGTCAGACGATAGGTGTTGACAGGCTGCAGCTTCGGATTGCTGATCTGATACTGAAAGCGCGAGATATAGTAGATGTTCCCGCTTAGCTGACTGAAAGAAGGTCGGGCGGTGGTAGTGCGGAAGCTGAGCGAGTGATGCCACGATGGTTCGTTGAGAGAGATACCGAACGATGGAAACCATTGGTCGTAATGACGCTCCATATTATCGGGAGATATTTCCGACAGATTGGTGTATCGGGATGTGAGATGCTCGTATCGGATGCCTGCCCACCAGGTCCATTTGCCAACTCCACCCTGATATTGCAGGTAAGCAGCCGTCTTGGTATCGTGGTTTTTGTATTCCGTAGTTCCAAGCATATCGGCAGAACTTTCGGTTTTACCCTTGCCTTCCATCAGGCTCCATTCGCCACCATAGTTGATGGAATGTTTGTCAGAGATGAGTTGCTTGACTTCGATTCTTCCACTATAGATATCGTAGTTGGAATTGGAACGGTTGAGGGTTTCCTGCATCTCGCTACCTTCTTTCTCCGTGATAGGCTGGCTGTCAGAATCCTTGTTCCTGGCATAGTCCAGATAAATCTGTGATGAGAGATGCTTCGACCATTTAGCCAGATGGAAGAGATTGAAGTGGTGGCTGCGCTGGTGTCCCCATTGCTGGCTCCCCGCATTAAAGTACTTCATTTCGCCATCCGCATCAGAAAGCTTCATCTCTCTATTTGTATCTTCTCCTGCTGGGTTAGGATAGCGATAGTACTGCTGCTGTTTCTCGCTTCTGCCGCCATTCAGCCAAAGCCCTTCCCATTGTATTCCCACTTCGTGTTGCTTGCTGAGCAACCAGTCGAAGTTGAGTTCTGTAGCGTTATAATTTGCCTTGTTCTTGCCATAGCGGTCGGTTCCGAAGAGATATTCGCCATCTTTGGCTCTTACGAGCGCTTCCTGTGGCTGATGCACATTGTATCGGTTGTCTGTGTAGCCGTAAAATCCTGTGAGCGAAATCTTCTTCGTTACCCAACCCAGGGTCAATTCCTCGTGGTTGGTGTTCACCTCGCTCAATTTATCATACACCTGCATCTTGCCGAATATACCCTCGTCTGTTCTTCTCGTCAGGATTCTCAGTACGGCTCCCGTCGTTGCATCATATTTTGCACCAGGAGTGGTAATGAGTTCTATTTCATCTATCAGCTTCACATCGAGATGAGCGAGTTCGGCAGAGGTAGCCTTCTTGTCGTTGAGATAGATGGTGGGTGCTCCCAGTCCGTTTACTTCCAGAGTTCCATCGGAGGTTTGTTTCATGCCGGGTATGTGCTTCAATACATCTTCCAGCGTTGGCTCCTTTGCCAAAGGAGTGTTGCGGACACGGGTAACCAAGGCATCGTTTCTCATCTTGTACATCGGGCGATGACCTGTTACGGTTACGGCTTGAATCTCGGCCTCCTTATCAGCTTTGATTGAATCTTTTTCCGTCTGTACTGAGTCTGCGGAAACTCCGGATGTCGGGAATTTCCCGTTTTGTGCTGTTGCACAGGTGGCGGTGGCTAGCATCGCACATATAACTGTTTCTTTCTTCATTTTCTTCCTTGTTTTTGTTTTCATCTGCAAAGGAACAGCTTTTCGGGCTTAAAATCGCAAATAATCATTACTGAAACATTACGCTGGCAAAATAATCTTGCTTCACCTTATTATATATAGTGAAATCTTCGTACCTTTGCACAGAAAAAAGAAAAAATGATATGAATAGAAGAATCAAACAAGTCTGGCTGCTCGCCATCTTTTCCTCTTTCCTGCTGATAGGCTTGCAGACCTATTGGCTCTACAATAGCGTGACCTATTCGATGGGAGAGATGGGGAAGAAAAATGCCGAAAAGGCGGAACAGGCAATAGTCACTTATCAGACAAATATCGGAGC
>ERZ779898.1071-NODE-1071-length-10014-cov-4.132744_pt1 | contig 10014 bp, 8 predicted proteins | sample MGYA00511902_ERZ779898 | MGnify/ENA primary metagenome ERZ779898 (study PRJEB29588, sample SAMEA2144588) | human gut metagenome | biome: human gut; feature: human-associated habitat; material: faeces | place: Denmark | collected 2008/2010 ...
AAAACTCCTCTTTTTTTCTCTGTGATCTTCCATTTTCCACACATCGTGTCACGATCCCTTTTTCCGCATTTATGATAACAAAAAAAAGAGACTCCGTCAATCTTTGGAGTCTTTTTGTAATTAAATACGTAATTTTATTTTTGACTGATCTGCAGCGTTTTATAGCCATGCCGGAAATACAGGATCTCCGCCGCACCGGTAATTGTCCACGAAAAGATACATAGCAGATACAGTGACGTAATGGTATGGAAATACATGAAAATCGTGTACACCCAGATCACACGGAACACGCAGGAGCCCATCACCACAATGATGGTGGGCACCACGGTCTTGCCCAGCCCGCGGGAGGCGGCAATGGTGCAGTCCATAAAAGCCGAAATGCAGTAGGCCAGCGCCATGACACCCACACGCTTCATACCGGCATCGATGACGGCGCTTTCGGTGGTGAAAAGGGCGAGGAACTGCCGCCCGAACAGGAACAGGCTGCCGCCCAGCAGCAGACCTACGCCAAAAGAGTAGGCCAGTGCGATGAAGTAACTCTTCTTCACGCGGTCGGGCTTGCCCGCGCCGTAGTTCTGGCTCATGAAGCTGGCGCAGGCCATGTAGAAGGCGGCCATGCAGTCGTAGATCATGTTGTCGGCGTTGGCGGCAGCGCTGTTGCCCTTGACCATGAGGGAGTCGAAGGAGTTGACGCCCGCCTGAATGAAGAGGTTTGCGACCGAGAAGATCGCGTTCTGCAAACCTGCCGGCACGCCGACAGACAGCGCGTGGATGGCCTTGTCCTTGTGGAAGCGGACCTCTTTTAAGCTGAGGCTGTAGATCTCCTTGCTGCGCATGAGCGAGCGGACGATGAGCCCCGCGGACACGCACTGCGAGAGCATGCTCGCGAGCGCGACGCCGTCGGTCGACATCCCGAGTCCGATGACGAACACAAGGTCGAGGATGACATTGAGCACGCCCGCGGTGGAAAGGAAGATGAGCGGCGTTTTCGTGTCGCCGATGGCATTCAGAACGCCGTTGCCGTAGTTATAGAGCGCGGCGGCAGGCATGCCGAGAAAGTAGATGCGAAGGTACAGCTCCGCCCCGTCGATGAGGTCGTCGCGCGTGTTCAGAAGCTCGAGCAGCGGGCGGGCGAAAATGAGGCCCAGCGCCAGCATCAAAAAGCCCGCGATCAGGCAGACAAGAAACGACGTGTGGACGGATTCGCGCACGTTTTTCTCGCTGCGCGCGCCGAAATACGTGGCGACAAGCACGTTGACGCCGCTGCCAAGGCTGCTGCCGAGGCCGCTGAGGCTCCCAAGGCGGAGTAACTCCCTGCACAATACGCATCCCCCCGGCGTCAGCCGGGGGGATATTTCTTGCAAAAAAAACAGGCACACATAGTGTGCCTGTTTTTTTGCGTCTGAGCATTATCCCGCCATGATCTCAAATTTGAGCACGCCCTCCGCCGCGGCGGCACGGGTCATCAGATCATCCAGCTCCTCGGACATATCGCCCGTCTCCGCGGAGATGGTCACGCCGGCGCAGCCGTTGGTGGGGATGGTCTGGTTGATGGTCAGGATGTTGGCGCCGGAATTGGCGAAGATGGACAGGTAGTTGGACAGCACGCCGGGGTTGTCCTTCAGCAGGGCATAAAAGGTGATGATATGCCCCGCGTGCATATTCTGGAAGGGCTGTACGGCATCCTTGTATTTATAGAAGGCGCTGCGGCTGATGCCCACCTGGCGGGCAGCGTCGCCCACGGTGGCGGCCTCACCTACCTGCAGCATCCGTTTGGCCTCTGCTACCCGGAGAAAGACCTCCGGCAGAGCGTCGGCGGCGACTAAGTAAAATTTCTGTTTCTCCATATTGCTCCTCCTCGTGTCCGCCGCTTGCGAACAACTGTGTTCATATCATAGCACACCTGCTGGGAGAGCGCAAGAGGCTTTTTTGCGCCGTGACGGAAAAGTTGCGCCGCGCCGCGGTTATCCCGTTGTGCAGTTTGTCGGGGGCGTGGGCGAAAAGCCCTGGGGGACAGGTGGTTTCACGGTTATTCAACAGCGTGTCGTCCGATAGGCGCGCACAGCAAATGAATATGCACGCAAGTATACACGCATAAGAGTAAAAGTCGCCTGATTATGTCTATTAACTGTGTTTTTGCAACTTTTTACGAGAATTATCAGGTAACATAACGCTGGTGGAAAAAGGTGTGGAAACTGTGCAAAACCCTATGCACAAAGGGCTGCGCCCGGTTGCGACCGGGTTATTTTTTGTGTAAACCAGTCAATATTTCAGGGGACCTAACATTTCTTGCGGAAGCGGCGGGGAATGGGGCGTGTGAGCGCTTGCAAAACGCCTGCCGATACTATATAATGTATAATGAATTGTGATCGGTATACACCGGAGGATAGATATGGCAAAGAAAGCGACTTATGATAATGAAAGTATCTCCAGTCTGAAAGGGGCGGACCGGGTACGGAAGCGGCCCGGCGTCATTTTTGGCTCCGATGGGTTGGAGGGCTGCGAGCACGCGGTATTCGAGATACTGTCCAACGCCATTGACGAGGCCCGGGGCGGCCACGGCAAGCTCATCACTGTGACCCGCTTCGCCGACCGGTCCATCCAGGTGGAGGACCAGGGTCGGGGCTGCCCGGTGGACTGGAACGAAAAAGAGGGACGCTACAACTGGGAGCTGGTGTTCTGCGAGCTGTACGCCGGCGGCAAGTACGACAACGAGAACAGCGAGAACTACGAGTTCTCTCTGGGCCTGAACGGCCTGGGCTCCTGCGCCACTCAGTACGCCTCCCGCTATATGGACGTGACCGTGTGGCGCGACGGAAAGGAGTACCGGCTGCACTTTGAGCGCGGCGAGATCGCGGGCAAGCTGGAGGTCAGCGAACAGACCGGCAATAAAAAGCGTACAGGCACCACCATCCGCTGGCTGCCGGATCTGGATGTGTTTACCGATATCGATATCCCCGTGGACTACTACCGGGACGTGATGCGGCGGCAGGCGGTGGTCAACGCCGGCGTGACCTTCCGGCTGAAAAACGAGACAGCCGCCGGAAAGTTCGAGACGGAGGAGTTCGTCTACGAGCACGGTATCGAGGATTATATCCGGGAGCTGGCGGGTCTGGATGCCCTGACGGAGCCGGTGTACTGGGAGGCGGAGCGCCGGGGCCGGGATCGGCCGGACAAGCCGGAGTACAAGGTGAAGCTCAGTGTAGCGCTGTGCTTCTCCAACAAGACCGCCCTGTGCGAATACTACCACAACTCCAGCTTCCTGGAACACGGCGGCAGCCCGGAGAAGGCCACCCGCTCGGCCATGGTGTCGGCCATCGACAAATACCTGCGGGACAACAACAAGTACGTCAAGGGCGAGGCCAAGATCACCTTCCCGGACGTGCAGGACTGCCTGATCCTGGTCAGCAGCAGCTTTTCCACCCAGACCAGCTACGAAAACCAGACCAAGAAGGCCATCACCAACAAGTTCATCCAGGAGGCCATGACGGAGTTCCTTCGCAGCCGACTGGAGATATACTTCATCGAGAACCGTGACGCGGCGGAGAAGATCGCCGCTCAGGTGCTCATCAACAAGCGCAGCCGCGAGACGGCGGAGCGCACCCGCATCAACCAGAAGAAAAAGCTTACCGAGAAGATCGACATTGCCAACCGGGTGCAGAAGTTCGTGGACTGCCGCACCAAGGACGTGGAGCGCCGCGAGATATACATCGTGGAGGGCGACTCCGCCCTGGGCGCCTGCAAGCAGTCCCGCGACGCGGAATTTCAGGGCCTCATGCCCGTCCGCGGCAAGATCCTCAACTGCCTGAAGGCGGATTATCCCCGTATCTTCAAAAGCGACGTCATCACCGACCTGATGAAGGTGCTGGGCTGCGGCGTGGAGGTCAGCGGCAAGGCTGTCAAGGACCTGAACCAGTTTGACCTGAGCAACCTCCGCTGGAGCAAGGTGGTCATCTGCACCGATGGCGACGTGGACGGCTTCCAGATCCGCACGCTGATCCTGACCATGCTCTACCGGCTGTGCCCCACCCTGATCCGGGAGGGCTACGTCTATATCGCCGAGACGCCCCTGTTCGAGATCACCTGCAAAGAGAAGTCCGGCGAGAAGACCTGGTTCGCCTATTCTGAGAAGGAGAAGGCGGATATCCTGAAAAAGCTGGAGGGCAAGAAGGTCAATGTCCAGCGCTCTAAAGGACTGGGCGAGAACGACCCGGAGATGATGTGGATGACCACCATGTCGCCGGAGACGCGGCGGCTCATCCGGGTGCTGCCGGAGGACGCCGAGGAGACGGCTCGGGTATTTGACCTGCTGCTGGGCGATAACCTGTCCGGCAGAAAGGACTATATCGCTGAAAATGGCTATAAGTACCTTGATATGATCGATGTAAGCTGACAAAGGCGTATCTCTTGCGCCAATACTTTGTTGCAGCGGCTTGCCATACACAAAGTATGGCTGCGCCCCTGCGCCTTGTCTTGGCGGAAGATCTGACGCCTTTGCCGGTGCTCCGGACATCTGCTCCGTGCAAAGCTATAAAGAAAAGGCCTGCGGCAGCAGGCTTTAGACAGTGAAAGGACACCGTTCCTATGGCAAAAAAGAAAACCGAGGAAAAAGAAATACGGCACGCGGGCGATCCCAACGTGATGGGCCTGCGGGGCGCTGTGGTGGAGCAGCCCATCACCGCCACGCTGGACGAGAACTATATGCCCTACGCTATGTCGGTCATCGTCAGCCGCGCCATCCCGGAGATCGACGGCTTCAAGCCCTCCCACCGAAAGCTGTTGTACACCATGTACAAAATGGGCCTGCTGACCGGCAGCCGTACCAAGAGCGCCAATATCGTGGGCCAGACCATGCGCCTGAACCCCCACGGCGACCAGGCCATCTACGAGACCATGGTCCGCCTGGCCAAGGGCAACGAGTCCCTGCTGCATCCCTTTGTGGACAGCAAGGGCAACTTCGGCAAGGTGTACTCCCGGGACATGGCCTATGCCGCCAGCCGGTACACCGAGGCCAAGCTGTCGCCCATCTGCGCCGAGCTGTTCCGTGATCTGGACTGCGATGCCGTGGACTTTGTGGACAACTACGACAACACCTCCAAGGAGCCCGCCCTGCTGCCCACCACCTATCCCAATGTGCTGGTGTCCGCCAACCAGGGCATCGCCGTGGGCATGGCCAGCCAGATCTGCGGCTTTAATCTGGGTGAGGTGTGCGATACCACCATCGCCTATCTGAAAAACCCCGCCCACGATATCGCCTCCACGCTGCTGGCACCGGATTTCCCCACCGGCGGCCAGATCATCTGTGACGGCGACGATCTGCGGGCCATTTACAGCACCGGCCGCGGCGGCCTGAAGGTCCGCGCCCGATGGCGGTATGATAAGAAGGAAAACGTCGTCGAGGTGTACGAGATCCCCTACTCCACCACCATCGAGGCCATTCTGGACAAGGTGGCGGAGCTGGTGAAGGCCGGCAAGGTCAAGGAGATCGCCGATATGCGCGACGAGACGGACCTCAGCGGCCTGAAGCTGGCCATCGACCTGAAGCGTGGCGTGGACCCGGACAAGCTTATGGCCAAGCTGTACCGGCTGACACCCCTGCAGGATACCGTCAGCTGCAACTTCAACATCCTCATCGCCGGTATGCCCCGCGTGCTGGGTGTGGGCGGAATCCTGGAGGAGTGGACCGCCTGGCGCACCGACTGCGTCAAGCGGCGGGTGTACTTCATCCTGAATAAGAAAAAGGAAAAGCTTCACCTTTTGCAGGGCCTGAAGCGCATCCTGCTGGATATCGACCGGGCCATCCGGATCATCCGTGAGACGGAGGAGGAAGCCGAGGTCATCCCCAACCTGATGATCGGCTTCGGCATCGATCAGGTGCAGGCGGAGTACGTGGCGGAGATCAAGCTGCGGAACATCAACAAGGAGTACATCCTCAAACGCGTGGCGGAGACCAGCGCCCTACAGGATGAGATCGAGGACCTGGAGGATACTCTGGCCAAGCCGGGCCGCATCCGCAAGATCATCATCGGCGAGCTGGAGGACGTGAAGAAGAAGTACGCCATGCCCCGGCGGACGGAGATCGTATACAGTCACGAGATGCCGGAGGAGCCGGACGAGGAGCCTGCGGAGGACTATCCGGTGCACCTGTTCCTGAGCCGGGAGGGCTATTTCAAGAAGATCACGCCCCAGTCCCTGCGGATGTCCGGCGAGCAGAAGTTCAAGGAGGGCGACAGCCTGCGGCAGTACTTCGAGGCCGCCAACAGCACGGAGCTGCTGCTGTTCACGGATAAGTGCCAGGTGTACAAGAGCCGTGCCAGTGAGTTCGGCGAGACGAAGGCCTCCGCCCTGGGCGACTACCTGCCCGCCAAGCTGGGCATGGATGCCGGCGAGAATGTGATCTGGCTGTGCCTGCCGGGCGATTACAGCGGCAGCGTGGTGTTTTTCTTTGAGAACGGCCGTGCCGCCCGTGTGGCGCTGAGCGCCTACGCCACGGTGTCCAATCGGCGGAAGCTCACCGGCGCCTACTGCGACAAGTTCCCGTTGGTGTGCGCCGTACACCTGACGGAGGATACGGAGCTGGCGCTGGAGACCAACGAGCCCCGGGCTCTGCTGGTGCACACGGCGCTGCTCTCGCCCAAGACCACCCGTTCTACCCAGGGCGTGCAGGTGATGAACATCAAGCCCAAGTACCGGCTGGAAAAGGTGCTTCCCGCGGCGGAATGCGGCATCGTCAACGGTGCCCGCTACCGGACGCGGACCATCCCCGCGGCGGGTGCGCTCCTGAAGCCGGAGGACAGCGAGGAGAAGCAGCTGGAACTGCTGTAACGAGACGGAAAGGAGGGCACGGACATGGTAAAGAGATGGTGCGCGGCGCTGCTGTGCACGCTGCTGACGGTGTCGCTGACCGGCTGCGGCAGCCTGCTGAAACGGGAGTGGTACGAGGTCAAGGATCACAGCCCTACCTATTACGAGGGCGAGGGCCGGGACGTGCTGCGGGCAGATACCTATCAGGATCTGGTGAACAATATCCTTATCTTCGTGGGCAACCACGCGGAGGAGGGGACCATCTGGCTCTATTACGCCCAGGAGGGGCTGGATGCCGGCGACGCGGCGGAAAAGGCCTGCCGCGAGGTGGAGAAGGACACGCCCATGGGTTCCTATGCGGTGTCCTATATCCAGTACACCGTGGACGATTCCGCCCGGAATTACAGCGAGATCACCGTGACCATCGGCTATAAGAAGACCGAGCAGCAGCTCATCGACATCGTCCATGCCACCAATGTCTCTGCTCTGCACGATCTGCTGACCGAGGCGGCCCAGGCGGGCAAAACGGAGCTGGTGGTGCAGCTGAGCGCCTTTGAAGGACAGTCCTATCAGGTGCAGCAGACGGTGTACCAGGTGCAGAGCGCCATGGGCGGCAGCGGCTGGGTGACGAATTTCTATCCCAACGCCGCCAACGCCGGCGTGGTGGAGATCCTCATGCGGTAGCCCGTGCCGCGACGGCAGCGTTTTTACAAAAAATAAAAATGCAGGGTTGACAAGCAGCGTGTTTTCTGCTACAATTCACCTTGCGTTTGCGGGCGTAGCTCATCTGGTAGAGCGCGACCTTGCCAAGGTCGAGGTAGCGAGTTCGAGCCTCGTCGCCCGCTCCAAAAAGAAACACCATCCGTCAGGATGGTGTTTTCTTTTTGGAATGCCGCGGGCAGGCTTGAACTCGCTGCCTCGACCGGCGCGGAGCGCGTTAAATCAAGAGGTCCGGCAGGGCTCCTGCGAATGGCTCTGCCATTCGTGGGATGCCGGCAGCGAGTCGCGCCACGTGATGAGGACATCGCCACCCAAACGATGGAGTATATGACCGCTATGGAAACTGCTCCGCAGCCCGAAGCCAGCGGGCTGGAGGGTGACTACCGCATCCTTGCCGACTTCAATGGCACGATACTGGCGGGAACGCATAGTAAACACGGCATCCAGTTTGTTACCTGGGATCGGGACTATGATCGCACAGACGTGGCTCTCCAATGGCAAAATACCGGTGCGGCTGAAAAGTGGGATCGAAAAAAGCAGAGTTTTCGCAGAAATCCTTTTTGGCTTCATTTGATTACTTTATTTTTCGGCAGCGGTGTGTTATACTCTAAAAATAACAATTCATGATGGGTGCACCATGTGTTTGTCCTATCAAAGATAAAGCAGGGATCATATGAAACGAAAACGAAATCGCAGCGGATTTACATTGATGGAAATGCTGATCGTCATTGCGCTCATTGCCGTACTGATCGCGATCGCGATTCCGGTATTTGCGTCACAGCTTGAAAAGAGCAGGGAGGCCACAGACCTTGCGAATGTACGCGCCGCGTATGCACAGGTCTCCACAGAGGCGCAGCTCGGAAATTTTGAGGCCACGGTCACGGTCGATCTGAAGCAGAAGCAGGCGGACTGGCAGTCGGTCGATCCGGTAAATATCGGCGGCATCGTCCATTACAAAGACCAAGGAGATACGGATAATTGGAAGGGTGTTGCTTCTCCCAACGGGACCTGTGTCGTCTCCTATAGTGCGGATCGCGGAATTATTTTTACCTGGAATGGGAAGGCCGATCCGTCCGGGCAGAAATACCCGTTTAATACAAAGGAGACGGATTTCTTCCAGCTTTTATACGATACGGATTTTTGGAGCAAAATGCAAACGCATTCAAACTTTGAGTTTGACTCCAGATGTCCGAATTCGGAATATGTTCCGACCATTACCGCGGCGATCGAAAAGCTGGATAACAGTCTTTTGCAGCAGCCGGACTGCACCTGGGCTTTTCTCGGCAGCGGAATAGACGGGAAAAAGGCAGACCGATATCTCTTTTGGACATCCCTGAACACGGATAAGGTCGGGGCCGGAAAGGAAATTCCCGTGATCGTCCAGACCGGGGACGGGAAGTACTATGTTTCCGAAACCACGACCGGCAAGAGGACGAAAAGCGGCAGCGAATATGTCGCCGTTTCCCAATCACTTACTTCGCAAAACCAGTATAAGCAGATTCTGAAAAACGGAGAAGCGTTTTCTTCGTTAGAGGAGGCCTACGACGCATACCTCAGCGCTTTGGGCAATTCCAAGTATGACTCGGTTCGCGGGTCTTAAGGCATTTCCACCGATATGACGCTTGTTTTTCCGCGTGTGCGCAATCGACAAAAACGCCGCCCTTTCGGGCGGCGTTTTTGTTTGCCGCTGCTGCGGCTTACCCCTGCCGGTATCGACCCGGAGAGAATAGCTGGTTTACTGCCCGCGGCGCTTGCTGCGCCAACTACGACCCGTCCGCCATCTTCCGCTTCCGCCGGGGCGAGCGTCAGCCGGCGGAGCCGGAGCAGTTCGCCGCCGCCGTGGCGTCCTATGTTTCCCGGGAGATGGACGGCCCCGCCCAGCGGGAAGTGGCCGCCGCGCTGCTGGGCTGTGCCGCTGAAGATCTCGGCGACCGCGCCGCCTACTGCCGGCGGCGGCGGGATTGTCTGTGTGGGGGATTGGCTGCTGGGCAGCCATGCGCCCCGGGAGGACAGCGTCTCCCGCTTCCTGACCAAGCTGGATGAGTTCGATCTGAATGCGTACATACGCTCCGTCCATTTTGACGAGCTGAAGGTCCCTGTGGCGCCCTTCCAGCTGCCCACCAGCCGCAGTTACTCCGGTTTGCGGCAGACGATGGACAGCGAGCTGGACTTTATGAAGGCGGCGGTGCTGTCGCGCTCCACAGAGCCGGTGTTTATGTACAGCGATATGCCTATGACGGAGATGGCCCAGGACCCGGAGTTCCCCAAGAAGTGGATGTTCGGCATGGCGCTGCTGCTGAAAAAAGGTCTGCGGCTGCAGATCATCCACAACATTGACCGCAATCTGCCGGAGATGATGCTGGGATTGGAGAGCTTCATCCCCATGTATATGACCGGCCAGATCGAGCCGTATTACTTCAAAGCGCCCCAAGGCGGTGTGTTCCTGCATTTCCTGCGGGTATCCGGCACCGCCGTGCTGACCGGCGAGGC
>ERZ779898.1073-NODE-1073-length-9989-cov-7.781156_pt1 | contig 9989 bp, 9 predicted proteins | sample MGYA00511902_ERZ779898 | MGnify/ENA primary metagenome ERZ779898 (study PRJEB29588, sample SAMEA2144588) | human gut metagenome | biome: human gut; feature: human-associated habitat; material: faeces | place: Denmark | collected 2008/2010 ...
TCGATGTTCGTTTTATCCATAAATCAGTCTCCCATAGCAAGTTCTCGTAACAGCACTTCATTCTCTTCCTGCTTCTTCACCGCGATCCGGTAATAGCTCTCTCCCAGTCCCCGGAAATTCTCACAGTTGCGGATCAGGATGCCTTTTGCAAGCAATCTGTCATAGATGGGCTGTTTGGTGTAGAGCAGCAGAAAATCCGCTTCTCCGGACACTACCCGGATGCCCAGTGCCTCCAGCCCTTCCCTAAGATACGCCCGCTTTGTTTTCACATATTCCACGGTATCCTGCAGATATTGCTCCGCCTGCTCCGCACAGACGATGCCTGCTCTCTGGGCGAACACCGACAGATTCCATTCCGGCAGCTGTCTGCGGATTTTCTCCCGAAGCCCCTCATTACTGCACACCAGATATCCCAGACGCACCCCCGGCATGGCAAAGCTTTTCGTAAACGCCCGTACCAGCAACAGATTCTCATACTGGTCTATCTTCCCGAGCAGGGACCTGGGCTGCTCTCTATCAGTCTCACAGAACTCTATAAAACATTCATCCAGTACTACGATGATTCCCTGCTGTCTGCAGTGCTCCAAAAGTTCCAGCAGATATTCCCTGCCCAGCAGCTGCCCTGTGGGATTGTTGGGATTTGCAAGAAACAGTAGATCTGTGTCTGCCGTCAGCGCCTGTAACAATTCCTTCCCCGGGCAAAATGCGGTCTCCTCCGACAGATATGCATATTTTATATGGCTGTCTGCCGCCTTCGCCGCATACTCATATCCGTAAAAGGACGGCACCGGGATCACAATATTTTTCGGCTTAAGTGCATGTACGATCGCCAGAAAAAGTTCTGATGCCCCGTTGCCAAACAGCAGATACTCCTTTGGAATTTCCCTGCCGCTTTGCACCGACAGCATATGACTTACTGTCTCTGTCAGTTCGCCGGCTGCGGCATCGGGATATTCCCCCACATGATTGATAGCCGCTAAAAGTGAAAGCCTTGCCTCCGCCGGCATTCCCAAGGGATTGCCGTTTACCGAAAAATCCAGCCGTACCGGTCTGCTGTATATGTCACCACCATGTATGTTCTGCTGCATCTGTTGTTTCCTCATTTCTTTTCTTGAACCTGTTTTCTTTTTAGAGCTTTCCTTCACAGATTGACAGCCGCCGTGTTATAACCATCCACAGCCCGCTGCCACCCAGGTCAGGATTCCCAGGCACAACAGCTCACAGATCCATGCCGTCCGGTTCATCAGACGATTGACTCTCCGGATATCCTCATATTCCACCTGCCGTTTTGGATCCCCAATATAGGGTTTCTTCACGACTTTGCCAAAGTAACTGGCATCTCCTGCCAACTGTATTCCCAGTGCGCCGGCACATACGGATTCCGTCTGGGCGGAATTGGGACTGGCGTGCTTTCTGCTGTCTCTGCGCCAGATACGCCATGCCTGCCTGCCGTTATAGCTTTTTCCGCTGAGAAATGCCGCCCCGATCATCAAAAATGCGCTGATCCTCGCCGGGAAAAAATTCACCACATCATCCAGCTTCGCCGCCGCCCTTCCAAAGTGCAGATATCTGTCATTTTTATAGCCGACCATAGAGTCCATGGTATTGACTGCCTTATATAAAAATCCAAGCACCGGCCCTCCCAGTGCCGTATACAGCATCGGCGCGATCACACCGTCGGAAGTGTTCTCCGCCACAGTCTCGATGGCAGCCTTCGCCACTCCTTCTTCCGTAAGATTCTGGGTATCTCTTCCCACGATCATGGATACCGCCTCTCTGGCAGCCTCCGGATTCCCCGCCTTTAAATGTTTCCATACTTTTCCGCTCTCCACCTGCAGACACCTTGCCGCCAGGATCTGATAGGTCATGACCGCCTCCACCACCATGCCGATCCTCGGATAAAGTGCATATGCTCCCGCCAGGATCAATGCCGTAAACATTCCCGTAAGCAGCAAAACAATTGCCACCAAAAGCTTCCCCTGTCTACGCTCCGCTGCCTCTCTCTCCGGGGAATCTTCCTGTGGGTTGCCACTGCGCAGTGCTTTTTCTGTCTTCGCGATCAACCAGCCGATTCCCCGGATGGGATGTGGCAGAAAATAGGGATCGCCAAAGATCTGATCCAGTAAAAATCCCGCTCCAAATGCCAGGATATGATATTTCATCTGTTCGTTTCTCCTTTTGTAAGTTCCGATACTGTAGCTTCCGACAGCGGGCGAAATTCCTTCCACTGCGGGGCTCCTCCGCCTGCCTTAAATGCCAGCCTGCCACTGTAACCCTGTCCGCATTTTACCTGATAGTCAAAATATTCTCCACCGAGGAAATGACCAAGCAGCGCCATGATCGTTCCGCCGTGAACCACCGCGGATGCATTTTGTATCTTGCGATCCCTCTGCCCCGATGCAGCACTTCTCTCCCAGATCCTTTTCATGTGATATACCATTTTTTCGTATCCGGCAACACTTCGGCGGATAAACTCTTCCCTGCTCTCTCCTTCCGGAAACGGCAGGGTACCTCCGCTGTCGATCCATCTCTGATATGCCGGATCTCCGGAAAGTTCCTGATAATTATGTCCCTCAAACGCACCGAAATCCATCTCTGTCCATTCCGGGATACAGATAGGAGTCTGCCCCGGATACAGGATCTGTGCGGTCTCAAGACACCGCTTCATGGGACCGGAAAACAGAACGTCGGCAATTGGGTAAATCCTGTCTGTCACGGATTTTTCCAGTGTCCTGATACCGTCCGGACTTAAAGCTTCGTCCGTTTTCCCAAGATACCGACCCTCTTTATTAGAAAGCGTCGCTCCGTGCCGGATGAGGGTAAGATGAATCTCTATTTGATCTTCTGTCCGATTCCGCATACGACTCTCACCACCTCATCTGCCTGCGCTGCCAGCTGTTCCAGTATTCTTCCGGTGCGCTCTCTGTAAATTCTCTCCTCCGCTTCCATGGGGACGATGCCGTTGCCGATCTCATCACAGATCAGAATGCAGTCCGGATGTTCCTTGCAGAAATGCTCTATCATTGCCTCCGGAGCGGTTCCCTGTCGCAGCTGCTCCCGGATAGAGTGGTGCAGATGATTGACGATCACCTGCAAAGCGCCTGTCTCTGCGGGCAGTTCCAGTGTTCCATTCAAAACAGCCACTTTCCGTTCATCCTCACAGCGTGCATAACTCTGCTTCACATAATGCAGTTTTCCCTGGGCAAATCCACCAATAATCAATATCATTACATCAGCCTTTCCGCGATTGCTACCGCGACCACCACGCATCCTTCACAAAGCGTCACAAAGTATCCCGCTGTGTCTCCGGTGATGCCGCCAAACTCTTTTTTGCTGCGATAGTAATAATACGCAAAGCTAAGCAGGGCTGCTGCCACGGCGATTCCTCCCGCTACAAAAGATATCCACAGCATAAATAAAACACAAAGGATTCCCTGTCCGTACAAAGTACTTTTTACCACCCTTTTGTGGGCTTTATCCGCAAACAGATACAGTGTCCCCTCCTGCTTTGCCGAAGGGAAACTCACCACTGCGATACCGCTTAATACTCTGGACAGGAAGCATCCGGCGCCCGTCACAGTAAGCATGCGCAGTGTCGTGATCTCCGAGAATCCTCCCAGGAAAATCAGTCCATACAGTGCAAGCATGATCACCGCAAATGCCCCGATATGAGAGTCCTTCAAGATCTCCAGCTTCCGGTCTCTTGGCTGGTAGGAATGCAGGGCATCACAGGTATCTAAAAAACCGTCCACATGAAAGCCCCCGGTGACCAAAAGCGGTATTGCCGTCCCCACCACAGCATAGCACAGGGTTCCCACCGCGAACCGGTCACAGAACCATTTCCACAGATACCACAAAGCACCGATCACCGCACCCACCCATGGAAAAAAGCAGAGGGCGTACCGCATGTCCTCGTCCTTCCACTGAAACTGTGGCATGGGGATCTTGGAATACATGGAAAACGCTATGAAAAACGATTTGATAATTCGCATGTCTGTTTCCTTTCTATCCCCGGCTGTCCTGCCGGTTCTGTGCTTTTGCTCCTGGTGAGCCGGGTTTGATCCGCTGTGGGATCCCCGCTACGACTTCCACGACCTCGTCCGCCTCCGCGGCAAGTCGTTCGTTGATCCGCCCCAGTGCCTCGATGTATTCCATCGTAGAATCATCGTAGATCATTCCATCCTCAAATACATTATTGGTTACAATGACTAACGGATCCGCCTGTTTTCTTAATCCTTCCATACCTTGCAGAATCTTTGTGATCACCGTCTGACGATCCACAGGCTTTTCCCCGGAAAACATTTCGTTAGCGGTGAGATTTGACATACATTCCAACAATACCGCTCCTGCCGGTTCCATTTGCAAGACCGCCTGCTCCAACTCCGTAGGCTGTTCGATGGTAGTGAAGCCTTTCCCCTGTCGCAGCCTGTGATGCCTGTCCACCTTTGCCTGCATCTCCGCATCCCGGATCTGCATGGTGGCGATATAATATTTTTTCTTATCACCGGCAGCCCGTAGCAGATAATCTTCCGCATAAGCGGATTTTCCGCTGCCACTACCGCCCAGGATCAGTGTCATCATGCTGCTTCTCCATTCGTCTGAATGTTCAGCCGCGCCATGCCCTCAAAAAATCATGCAAGCATGATTTTTGCGCCCGGATATGTTCATGGCTGAACTGTTAACGTCTATATTGTTCCACTTCGATTTCTGAGAAGGTAGCGCTCTGTCCATAAATGCTCATTGCCATATCCAGCAGTGTGAACATCATAACGGCTCCGGTTCCTTCTCCCAGTGCCATTCCCGCATGGATCACCGGAGACAGCTGCAAAGCATCTGCCAGCTTCACTGCCGCCGGTTCTTTCCCGAGATGGGAAGGGATCAGATATTCCCGCACACCGGGGAACAGCCGCTCCGCCACCAGGGCCGCTGCCATGCTGATCACGCCATCCAGCACGATGGGCACATGCCACAAAGCTCCGCCGATGCACATACCGGTCAGTCCGGCAATATCCAGTCCTCCGACTGTCTGCAATACCGTGAAGGCATCCGCATGCCACAGATCATAGGTTTCCAAGGCGGTGCGCACCACCTGTTGCTTCCGAGCCAGTCCCTGATCTGTCAGTCCCGCGCCTCTGCCGGTGACTTCCTCTGCCTCACACTGTAATAGGGCGGCTGTCACTGCACTGCTGGTGGTGGTGTTGCCGATTCCCATTTCCCCGGTGGCAAGGATACCGTATCCTTTTTCCTTACACTCCCGTACCAGTCTGGTTCCTGTGGCAATGGCACGGACGGTCTCTTCTTCCGTCATAGCCGGTTCTTTTAAGAAATTTCTTGTTCCGGAGCACACTTTGCAGTTCCATACTCCGGGGATGGATTCCTCACTATTTATCCCGATGTCCACGGGAATGGTCTCGGCACCGATGCTCTGTGCCATCCTGCAGACTGAGGAACCCTTCCTGGCCATGGACTTTGCCACCGCCAGCGTAACCTCCTGCCCGGACTGGGTCACCCCCTCCTCTACAATGCCGTTATCGGCGCAGAAGAGCAGCACACCCTTTTTACGAATATCGATCACTTCCGTACCTAAGATGGCTCCGATCTGTGCCGTGATGGTTTCAAAGCTGCCCATGCCGTCCAGCGGCTTTGCCAGAGTGTCCCAATGCTTTTTCACAAGCTTTCTCACTGCTTCGTCCGGCGGCGTGATCCGGATCTGCGCCAATTCCCGTCCGGTATAGTTATGAAATACGGGCTTCTCTGAGCATTCCATAGATTTCCTCCATACGCAGATATTCCCGCAGGGTATCTGCCAGCTTATCGTATTGTCTTTCCTTAATAGTGCGGTAATCCTCCCAGACGCCGTCCTCCAGAGAGATGCCTTTTTCCCGGGCCAGGGTCTGTATCATACGCCCAGCGATCTCCCCCTTGTCGAACAGACCGTGAATATAGGAACCATAGATTCTGCCGGTGGAGTCACTGACTACATTTTCTGCACCATTTGCCGGTCCGGCTACCTCGTCCACTGTCTGTCCCATATGGATCTCATACCCCGTGAACTCGCATCCCGTAAGTCTGGAGAAAATACCCTCCACTGCATCCAGAGTTCCATCTGTCTGGCAGCGATGTTTCTCCTTCTGCAGCACTGTCCGTACCGGAAGCAGTTCCATGCCGCGGATCTGTCCGCCTTCCTCTACACTGTCCGGATCCGCGATCTCACAGCCTAACATCTGATAGCCTCCGCAGATTCCGAAAATGGGAACTTTTCCCGCAGCCCGTTTTACCGCTGCCTCCAGTCCGTTCTGCCGCATCCATTTCAGATCTCCCATGGTATTTTTACTGCCGGGGAGAAATATCAGATCCGGCGTTCCCAGCTCTCTTACATTCGTCACATACCGGACACTGACCTCCGGCATCTGCTCAAACACATCAAAATCCGTAAAATTTGAAATTCTGGGATAGTGGATCACAGCCAGATCGATCTTCCCCACATGTTTTGCATCGAAACGGTCCGTCAGACTGTCCTCATCTTCCAGCGTAAGTTCCATATAAGGTACCGTTCCCAGCACCGGCACCTGCCCCCGTTCTGTTAACATCTGAATGCCGGGGTCTAAAATCGTGCTGTCTCCACGGAATTTGTTGATGATCAATCCCTTTACCCGTTCCCGTTCCTCTTCGGTCAGCAGCATCAGGGTTCCCAAAAGCTGTGCGAACACGCCGCCTCTGTCAATGTCTCCCACTAAAAGTACCGGTGCATCCACCATTGCCGCCATTCCCATATTTACGATGTCATTCTGTTTCAGATTGATCTCCGCCGGACTTCCGGCGCCCTCGATGACAATGATATCCGCATAAGTCTCCAGCTTGCGGAAGGCTGCCTTGATATCCGGGATCAGTTCTGTCTTATGGGCAAAATAGTCTCTGGCGGACAGATTTCCCCGTACCTCCCCATTCACGATGACCTGGGAGCCGGTATGACTGGTGGGCTTTAATAAAATAGGATTCATGCACACCAGTGGTTCGATCCCTGCCGCTTCCGCCTGCATCACCTGTGCCCTGCCCATTTCCAGTCCTTCTTTCGTGATATAGGAATTGAGTGCCATATTCTGTGATTTAAAAGGGGCGACCCGATAACCGTCCTGCCGGAAGATCCGGCATAGGCCCGCCACCAGGAGACTTTTCCCGGCACCGGACATGGTGCCCTGTATCATAATAACTTTTGCCATCGTTTTCTCCATCCCACAGATGCCACCGACATCCCGGGAATTTCGTTTCTCTGTTTTCTAACACCCACGCTGTTGCTCTGGGCTTTCTGACTTTTCTATCCGCTTCCCCAGCTGTTCTGCATACTCTAAAAGCTCTCTCTGATAAGTCTCCAGACTACCGAAATTCTCCCGACAGCAGATAACGCGGTTACACTTTTCCAACTGTTTCTTCGCTGCCTGTATTTTTTCCTGTGCCACCGGCTCAAAAGGATGCTCTGCGATCACCTCCGCCGCCAAAGCCTTCGCCACGGGATAATCCAGATCATTTTCATGCAGGATCCCGGTGACAAAGGGGATCCCCGCTCTCTGCAGACGCCGGTAAATTTTCCGTCCGCTTCCGGCTCCGGCGATCACGAAGACCTGCGGTGTTCCTTCCGGCGCCGCCAGCTCCATATCACTGCTGCCCTCATCATAGCTTCCCATCCGGATGCCATAGAGTTCGGTGATATAGCCGGCTGTCATGACTTCCTCCGGCGTTCCGATCCGGTCCACCGCCCTGCCGTTCACACACAGGATTCTATCGGAGATCTTCTCCGCCAGTTCCAACTCATGCAAGGACAGGATCACCGTAAGTTCTCTCTCCCTGCAAAGTTTTTGCAGGATCGATAAAAATTCCAGTTTATGCCGCACATCCAGGTAGGAAGTCGGCTCGTCCAGGATCAATATCTCCGGCTCCTGACAAATGGCTCTGGCTAACATCACCCGCTGTCTCTGTCCGTCACTGATCCGGTCAAACAAAGAATCCCCAATCTCTGCCACCTGCACCAGTTCCATGGCGTTTTGCACCGCTGCATGATCTTCTGCCCGCAGTACGCCGAAACGCCCTGTGTAGGGGTATCTTCCGGTGGCCACCACATCCTCGCAGGTCATCAGTTCCCCCCGCAGGCGTTTTGTCATTACCACTGCCATTTTTTTTGACAGTTCTGCCCCGGTGAGCGACTTCATATCTTCTCCGTCCAACCGCACCGTTCCCGCGATCAGGGACAGCTGTCTCGCAATACTTTTTAAGATCGTGGATTTTCCGGCACCGTTAGGTCCCAGTAACGTCAGGATCTCTCCTTTTCTGAGTGCGATCTCCACTTCTTCGATCAGAGGCTTTCCGTCATAGCCCACGCTTATTTTTTCCGTTGTAATATAATAAGGCTTCTGCGTCTTCATAGGTAAGTTATCCACGCTCCCGTCTGCTTTTGGATACCATAATCCACAATACCACCGGTGCTCCGAAGATTGCCGTCACTGTGCTGATACCAAGCTCTGTGGGTGCCATCCAGGTTCTTGCCAACAGATCACAGAACAGGCAGAACACACTGCCTCCTAAGAAACATGCCGGTATCATGAGTAACGGTTTTGTGGTGCCGAATAATTTCCGGATCAGCTGCGGCACGGCGATCCCCACAAAAGAGATGGGTCCGGCAAATGCCACGATGCATGCCGAAAGTACGCTGGACAACACCACCAGCAGGATCCGCAATGTCCGGATGTTCACTCCCAGATTCTGTGCATACGTCTCACCCAGCTGGTAGGCTTCCAGCGGCTTTGCTAACAGGATCACCATAAGGAAAGTCACTGCCACCACGATACTCATCACTTTCACATTGTCCCAGGTCATTCCGGAAAAGCTTCCTCTCGACCAGTTGTGGAGATTCACGATATCCGCATCCTCCGCAAAAGTCACCACCAGTTCCGTAATGGCAGAACAGATGTAACCGATCATCACGCCGCTGACCACCAGCATGGACATGCTGTCTACCTTTCTTGCCATGAGAAGTACGAATCCCATGGACAACATAGCTCCTAAAAATGCCGCCAGGATCAACAGTCCGGAGCTGACACGGACCGTATTCCCCAGCAAAAATACCATCACCAGTGCCACTACCATCTTCGCCCCGGAAGAAATTCCCAGCACGAAAGGTCCGGCTATGGGGTTGTGGAAAAAGGTCTGAAGCAGATACCCGGCAAGTGCCAGCGCTCCGCCCAGGATCCCCGCCGCCAGTGTCCTGGGAAGACGGATCTCCCACAGAATCCTCGCATTCATGCCTTCTTTGGTTCTTCCCGTAGTCAGTATTTCTGTCAACGGGATCTTCACCGTTCCGATCCCTATATTGCAAAGCAGCAGCACGAGAATGCCTGCCGTCAATAGAACAAACGCTATGAGATATCTGATTTTTCTGCGCTGCTGCATGTTTTTCTCCTTCTTTTCCTATTCGTATTCCAATCGTATTCTAATCTCATTCCAACGCTCTTATGCTTACGCTGTGTTTCTAGGTCTTCCATCTTACTGTAAGAGAAACAGATAACGCAGCTTAGCGGTATCATCGTCCGTCAACACCGTATGCATATCCTGCAATAAATACCCGATTGCCATGGACTGCTGGTACATATCGTTGGTGGTGCAATAGACCTGCCCCTCCTGTACCGCCTTGAAGTCTTTTAGAATATTGCATTTGCCGATCAGCTCGTCCAGCGTGGTCACACCACCGTCGATCGAGCTGTTGTAGATCAGTATGTCTGCGTCCTTCGCCCCGGCGTAAAAATCTTCGACCTGCATGTTCAGCGTAGAGCGTCCGCTTCCGCTGTCCTCGAGATCCTCAAAAATGTATCTTCCCCCTGCCAGTTCGATCAGCTTTGGAATATAATCCGTGCTCTGCCGTACCTGGATCAGTCCGTTGGAAGTGACATAGAAAAATGCTATGGTCTTCCCTGTTTTTTCCCCGCTTTCTACCTCTTCCA
>ERZ779898.1080-NODE-1080-length-9935-cov-2.693016_pt1 | contig 9935 bp, 10 predicted proteins | sample MGYA00511902_ERZ779898 | MGnify/ENA primary metagenome ERZ779898 (study PRJEB29588, sample SAMEA2144588) | human gut metagenome | biome: human gut; feature: human-associated habitat; material: faeces | place: Denmark | collected 2008/2010 ...
TAACCGGTTTTTTCATTTTGCTGGGCGTAACACTGGGACGATTTATATGTGGCTTTCTCTGTCCATTTGGATGGTTTCAGGATCTGCTGCATAAAATTCCCGGGAAAAAATTTTCCACCGCAAAGCTGAAGCCTTTCAGATATCTGAAATATCTGATCCTGATCGTTTTTGTTATCCTTCTGCCTATGCTCGTAACAAATACAATCGGAATGGGAGATCCTTTTTTCTGTAAATATATTTGCCCACAGGGTGTTCTGGAAGGTGCCATACCGCTGTCGCTCAGCAGCCCAGCCATACGCTCGGCACTTGGCAGTCTGTTTTCTTTTAAGTGTCTTATTCTGATAACAGTCATTGTCCTGAGCATTCTGTTTTACAGACCGTTCTGTAAATGGATATGCCCACTTGGTGCAATCTATTCTCTGTTTAATAAGATATCACTCCTCAGCATCAAGGTTGAGGATGACAAATGTATCGGATGCCAGCAATGTACAAAGGCATGCAAAATGGATGTTAATGTCCTGAAAACTCCCGATCATCCGGAATGTATACGATGCGGTGCCTGTATGAAAGCCTGTCCGAAAGCAGCCATTCACTATCAATTTATGGGGAAAGCATGCAAAAGCAGCGATACCCATGTCAAAAACAATACAAACAAAAACAAAGGAGATTTTTAACATGAAAGCAAAAAAGAAACTATCAACAGTCCTTGCACTCTGCATTACATTACTTCTGACTGCATGTGCGGGAAAGGAAACAACAGAACCGGAAAGTACGCCAAATGCAGCTGCCACTGCTGATACAGCACAATCCGCTGATGGCGCAGACGCAAAGCTGGATGATTTATATCAGCAGGAAAACCAGCTCTTTGCAGATCATAAAGATGTGTGGGATAAAGTATTCGGTATGATGAACAAGAGCAGCGCCGACCCCAACGGCAATTATGCCGATTACCTTGCCGGTACTGTTACATCAAACAAAGATTCCTTCACAGATGAAGAACTTCAGACACTGAATGAGGATATTGAAACAATCCGCGGCATTGAGGATCAGATCGCCGCACTTGAAAACAGCACTGCCTCAGATGATACTGCAGCTACAGGCAGCAGTTCAGATACGGCATCTCCTTTCAGCAATTTCTCCGGAACAGATTATGATGGAAATACTGCTGATGGCAGTCTTTTTGCCCAAAACGCAGTAACCGTCGTAAATTTCTGGTTTACCGGATGTAAGCCATGTGTTGCGGAGCTTTCCAAACTAAACGAATTAAATGAAACCCTCAAGTCAATGGGCGGTGAGGTTATCGGTATCAATACGGAAACCTTTGACGGAAATGAAGACGCAATAAAAGAAGCAAAAGCTGTCCTTGAAAGCCAGGGCGCCGGATACCGCAATTTTTCAATTGACTCCGCATCAGATACAGGCAAATATGCCTCTGATATCATGGCTTTTCCTACAACAATCCTTGTAGACAGAAACGGAAATATTGTTGGCGATCCCCTGCTTGGAGGCATTGATAATCAGGATAATTACGATGCCCTTATGAAACAGATCCAGGCTGTGGCTGACGCCGACAGTACCGATAAATAAGTACACTTTTATCTGTATAACAAATCAGAGAGACAGGATTCCTGCCTCTCTTTTTCTTTCCCGATCTGAATATTATCCCAGCAGAACCGTTCCGATCGATACACCGACCTTCTGATAAGGGATCAGCATTGCCTGCAGCGCATGATAAATATCTGATTTGCCCGGCCATACTGTTTCTTTTAACTGATTATGCGCATCAAGCTGGTGGAACCACGAGCCACAGCTGTGATCCAGAACCGTTTCGTCCAGATACTGCATAAACATGGCATAATCATCCGCATACTTTTTATTTCCCGTCACACGGTATAATGTTGCAGAAGTGTTAATGGCTTCCGCCAGCGTCCAGTGCATTCTGTCATGCACGACCGGTTTTCCTTCCCAGTCCGTTGTATAAACGATGCCCGGCGCGCCATCTGCATTCCATGCATCTGTAACTGCACGGTTATATAAATCTTCTGCTGCTTCTATGTACTGCTTTGCAGCAGCTTTTTCTCCATATGTGGAAACTGCCCACTGCGTAATAAGACGCGCCCACTCAATACCATGCCCCGGCGTTGCACCGTATGGCTTGAACGGATCATCCGGTTTCTCTTTATTCTTGTCAAGATCCGGCTTCCAGTCTGCTGTAAAATGCTCCGGAATCCTGTCCTGATTATCTTTTGCCCAGCCTATGACATGGTCGATGATCTTGCCTGCCCTGCAGCGGTAATTTTCGTCACCAAGTGCATCTGCCACGGCTAAAAACGCTTCTACCGTATGCATATTGGCATTGATACCCCTGTATGGATCAAGCTTCGTAAACTCCGTATTCCAGGTGTCCACCGACAGTCCTTCCTTTTCATTCCAGAACCGCTTATCATAAAGCACAAGTGCTTCCTCCAAAAGCTGCTTTGCCCCCGGTCTTTTTGCCTGCATGGCACTGGATGCTGCCAGAAGTACAAATGCATGTGCATAGCACTGCTTGGAAGGAACGATCTCTCCATCCTTCGTCAGCCCCGCATACCAGCCGCCGTTTATATCATCATGCAGCTCGCCTGTAAGTCCCCTGAGTGCTGCATCCACAAGCTGCTCACTGCCGTCATGGCACAGCATGACACCAAGACTGTACACATGTGCCATACGACAGGTGATCCATGTTTCTCTGTTTCTGTCCTTCCACGGCGTTCCGTCATCCCCCAGATAATAGGAGCCTCCGCCCGGTGACGGGAATTTATGTCCGAATGCAAGAAGCGTCTCGGCATTTTCCCGCAGAAACTGTTTGTTTTCTTCTGTGTCGATCTGATATTTTTTGTTCACTTCGTTTGCCATATGCAGTCTCCCTTTCCTTTATCACCGGATATCGTATACACTTCTTACCTGTAAACCATCCGCTTTTCCCTTCAGGATCTTCACGCGCTTTTCGCCGCCGTTCAGATCAAAAGAATTATCCGATAAAATAAGATCATCATTGTCATTCCGGATTTCAACACTCTTCGCATAAGCACTTGCCGAAACAACAATCTCATCTCCTTTTATTCTAACATGCAGCTGCGGATCTGCAAAGCGGAAATGCTTTGGCGGACAGAACAGAACCGTTCCTTCAGAGACGACACCATTCTGCTTATCCGCTTCCTCAGAGTTACCCGCAAGCAACTGATAGCTCACGTATGATGTTTTTCCATCACATAGGAAAATACATTCCGATCCTGTGGCAGTGTAAATGTTTCAACCGTCTTTATAGACGGGAATGACTGGAAGCCAAATTCCGAAAGATAACGGAAGTAGAATTTTCTGTACTCCGTAAACGGTCTGTTTCCGTGCCATACTTCCCAGTAATGCACATCACCGCGGTCCGGATCATTCGGGAAATCAAATCCACCGCCTGTTGACGGACTCGCCGACCAGTAAAAGCGATCCGGGTCTTCTTTTTTCAAAAGCTTCGGGAACAGATATTCATAGATCTTCACATAGTCGCTTTTGATCTCATCTATCGTCTTCTGATTGCGATAGCCCGCAAAACAGGCACAAAAAAACGACAGGCATGTCCGGGCGCTGAACATACTATGTCGTTTTATCATATTCTGGAATATATAGATTCCCATTCCTCTGAACCATTGGAGGTACAGGAGCTTGCCAGACTCTGTCATATGAGCTATTCGCATTTTGCAAAGCTTTTCCGTGAAAATTACGGAAGATCCTGCAAGGAATATATCAAGTATATCCGGCTTAATAAAGCGCAGGATCTGCTGGTCAATTCAGATCTGGATATCGATTATATCGCACAGGAGACCGGTTTCTATGACAGCAGTCATTTTATCAGGCAGTACAAAAGCTGGCGTGGCATCACACCGAAGCAGGAGCGGAAATTCATTGTCTCCTGACAGCTTTCAGAACAGCTGTCACGGCTCCGTATAACACACCTGCGATCGCCCAGATCACCCAGTAATATTGGGGCTTTGCATTTCCATACGGTCCAAAGCAGACAAACAGGAAAACCGCTGTGACAAGCAGCCAGTAACAGGTACTGACAGCACTATAAATACCGCTTCTTGCCTTATTTTCTCTTGTATACTCTTCTTCCTCCAGCAGCTTCTGCATGGAATCATTGATCGTTCCGGCATACACGAAAAGCAGACATGCGATTGCTATCACAAACAGCATAAAACAGACCGCCGCACAGGAAACGATATCTCCGGCATCCAGTCCCATTGCCACAAAGAGCGGCATAACCGAAAAAATACATAAGACCGTTCCGATAATTTTATTTCTTGTATAAACCGGCTGAAATTCCTTTTTACGCGCCCTCACAAGACCGATTACACCATATTCCGTTTCAAATGGTTCTTTTTCCAAAAATGCATAGTCTTTTTCTTTTGCACTGCATGACGTATAAATCACAACGCCGATCGCCACAAACAAAATGAGAACACACAGCCCGATCGCAGCGGCGGCATTTTCGTTGATTCCAAATCTTGCATATTCACTCATAGATGCCAATAAAATCAGTGCAATAGGCGAACTCACCCATAAACAAGTTGCCAGAGCCTTCTTTGGGGCATTTTCTCTTTCCAGCTTCATATAAGCGGAAGCCTCTTCCATAGTCACCCGCCTGTATGTTTTTTCCGGATTTTCCTGCGTTCCCGCATCTGTCACAAGAACCGGCTCCGGCTCTTCCAGCTCATCCTTTAATAAATAATCGGTCGTGACCGAAAACAGTCTGCTGAGCTGCACGATTTTTTCGATGTCAGGCACTGACTGCGCCCCTTCCCATTTGGATACGGATTGTCTGGTTACCCCCAGCCTGCCGGCAAGCTCCTCCTGCGACCAGCCCGCTTTCTTTCTCAGATTTATGATCTTGTCTGCCAGAAACATGTTGTACTCTCCTTTTGTTGTCAGTTATTTGATGCATTTATCCTATCGTTTTTATCGGTTGCGTACAAGAAAGCAGTGCAGGCAATGTGTCAACCACCGGTTGCGAAGTGCTGATTTCCTGCATTTTCTACTGTTTTCTCCGCGAAACAGCCAAAGGAAGCATCCATACAGCAGACCGAATACATACGATAAATTGATCTGACCTCTTTCTCCTGCCATTCCTAGCTGTATCATCTGCAGGTAAAGATCCGGCAGATCGCGCAGCTTACCGGAAAACAAATGTCTGATCATTGTTCCGTCAAAGGATTCCATCGGCGGATGATTTGCCCATTGCCATGCTTCATATCCCCACTCTGCAATCTGCAAAGCAGCAAGCAGGACAAAAACGATCAGTATCAGCAAAAGAATTCCGTGTATCCAGCCATAAGCTTTTCCCCGCAGCGGATGAAAAGCCGGATACAGCAGATGCACAAGCTGCAGAAACAGACCGCCGCCCCAGAAAAAACACAGGGGATACAACATATATTTACAAATAAACACCGGCCAAAGCAGAAAGGTGTCCTGCACATAACGGTGTATCGCCGGTTCAGCCAGCCTGATCGCAAGCAGTATCAATGCCATTCCCGCAAGCTGCAGAAGCCATAGCTTTATCTTCTTTTTCCTGTCTTTTGAATCCTGCTGCTTTTTTCTTTTTGCTCTTCCGGCTCTTTTCCATCGATCAAGAAAGATACTTCCGTTTCGAGAGCCTCGGACAACTTATGGAGCATGGCAATATCCGGCTCACTTTTTCCGTTCTCATAACTGCTGACAGTCTGACGCGTTACCTGCAGATGAGAAGCCAGTTCTTCCTGTGTCATACCTTTATCTCTCCGCAATTTCGACAGCCGTTCTCCGAGTTCACTCATATGCTTCCTCCTCTCATAAAAGTCCCTGCATATAGTTCCTTATTATAGAATATTGTATTCCGTGTACAATTTTACAATTGCTATTTTTTCAAACTGCGAACGGATCTTGTGGAACGCTTCCTCAGGAGAAAAGGCGTCCTTATAACAGCGCTCGTTTACCAGCGCATCCTATACATCTTCTACGGACACAAGCTTTTCATATTTCCTTTTCCATATGATCCTACCCTCTCATAAGTCTGTTTCTGTCTCCAGGTTTATTCTGCCATAGTTCGGATCGCCTCTATGGTTTTTTGATACTCCTGCTGCACATCCTCGTAAGCTTCTTCATATCCGTTGAACTCTCTCCCCCGGAGTTTCTCCGTAAGGCACGCACTGACTTTGTAAAGTCTGTCCAGTCCCAGATTCAGACAGATTCCTTTTAATGTGTGAGCCGCACGGAAAGCTTCCTCCGCATTCTGTTCTTCCACTGCCTTTACCAGATTCCCATAGCTGGGATCATCAAGGAATTTCAGGGCGAATCGCTTCACCATTGCTTCACTGCCCATTCTGCCCAACACACCTTCGAAATCCGATCCCATACTCTCGTAGCATTCTTGTACTGTCATCTGCATTTATTCCTCCTTTTATATTCTTCCCATACGCTGTCCTTACTATCTACCGGACATTCCCGTCAGCTGTACAGATTGTTTCGTCTCTGTCTGTTATTATGTATTTTTATATTGCTGTTTTAGGATAAACATTTTTGAATGGTTATCACAATTTTTTCCCTATCCAGCAAAATAACATTATAATATCCCGGCTCAGGCCGGTATCCCGGATAAACTGCTCCATACGTTCAAAAGCCTCCGGCCAGACGGTGCTGTCCCTGGATGTATGGTGCGTATTTTTCATACAGGTTTGTGGTCCATATAACTTATTCCATTTTTCTTTTTCATTATGAATCCCCTTCTGAAAGTATTTTCCGCCAATCCACTAATTTATGAATTACTTTTACTAATAATTTTGCATCCACAGGTTTTGCAATATGTTCATCCATTCCTGCTTCTTTTGCTCTTATCCTGTCCTCCGTGAACGCATTTGCCGTCATTGCAATGATCGGTACCTCCTTTGCATCCTCTCTGTCCAGAGACCTGATTGTCTTTGTGGCATCGTAACCATTCATCACAGGCATCATGATATCCATAAGAATAACATCAAACTCACCAGCTCTGCTTTTTTCGAATAGTTCAACAGCTTCCTGTCCATTCCATGCTTTTGTCACATCAGCGCCTTCATTCTGAAGCATAAATTCGGCAATTTCCATATTCAGCTCATTATCTTCTGCCAGCAGAATATGCAATCCCTTTATTGATTTTTCCGATACCTCTTTCTGTTCTTCACGTTTATCCGCTTCCATATCTATTTTGAATGGAACCCGGATCACAAATGTAGTCCCGACGCCTTCTTTACTTTCAAAAGTAATCGTTCCATCCATTTTCTCAACCAGCTTTTTGGTAATCGGCATTCCCAGACCTGTTCCGGCAAATTTTGTGCGGCTCCCTGCATGTTCCTGTGCAAATGGTTCAAAAATATGTTTTTGGAACTCATCTGCCATTCCGATTCCTGTATCGCGGCAGACAAATTCCATTGTCGTCACTTCTGGCTGCTTAGATGGGATTTCCATGCAGCTGATATAGATCTGTCCGTTTTCTCTGTTATACTTCACCGCATTCGACAGGATGTTCATCATCACACGTTTCACATATCCCGGACTTCCGATAAAATCGCAGTGTGTGATTTCTTTTTTCTCCCACACGATCCGGATATTCTGTTCTGCAGCCATCTGTTCAATCACAGTAAGCACTTCCTCGGCAATTTTGCCCAGATTAAACGGAATCTCTTCCAGAATAACTTCACCGGACTCAAGCTTACTCATATCCAGAACATCATTTACCAGTTCCAGTAACAGATTGGATGCCTCTTTCACCTTTATCCTGTATTCCGTCTGTTTCTCCATATCATCTGCATAATGGTCAGCCACATCAATCATGCCGCAGATTCCATTGATCGGAGTACGGATATCATGGCTCATCCGCTGGAGGAACTCTGTTTTTGCCTCATTGGCGGCTTCTGCCTTTTTTGCTGCTATCAGAAGTTCTGCTTTATATTTTTCTTCTTTTTCCTGTTCCTGTTTCCGATGCATCAGATTGATTCTGTACATCCAGAACCAGAATATACTGAACATCAGAAAATAAAGAAAAGCAACACCTATTACACTTAATGGAAGATTATGGAATACTTCCGTATCCGGAAGATATACATAAATATAATAATCACGCTGCTTCAGCATGATTCCGTAACATCTGGTTTCTCCATTTTTCAAATGAAAAATGTGCTGACTGTCTGTATGTCTCTTCATTGCCTGAACAACTTCGTTGTCAGCCGTATTCTGCCCCAACAGGCTCTCATCATTGCTGGCAACAACGATTCCTTCATCTGCAACAATAATCGTTCCATCTTTATGAGTACTATAGCCATTTAAAAGACTCTGTATCGTCAAAGTATAATTTCTGGCAAATTCGGGAGATGTATAATAGTAGATTGCTACGATACCCGGTGCATCTTTTCTGGCACAGGCTGCAATGTCGATATATGACCCGTCTTTCCTGGTAAACCGCTCCGAATAGCTTCTTTCTTCATATCCGGTAAAATCCATGATACTGTCTTTTTGCAGATACGCCGTAACCTCATCTGTCAGAGACTCATCCATGCTGTATTCGCAGTCCGTCTTTCCCTCTGCGTCCAGCACAAGGATACCATCCACCCAGAGAGTCTGCAGGTTTTCTTTCAGTAAATCCTCGCTTAGCTGACCACCGTTTTCTATTTCCATTTTAATATTTGTACTCATCTGTCTGGCACTTTCAATGGCACGGAGGAGACTTTTGGATTCCGAAGATTCATTATAATGGGTGTAGGTGGAGCACTGCACTTTGACATAGTTTACAATCTCCACCATTCTTTTCTCTGCTTCCGCTTTTTCTGCGTGGAAAAAATAAAACAGAGAGACTACAGCCACACAGATTCCGATCAGGCTGCCGACCACTTGGATTCTTTTTTCTTTTTTCTTTCTCTTAATATCCAAGATCATCCACCTCCAGATACTTCTGGGGATCATCCAGATATTTTTCAATGATTTTCAGGGATGTGCCATCCTGACGCATCTCTTCCAGTGTCTGTTCCATCTGCTCACAGATTCCACGCTCATCATCTTTTGCAAAAGCAACTCCTATCCCCACAACCATCAAAGGTTCTTCCATGATACGGAAGCTTGTGTCATAATCCTTCATATACTGAACAATAGATTCTTCATGTGCAGCAACTGCATCTACATATCCCTTTCCCAGAAAGGTATAGATCAATTCTCTGTGTCCCAGACTGATCAGATTTCCCAGTTTGGGGATTCTCTCATCCGTCCGCTTCAGAAAGATACTTTCCGGTTTGGTTGTGGACTGAACAGCCAGATTCTTTCCCTCCAGGTCACTCAACTTATAAATATCACTGTTCTCATTTACGGCGACCACCTGACGGCTTGCTATGTACGGTCCTGCCCAGCGGTAATCGTCAAGGCGCCCTTCCATGGAAAAGCAGCCCATGATACAGTCAATCTCTCCGCTCTCCACCAGTTCTTTTTTCTTCTCCCAGTTGATCCGGACAACGTCCACCTGATAGCCCATTCTGTTAAAAGCTTCTGTAGCAAGTTCAACATCTATCCCCGTCGGTACACCATCCTCATTCAGATAATTGTATGGGGGATAGCTGTCGCTGCCGAGGGTAATAACAGGCTTTTCGATTTCATCTTTCGTGTTATCTGTGTATTTACACCCTACCAGGGTGACTGCTAAGATTCCCGCAAGCAGAATGCCTGCAATCATTCGTTTTCCTTTCATTTTCCTTCCTTTTCTGCTTCTATTTTTCATTTTTCTGTTTATTCAATACACGATGAATGACCTTTTCCATCTTCTCAATATCAATCGGTTTTGCAATATGTCCATTCATGCCAATATCAACTGCTCTTTTCCTGTCTTCTGCAAAGGCATATGCTGTCAGGGCAAT
>ERZ779898.1095-NODE-1095-length-9776-cov-2.693139_pt1 | contig 9776 bp, 10 predicted proteins | sample MGYA00511902_ERZ779898 | MGnify/ENA primary metagenome ERZ779898 (study PRJEB29588, sample SAMEA2144588) | human gut metagenome | biome: human gut; feature: human-associated habitat; material: faeces | place: Denmark | collected 2008/2010 ...
TGTAAGGGACTTTCACCCTCTAGTTATATGCCATGCACGGCGCACGAAAAAATAGTTAAGATTTAAGTTTTCTTAACTATTTTTTGGTTATTAAAAATGTGGCCAAGGTTTCGGGATCTTTACTATTATATACTATATCATATATGATATTAATTAATTCTATTTTAATTTTTTTTCTTTTTAGTAAGTGATAAATAGTATTTAATGTGTAATATCCTTCAACGGTATGATTATCTAAGTAATTTTGAATCTTTTTATTATCTTTGGTGCTACCAATACAGTAGCCAAAGCTAAAATTGCGGCTTTTGGTACTAGAGCAGGTAAGCATTAAATCACCAACTCCTGCAAAAGAGAGGATAGTTTTAGGGTTACCATTTAATGCCGATATAATATCTTTAATATCATGAAGGGATTCATTAATTAGAAAACTTCGCGTAGATTCGCTATAACCTAGACCAGATATGATACCAGCTGCAATAGCAATAATATTTTTGACAGAACCACAAAGCTGGATACCAACAATATCTTTAGTAGGGCGCAACTTTAAGGTTTCATTAGATAATGTTGCAATTACCATATTGCGGGCTTTTAAACTGGTGCTACCAATTGCTAGGGCAACAGGTTCATTATTAATCATATCTATTGCAAAAGTTGGCCCTGATATAACAGCAATATGGCGAGATTTTAGTTCATTATATATAACATTAGAAAGTAATTCTTGCTGTGTTTCTTCAATCCCTTTAGTAGCTATACAAATTGGTACTTTTAGATCATAAAAGGGTTTCATTATTTTACAAGTAGTTGAAACATATTTGCTGGCTGTTACCATATATATTAAATCAGTGTTATTTAATACTTCTTCCATATTAGTAGTTACTTTAATATTTGGTAAAATCTTTGTATCAATAATGGATTTTAATTTATGTGTTTCTTTAAATTCGTTAGCTACTTTATTACTTTCGGTCCACATTATTATTTTATTAGATTTTTTAGCTAAGGCTAAAGCTATTGCTAAACTATATGCTCCAGTTCCAATAACACTTATTTTCATTGTTCATTCCTCATTTCTTTATAAATTTTATATAAGTTTTGTTCAATCTTATTATCTTTAGGTAGATAGTATTTTTTTCCTTTTAAATTATTAGGCATATATTCTTGTTTAACCCACGAATTTGGGTAGTTGTGGGGATATAGATATTCTGAACTATTAGTTTTAATATTAGGGGGAACGTTACCAGTATTTCCTTTATGTATATCGTTTAAAGCAGCATCCAAAGCCATGTGGGAACTATTACTTTTGGGAGACAAAGCCATTTCTACAACTATTTGTCCTAAAGGAATGCGAGCTTCTGGTAGGCCAACTAATTCTGATGCGGAAATTGCTGCCATAACTCGAGGGCCTATTCCTGGATTAGCCATACCAATATCTTCATAAGCAATAACACTAAGACGTCGGTAGATACTATCTAAATCTTCTGCTTCAATTAATCTTGCTAAGTAATGAAGCGCAGCATCAACATCACTACCACGAATCGATTTTTGTAAAGCACTTAAAACATCATAATGTCCATCACCATCTTTGTCATGAAAAAATACTGGCTTTGAATTAATACCTTTGATAGTTTCCAAAGATATTTTGCCATCACATGTTGAATAATAAGCCATTTCTAATAGATTAAGTGCTGATCTTAAATCTCCACTTGCAAGATTAGCAATATAGTTTAAAGTCTCCTCATCTATGTTAATATTTTCTAAAAAAGAGCAAGCCTTTTTTAAGCCCGTAGCAATATCTTTTATTGTAAGTTCATGAAGTTCAAATATTTGGCAACGACTTCTAATGGCAGGATTAATTTTATGATAAGGATTGCTGGTTGTAAGGCCAATTAAAATAATTGTCCCATTTTCAATATATGGCAAAAGTAAGTCTTGCTTGTCTTTGTTCATTCGGTGGATTTCATCAATTATTAAAACCATTTCCCCATACATTTTAGCTTCAGCTATAGCGGTATCAAAATCATTCTTATTATTAATGGTTGCGTTCATAAACTTGTAACGCATATTAAGTTCAGATACTAAGGCTGCAGCAATACTGGTTTTGCCAATTCCAGGTTTTCCATAGAGAATTAAAGAAAAAAGCCTTTTATTATTAACGAGGTTAGAAAGGATTTTTCCTGGTCCAACCAAATGATTTTGGCCAATAACGTCACTTAATTTTTGAGGTCTTAATTTATCTGCTAAAATTTCCATAATATCACTTAAATATTATAGCATGAATTTTTAAAAAGCGATATAATAGTTGTAGGTGTAATAGATGAATGTTATAGATAATATAGATGATGAAAATATAAAATTTTATTTAGAGTATTTAAAATATGAACGAAGATTATCCGAAAATACAGTAGAATCTTATGGCGAAAATTTAAAAATGCTTATTACTACTTTAAAAAAAGACATAATGTCTTTAAATATTGATGATATTCGGAAGTTTTTAAATGATGTGGAAGCAACTTCAAAAACTAAGGCACATTATTTGTCAGTGTTTAATTCTTTTTATAATTATATGATATTTAACGAAAGGCTTGTAAATAATCCTTGTAGTGGAATAAGAACACCTAAAATAGAAAAAAAGTTACCAAATTATTTAACGGAAGAGGAAATTGATAAATTATTGAATATAAATTTAAGAAAACCAATAGATTATCGTAATAAAGCAATGTTAGAAACTCTTTATGCAACTGGGACAAGGATAAGCGAACTTATAAATTTAACTCTAAATCAAGTAGATTTTGATGAATGCGTTATTCGAGTACTTGGTAAAGGAAAAAAAGACCGAATCATTCCTTTAGGAAATACGGCACTTAATTATTTAAAATTATATATTAATGAATATCGACCATTTATTTTAAAAACGAAGAATAGTGATTATGTATTTGTAAATAAAAATGGTGATAAAATTAGTAGGCAAGGTTTTTTTAAAATCTTAAAAAAATTAGTTAAAGAAGCAGGAATTGAAAAAGAAGTATCTCCGCATACTTTAAGACATTCTTTTGCTACGTATTTACTTAATAATGGGGCAGATCTTCGCGTAATCCAAGAATTATTAGGGCATGAAAACTTAGTTACAACGGAAATATATTCTCATTTGAGCAATAAAAAAATCGAGGAAGACTATCAACATCATCCTCGAGCTCATAAAGAAAAAGGAATTGATTAAAATTAATTACAACTTTCGTTACGAGCATTATTGCGTGCTTTAGCATTATTTCTAGCACTATTTGAACTTGAACTAGATGCTTTAGCACTGTTTCTAGCATTATTTCTAGCTGAATTTCTTGCTTTACTCATTATCTTGCTTACCTCCCAATATTATTATGAGTTAAAATTTATAATTTAATCATATATTTAATTGGTAATTTTTAGTTAAGGAGAATTGATAAAATGAAATTAGTTGGTATTACTACTAGACTGGATAATAATGTATATAAAGTAAATGAAAGTATAATAGAAAAATTGAAAAAATATGATATAATGCCAATTTTAATTTTCCCGGGGTTTGAAAATAATTTAACCAGTATTTTGGATAAATGTTCTGGCTTTATCATTCCTGGAGGTGTTACATGGCATGAGGCAGATGAAATAATTATTAAATATGCATTAAAAAATGATATTCCCCTTTTAGGAATATGTGCAGGTATGCAAGCTTTAGCTAACATTCATAATTTTGATAAAGATATTTTAAGTGATCAAACAATTCCAATTGGTAATGATTCCCATTATAGTCAAAATGAATATGCCCATAATATTCAAGTTGTAAGCCCTTTTTTAGAAAATATACTGCAAGATAAGTTTATCAGAGTTAATAGTAGGCATAAATTTAAAGTGTCTAAAGAAGATTATTTTGTGGTAGATGCTTATAGTGATGATGGATTAATTGAAGCAATACACATACCAAATAAAAAATTTATATTGGGGGTACAATGGCATCCTGAAGATTTGCGTGATGAATATTCAGAAAAGATTTTTGTTGAGTTTATCAATAATTGTCATGGCTAATACTCCTTTTTTTAAATTTGACAATACAATTAAAATATGATAGAATACTCGCATAAAGAAAGGGGGGATTTTATGGAAAATTTAAAGACTAAGCAGGATGTAATGTTGGATAAAATTAATGAAACTAAAATTTTATTAATAAAAGCTTTATTTTATTCTGTTAAAAAGAAATTTTCAAGCAATATAGATATTCTGGAAATTAGAATTCAAATTATGATTGAAAGAATTGCTAGTATACTTTCTAATGTTTATTATGAGGCAATATTAGATGTTAAGAAAGCTGATTTTAAGGGTAAAGCTTTAGATGACTTTATGGCACAAATGAATGATTTGCTTAAAGTGTTATTAGTTAATGCTTTAACCACTAAGGATGGAGTAAGTATGTGGGAACAAGTATTGGCTCGTTATGAGGAAGAACCAGATGAATTAACTAAGATGGCGGGAATGACTTTGCTTGCACTTCCAGATGAACAAAAGAATGCACTTTCTCAAGCTAATTTTTATATGGATAATATTGAAGATGTTTGTGATAATGCTCAAGATATAATTAATGCTCATCATGAGAAGTTTATGGAAGCGGAAGTTACGCCATTTGTTACAGCAACTTCAGGTACTTTAGAAAATGGAGTTCGGTCATTAGATTTATTACCTAAAATACCTAATATTACATTTGGAATTAATGATATTAAAACACTTTTGCTTGCCACAGAACTTATGTATAAGACCCATAAAGCTGAGTATGAACCTATGCTTAAAAGATATAAGCAAGCAGATGGCATGCCGGGAAGAAAATAATAAAATTTTTTGTAATTTATTGCACATGCCAAATTATAGTGATATAATTTAAAAGAGCCTAGGAAGTTCTCCGAGGCTTTTTTAATTTTTTAAAATTTTAAAAGGGAGGTAGAGTATGGCAAAGTATGTCTTTGTAACAGGGGGTGTTTGTTCAGGGCTTGGTAAAGGTATTACAGCATCGAGTATTGCTCTTTTACTTAAGACTAAGGGTTATAAAGTCTTTATGCAAAAGTTTGATCCGTACATGAATGTCGATCCGGGGACGATGTCACCGATTCAGCACGGGGAAGTATTTGTTACTGCTGATGGATGTGAAACAGACTTAGATTTGGGGCACTATGAAAGATTTATTGATGAAGAACTTAACTATACTTCAAATATTACTAATAGGAAAATTTATTCTAGTGTCATTGAAAAAGAAAGAGTAGGGGACTTTTTAGGTTCAACTATCCAAATAGTTCCGCATATTTCTAATGAAATTAAAAATAAGATTTATGAAGCAGGAACTAGTAGTGGTGCTGATATAGTTATTACCGAAATTGGCGGAACTGTCGGTGATATTGAGTCCTCTGTTATGATGGAATCTTTAAGACAATTTCGTTTGGAAACTGGCACTCAAAATTCTTTGTTTGTGCATACAACATTAGTTCCTTATCTATTTGGTTCTAATGAGCTTAAAACAAAACCAACACAAAATAGTATAATTGAACTTAGAAGACTTGGTATTCAGCCGGATATAATTGTAACTAGAGCTCCAATAGATCTTGGAGATGCTGTAAAAAAGAAAATTAGTTTGTTTGGAAGTATTCCTGTAGAAAATATTATTGAAGCTAAGGACGTAAATAATATATATCAAATTCCAGTCAATTTTCATAAACAACATATTGAAGATATTATATTAAAACAATTTGGATTAAAAGTTACGAAAAGTAATTTGGATACTTGGGAAAATTTAATTAAAACTGTGGAAAATCTTGATAAAGAGGTAGAAATTGCTTTAGTAGGAAAATATACAGAATTAGAAGATGCTTATTTGTCAGTTAAAGAAGCTTTAAAAGCTGCTGGTTATAAATATAGTGCTAAAGTAAAAATCAATTGGGTTGATAGCGAAAAACTTGAAACCAAGAATTGTAATTTAAAAGAAGTATTTAAAAATTCCCAGGGGATAATAGTTCCGGGAGGATTTGGTTCCAGAGGTATTGAAGGAATGATTAAAGCAGCAGAATATGCAAGAGTAAACAAAATTCCTTATTTAGGAATCTGTTTAGGGATGCAAATTGCAGTTATTGAGTTTGCTCGGCATGTATGTGGACTTACTGATGCTTCAAGTCGTGAGTTTGATGAATTATGCCCTAATCCAGTAATTGATTTAATGGCTGATCAAAAAGCTATTATTAATAAAGGAGGAACACTTAGATTAGGTAATTATCGATGCCACATTACTAAAGGAACACTTGCTTATAAAGATTATAAAAGTGAAGAAATATTAGAAAGACATAGACATCGCTATGAATTTAACAATAATTATAAAGATTTGATGGCTAGTAAAGGCCTTACTATTTCAGGAATTAATCCCGAATCTAATTTGGTCGAAATAATAGAATTAGAAGATCATCCACACTTTATTGCTTGCCAATTTCATCCAGAATTTAAAAGTAGACCAACAAAGCCACATCCACTTTTTGATTCTTTTGTTAAAGCAAGTGTTGATAAAAAATAATAATTTGTTATAATTTAAGTGAAAGCAATAGTGTTTAGGTTTTTACCACTGTAGCGAGTCGCTATGGATATAATATTAATATAAAGTTTGAGTAAATATTCAATGTACCACCGTACAGCAAGCTGTACACGCTTCGCTTTGTACATTTCCTATTTACAATTTTATGTATTGCTTTTAAAGGAGGTAAGATTTATGTGGCAATATTTAACTGATGATGCATATAATGAATTCTTACTTTCTTTTAATTTACTTAAAACTAAGGATATAAGACGGTACAAAAATACTTTATATTACCTTAGTAACAATATAGAGGGTAACTATGTCGAATATGAAATATCAAAGAAAAATGGAAAAATTAGGACAATTTTTGAACCTAGTCCTATATTAAAATTGGTTCAAAGAAATATTTTGCATAACATTTTGGAAGAAAAAAGAACATCTGAATATGCAAAAGCTTATCAGAAAAATATTAGCTTATTGGAAAATGCTTTACCTCATGTTAAGCAAAATATAATACTTAAATTAGATATTATGAATTTCTTTGATAATATTACATTTAAAATGGTATATAATTCATGCTTTAGGGAAGAATTATATCCTAAATCAATTGGAGTATTACTTACCAATCTTTGTACTTATCAAGGTAAGTTACCACAGGGGGCCCCAACATCTTCTTATATATCTAATATAATATTACGGGGATTTGATGAAATAATTGGGAAATATTGTAGTAATAGAAATATCAATTATACTAGATATTCAGATGATTTAACATTTTCCGGAGACTTTCAGCCGAAAAAAATCATTTTATTGGTTAAAGATGAATTAAAAAAGCGAGGATTTAAATTAAATTATGATAAGATACATATAATTACTAAAAATAAAAGACAAACAGTTACAGGAATAGTTGTTAATGACAAAATAAATGTAACAAAGGAATATAAAAGAAAAATACGGCAAGAAATGTATTATATTAAGAAATATGGTTTTGATGAACATTTGAAATTTTTGAAAACAGATAATAAAGAAAAATATATTAATAATTTAATTGGCAGGATAAATTATTGTTTACAAATTAATAAAAGTGATAAGTTTAAAGAATATATACAATATTTAAAGAATCAAATAAACATAAATTGATTCTTTTTTAATATTATTAGAGTAGGTGAGACCATGAATACAGTAATACCTATGTTAGTATCTACTATTGCAGGATTATCTACTTTAATTGGAGCAACAACTATATTTTTCAAGGTCGATAAAAGTAAGTATAATAAATTTATTACTTTTTGTCTTGCTTTTTCAATTGCTATAATGATTGGTATAAGTATATTTGATCTTATACCTGAATCTTTTTTTCAATATTTCAGTGTTTATGGAATGTCCAAATCAATTATTTTACTTATTGTTGCTTTCTTAATAAGTTATATTTTTATAACAGTTTTAAGTATGATAATTAAAAAGGAAACTAAAAAAGAAGATTTATATCGTTTAGGAATTCTTAATATGATTGTTTTAATATTTCATAATATGCCGGAGGGAATTGCAACTTTTTTGAGTAGTTATCAAGATCTATCATTAGGTATTAAATTAGCTATTGCAATTATGCTTCATAATATTCCAGAAGGTATTAGTATTGCTGTGCCAATTTATTATTCGACCCGTAATAAAAAGTTAGCTTTTAGAAATGCTTTTATATCTGGAATGGCTGAACCATTAGGGGCATTACTCGCTTTAGTTTTCTTGAAAAATTATATATCCGAAATGATGATTAGTATAATACTTATCATAGTAGCAGGATTGATGATTACATTATCTATCCAAGAATTGTTACCAGAATCATTAAAATATAAGGAAAATAAAGCTTTATACCTAGGTTTAGCGAGTGGGGGAGTTTTAGTTCTTATTAATGTATTGTTGTTTTAGTATTTATTAAATATTAAGAAAGCTTAATACCAAATATATGTTTTATACGGTTATAATGGTTTTGGTGCAATTAAATATAAAATTAATAAATATATTTACAAAAATATCAATAGTAATGGTAGTATTCATAATAAAAAACTCCTTTTACTAAGAAGTTTTTCTATAATTTAGTTAACATAATATATATTATTTTTAAGTGTTTTTTTATAAAATTGTTTATTTGTTAAAATCTTGATTGTTAGTTTTTTTGTTTCTCATTAAAGTTATAGTCTATTGAAACAATTGTGCATTTTACTGCATTTTAACTTATCTAAATTATTATAATTAATATTAATTTATCAATAAGATTTAAGATTGATATACTCAAAAATTAATTTAAATTGGATATTACTATAACCTTATTTATATATAATAATAATAAGGTTATAATGCGTATGTAATTATTATAATTATATATTTATAAGGTTATATATGGCTTTTATCCCCTATTTTCCTTAGTTTTTATGAAGTAGGGGACTTTATATTTAAAAGTATAGTAATAGTGAACTATAGCTAATAGTAGTAAAGCTGCGGTTATTCCTCCGAGGATATCACTAAAGTAGTGAACTCCTAAATAAATGCGACTTAACATAATCATCAGGGCAAAAACTATTAAAATAGTGCTTAAAAAGACTTTTTTGCTTAGTTTATTTTTTGAATTATGCCAAATATTATATATAAGTACCCCTACTATTGTTATAGCAATCATTGTATGACCACTAGGAAAACTATAAGATGTTTCATTTACTATTTGATTTATATTAGGCCGATCTCTTCCAATAACAAGTTTTAATCCCTGATTTAAAAGTAGGCTCATACCTAAGATGAAAATAAAACCTATTCCCCTACTCTTTTCTTTTACTAATATTAATATTAAAATACATAAGCCAATAATAAATATTTCTGAACCGAAGAAAGAGAAGAATTTAAATATTGCTGTATTAAATGGATTTATAAATTTGCTAATATTATTATAAATATAATTATCTATTGGAATAAAGCTATTATTTTTGACTAGTATAACTTCCATAACTAGTAGAATAGCTAATACAACAATTATTATAATGTTAATTTTTTTTGTCATCTTTAAAACCTACATTTCTAAATATTATAAATAATATAATGGTTAGTAATATATCTACTATTAATTTACTTAATAAAAGATTTATATTTAATAAATTATAACAAATATAGATGAAAATGCCTGCTATAAATATTTTAAGTATCTTTTTAGAAATATATA